>Ga0208815_1000114_pt1 | contig 26949 bp, 20 predicted proteins | sample Virmet3438_5245_FD_185733 | JGI IMG/M metagenome (GOLD analysis project Ga0208815, IMG submission 185733) | Marine viral communities from the Southern Atlantic ocean transect to study dissolved organic matter and carbon cycling - metaG... | ecosystem: Environmental > Aquatic > Marine > Oceanic ... | reverse complement strand
ATTTTAATGTCGGACCGTGGTATTCCGGTGTCACCTATGCACATGAACGGCTATGGCAGCCACACTTTCAGCATGTGGAATAAAGAAGGCAAGCGTCATTGGGTGAAGTTCCATTTCAAAACTCAACAAGGCATTAAAAACTACACCAATGAAACGTCTGAAAAAATCATTGGAAGCACTCGGGAAAAATATCAAGAAGAGCTATATAACGCCATTGAAGAAGGCAATTTCCCAAAATGGACAATGTACATTCAGGCCATGCCAGAAGAGGAAGCAGGACAGCAAAGCTATAACCCGTTCGACCTAACCAAGGTGTGGCCGCACGATGACTATCCGCTTATTGAAGTTGGCGAACTGGAAATGAACAGAAATCCAGAAAACTACTTTCAAATGATAGAAAACGCAGCATTCAGTCCGTCAAATGTTGTTCCTGGTATTGGCTTTAGCCCTGACAAAATGCTTCAGGCTCGCATATTTTCTTACGCTGATGCCCATCGCTACCGTTTGGGCACACACTATGAAGCACTCCCCGCTAACGCGCCGAAAAATAGCAAGGTAAACCACTATCACAAAGACGGCGCGATGCGCTTCTTTACCAATGATTTTGGTAACCCTGACGCCTACTATGAGCCCAATCAATACGAAGGTCCGGTGGCTGACTTTTCAGTGAAAGAGCCTCCGCTTCGCATTGATGGAGACGCTGATAGATATCATCAAGATGAAGCAGATGTGGATTACGTGCAGCCGCGAAAACTGTATGAGATGTTTTCTGATGATCAAAAAGAACGGCTGTATAAAAACTACGCTGCCGCAATGGGCCCGTGCTCAGATAGCGTAAAAGAGCGTTGGTACGCCGTGCTAGAAAAGGTACATCCAGACTACGCCGCAGGCGTACGAAATGCGGTAGAAAGCTTAGATACCGACGTAAATACGGTACCGATTACTGAAAATACCCCTATCGAAGATAGCTAAACGCTATTGTTGTAAGGTATCGCGGCCCAGCAGTTTTCTCTTACTGGAATCTGCTGGGCTCCACAATTTAACAAACATGGCATATTTTTAATACTTGCCTAAAACACATCTAACTGATGATAAAGAGACTTCTGTCATCAAAATATGCTCATTGAACTTTAGAACAAAACTTGTCGAGTAAGTTTGCGAGATTGAAAATTGTGGCTTACGTTTAATGTATCTAAACGTTTATAGCGCTATGTATGTCGTTATTTAAGAAGTCAAAAACAGAACAATCCACCTCTCGCCAAGCTCCATGGAAAATAGCCATAATCGATGATGAAGAAGGCGTACATGAGGTCACTAAACTCACTCTGCGGAAATTTAATTTCGAAAAACGCGGGGTTGAATTTCTATCAGCTCACAGTGGCGCTGAAGGCCTAGCACTTTTCAAAGCAACTCCAGACATCGCTCTCGCTTTCGTTGATGTGGTGATGGAAACTGACGATGCGGGTTTGAATTTGGTTGATGCCATTCGCAACCAGCTCAATAACCATACCGCCCGCCTTATTCTGCGAACAGGTCAACCTGGTCAGGCGCCGGAAGAAGAGGTAATCAGGCGTTACGACATAAACGACTACAAAGCCAAAACTGAATTATCATCGCTTAAACTTAAGTCTTGTGTGTACACAGCAATAAGGTCGTATCGGGATATTCAGACTATTGAGCAAGGTAAGCGCGGTATGGAAGACGTTTTAAAATCCTCGTCTTCCGTTTTAGCAAGCCAGTCTTTAGCCCAATTTGGCACCGCAGTGTTGAAACAGACACTTACACTGCTTAACCTAAACAACTCTGTACTCTACTTGTCTACTCAGCACACCGACTTATATGGCGATACGACCATGACGGTGCTAGGTGCCAGCGGCGATCTAGTTGGATTATGCGAACCAGGAATTTCTAGCCGAATTCCTGAAACCATCGAAGAAGAAATCAAACAAGTCTTAGAAAGCAAAAGTCACTATCAGTCTAAAGATTTATTCATCGGCTACTACCCTACTGGAGAAGATAGCCACAACATCTTGTATGTTAAGTTAGATCATCCACTGGATGCTCTGCAGCGCAAGACCTTAGAGATGTTTGCCTCTAATGTGGCGGTAATATTCCAAAATCTCACGCAAAAAGAAGACATACAAAAAACCCAAAAAGAACTCATTATGGTGCTTAGCGACGCAATCGAAATGCGGAGTAAAGAGACCGGTGGCCATGTGAGAAGGGTCATTCTTATGACCGAATTTCTCTCTGAAAAGCTTCACATGAGCCGAGAGTTTATTGAGACCATACGGTATTCAGCCGCACTTCATGACGTGGGTAAAATTAGCATTCCTGAAACTATTTTACATAAGCCGGGCAAACTCGACCCAGAAGAATGGCAGATCATGAAGACCCATGCACAAAAAGGCTACGAGCTACTTGCGGGATCTGATCGCATCGTTGCTAAAATGGGCGCCATCATTGCGAAAACGCATCATGAGCGGTGGGATGGTCAAGGTTACCCTGAAGGATTAGCTGGAGACGACATTCCCGTGGAGGGTCGTATTATGGCAATTGTCGACGTTGTCGACGCATTGCTATCTAAGCGCTGCTATAAACCGGCATGGAGTCCTGAGGAAGTAAAAGCCTATCTTCATGAGAATTCCGGGAAACAATTCGATCCGCTAATCACCCACATTATGATAGAGCACTTCGACAGGATCCTTGAAATCCGAGCCACAGAACCGGACGAAGATGAATGAAAGAATCGCTAGAACTAATCTTATTACGCGTTAGCCAAAGCGCAGATATTGATAAAGGTGAATTAGACGTTGCTTCTAGACTTATTATCAACTCGGTGTGTGAGGGTTTGCAAATTACTCGAGCTGGCATTTGGTTGTATGATGAAATGCAAACACTGGTCCAGTGCACATTGCTCATTGATAAGGGTAATGACCTGGACCACGAAAGCTTAGTGCTTACCCGAAAAGACTTTCCTCACTATTTCGAGGCGCTAGATTCAGAGAGAACCATTGCGGCCCACGACGCATTAACAGATGTTGCAACATTTGAATTTGCAGAAGTATATTTAACGCCGCTTGGAATTAGCTCTATGCTTGATGTCCCTATTCGCCACCGCGGCAAAATGATTGGGATAATTTGTTGTGAACACCAAGGCAAAGCCCGTGAATGGCATGCCGATGAAGTTGTATTTGCGGCATCACTGGCAGACCTTTACGGGCGTGCAGTGAGTGCAAATGAGCGCGCAGATTACGAGCAGAGGCTAATTGAGGCCAACCAAACCCTTGAGCAAAAAGTAATAGACCGCACGGCTGAACTTGAGGCCGCACAAGAAAAGCTCGTCGAGTCAGAAAAAATGGCGGCGTTAGGAAATCTAGTCGCAGGCATTGCTCACGAAGTTAATACGCCGTTAGGCATTGCACTTACCTCCGTCAGTAACTGCAAAGAAGAACTAAAAGGCATCTATCGAGACTTCGAAAACGATGAATTAACCGAGCAGGGTTTTAAAGACTTCGAAGCTATTTGCTCTGAAGGGCTAAACTTGGCTGAAACGAGCCTGATGCGGGCAGCGAATTTAGTACAAGACTTTAAGCGCACTTCTGCTGACCAAACGTCGTTAGAAATAGAAGAAATTGCATTAGACGAATATATCCCTAGAGTCTGTAACCCTTTAAAACCCATGCTTCGCAAAGAACAAGTTGAGCTAAGCATAGACGTTACGCCCAATTTGGTGATAACCACCTGTCCCGGCATTATTGCCCAATTGCTAACAAATTTAATATCGAATGCTCAGCGTCACGCTTTTGGTCCATCGGTAAATAACGACGTGAATAGAGTGAGTGTGAGCTGCAGTAAAAATGTCAAAGGCATTGTGATTAGCGTACAAGACAATGGCAAAGGTATACCAGAGGCGCTTCACAAGAAGGTATTCGAGCCATTTTACACCACAGCTCGTGATAAAGGCGGTACAGGGCTGGGCCTAAATATTTTATACAACTTAGTACGACAAAAATTTAACGGTGAGATTGACTTAGCATCAACCCCTGGAGAGGGAACGAAAGTAACCGTCTGTATTCCGGTTGAAGACTAGCGTGCCTCTCATTTTCCACTACCTATACCCTGCGTTATAAATTCCCTGTGCAGCGCGCGACATTATTAAAATGTCGCCCTCACGACAGACCTGAAATCAAAGGCTGGGCAAGCTAAATACAAAAACATAACAAGGCATGTAGAAATGCAACTTTCACAATGGCGAAGTTCCGGACACTTTTTAAACGTCGACGGTCAGCAAGTTTTGAATAAAACAGAATGGTCACCAACACATGCACTTGCTTTTGGACTATATGAAGCAGCGTAAACAATACCGAGAGCGCTGGGTAAGTGCACTGCAAAATGCCAATGCCCCTCTTCGACTAACCGCAGGTATGGCTGATCCGATCTCTGGCGCGCATATGGTGGCGCGGTACAAACGACTCATTAACAATGCAGACGTAATTGAGCTCGAGCAAATTGGGCACTATCCGCAAATTGAAAGTGCTGAAGCCGTGGTGAACTCTATAACAAGCTTTTTAGGTCGCTACGCTAACTAAACGTGAAACTTTGTCTTGATACAGCACGCGACAAGGGTAATATAAAGCTTCACTGATTTAACTCTAGACTCGCAACCAACGTTTATGGACGCTTCAGCCAACAACGAAATTATTCCTGCTGCTAGCTTTAAGCAGATTGATATTGGTTTCGTGACCCCTGCTACTTCCATAAAACGGTTTGTACAATGCATATGGGTGATTGATAACCCAGAAGGCTCAGCTACAACGCTAAACGAAAAATTTTATCCCGATGCAGGTTCTAGTTTGACTTTTTATCTCGATCAAACTAACTGTGAAGCGCAATTGTTTTACCATACTCAAGTCTGCGCCATGCCGTGGGAACTGGCTTGCAGACAAATAAGTGTAAGATTTAGGCCCGGTGCCTTGAAATACTTGTTCGGTTTAACCTTTGATGACAGTAAAAACCAACAAATCGACATCGCATTGGCTATGGTTAAGCAGCGTGATTCTTATCAACGACTGCAAGCCTATCTTATTGGAAAAACTATTAGCCAGCAGTGCTTAGCAATACAGCGCTGGCTGATTGAGCTAGCAGAAAATACTGATGGAGCCTTTCAGAAATGGGAGCGCATGCTTTATCAGTCGATGAATTTACTGGTGCCCCCACAACATCTTGCCGATCAGTTCGGCGTCAGCCGAAGAACACTGGAGCGCCAATTTCGCACGAACTTTGGTTTCTCGCCAAACAAACTGTATCAATTTGCTCAAATACGCCATGCACGATCGTTATTAACCTCAAATTCTGAAGCGCTGAGCCACGTCGCCTTGGCATGTGGTTACTTCGACCAAGCGCACTTTACGCATTCGTTTAGTGATTTCGCGCTGGAAACGCCCCTTCAGTATAGAAAGCGAAAGTTGTCGCAAATTTACAATTAAGCGTTTTGCTAAGACTTTATAGTTCTCCGCAGTTAACAGGAGATCACTATGAAAAAACGTATTACACAATCTGAGCTATATTCTGAATATCCCCATATTCTTGAACACCTCACAGGCTTGGTTAAGCCTTCAGTCAAAAGTACTTTAAGTCATAAACTCATACATTTAGTTAAGCTTCGTGCGTCACAAATTAATCAGTGCGGCTTCTGCCAACACATGCACGCCGAAGAAGCGAGAGAGTCTGATGAAAATCAGTCAAGGCTTGATGTATTGTCTGCATGGAGAGAGCTAGATTGTTTCAGTTTTGAAGAGAGAACAGCATTAGCGTGGACGGAAGCGTTAACGCTTATCCACTCTTCCACTATTACTGAAGAAATGTATAACAGTGTAGAAAGCACGTTCGGAAAAGAAGGGCTGATAGAACTCACGTCTATTATTCTGCAAATTAATAGCTGGAACCGTATTTCAGTAAGCCTTCAGTTTCAACCTTCTATTTAGTAGTAAGGAAGACGTGAAAATGACTATCATGAAACAAGTACAAAATAACAAATTGGGTGTAGCCGCCTGCTTGTGCTTTTTTGGGGAAGCACCCTTTTCTTGCCAGCCTTCAGCAAATTTGCAACCGCTGGAGTATGGTTATTTATGGCGGGTTCTCTATTGATGCTTTTAGACATCTTGAGCATTAAAACCAACTAGGCTTTGCGCTAATAATTTATAAGAGTGTATATACAAGTATGCACTATCCCTAGTTAAAAACTTCCATATTTCACGCAATCTAAATGCTGTAAATATTGCTATTAGTTGCGTTTTATCCGCGTACGGATTGATACGGCAAACAGGGCAATAATAATGGGGCCTATAACTGCGTATAGCGTATTTATTAAATAAACGGGGGAGTTTTTCGGTAGATTATCAAAAATTTCAAGCTTATCTTTTTGAAGTGTTAAAGTCTGTATCGAGTATGTTAGTACCCCTCTAATTCCTTCAAGGTTAATCTTGATGGAATTCATTAGTGTTTCAAAACCGTTCAACGATGAGCTTATATCCACTTCTGAAGTATTCATCTCAATTAGTGACTCATTAGCGTAAATTGAATAATCCCATAGGTGATAAGCATTTAGAAAAGTGAGTAGTGACAACCATAAAAACACTCTTAAAGGGCTGGTCCCATAGTTGCTAAAAATTTTATATGCAGCAGGCACACTCAGTAACCAACGCCGCCACCATTTTAACTGCCTTCGCTTAGCTTCCATCTCCCCTACGAAAAAATCATTCGCTAATCCAAAGTCCTTATTCTCTTCAAGTGAGTACCTTATATTTCGATAGGTATTCTCGATCCCTGGCAGCATCTCGCGCCTGCTGTAATAATCATTTTGCTGGTGAAAACTTAGTTCATCAAACAATCCATTGCGCCTAATCTTTTTCTGCCGCCAATCATTCCCTATAAAATTAACGCCGCGAAGGTCAGTATTTCGAAAACTCGCTTCAGAAAGTCTTACTCCATTGAAAGTAACCCTTTTAGGATCCGCAAAGTTTATTTCTTCAAGCATGGCTCTGCTATTGAAAAGAACATACAGAACTACGTGTTCTCGTCTGTGCGGAAATCTAACGCGATAACGGTTAAACGCTCTTAGAAGACTTGTTCTTATCTTTCGTAGAAACTTTTTCACAAATCCCACGAAAGTTCGAATATAGTGGCGAATGCGGCTTTTGAGAAATGACTTATAGTTTCTATACTGGTATTTAATCTTTGTCCAAGTATTAGCTTCAGGTCCAGGTTTCTGAGTTATTACTACAGATGGACCGGCTACAGTAAAACTAACTGCAGAGCTTGCGGATAGTGAAACGGTTTTGGTTTGTATAAATGTTGCCTTACTAGAGAAGTGACAACGGTTGAAGTTAGCTAACTGTTTTAAAGCTCCTGAAATGAAGAACTCACCATCAAATTTTACTTCTTTTGCGATAAAACTTTCTTCTACTTCAATAGACGCAGCTTTAAAAAAGCTAAACTCTAGTCCGCTAAGATCAACTGAGCCTTTGAATTTGCAGGTTTGTAGTTCCAAGCTACTAATTTCACAACCAGCCATATCTACATTGCCTTCAAACACGCCCTGTTTTATTTTGACTCCATAAAGGCTCGCATTTTGTAATCTCAATGATGTTTTACACACCACATTTTCTAGCTCTTTAGTTATTGGGAAGTTAAAGCCTCTCCAATCACCGTCTCCCTTTAAATCCAGTCGTTTCAATCGCCACCAAAAACGCTTTTGAGCATCACCCTGCCTTATAGTTTGATGGAATAGGCACAGCTCTGCCTCATTAAGCGCTTTTTCTTCTGCTGGATGCTTACAGGTTTCGCCATTTCCATGGTTGTAACTGCACTTTTTGGTCATTTTCTATTACCTCCATGTATTTCGACAGCTGGGAACATTTTTAGTGTTTGACTCTAAGCAAACATTTTCCCCTGCAACTTTTACCCGCATTTTGTAGTTGGTGTTATCAATTCGACGCTATGAATAAAAAAACTACTTAATTATCTTGAGTCATACAGCTAATTCCCAAAATTTTTAGCAATCTCCTAAACTCTTCATTATCCGAATCACTTTTCCAGCGGTTGACAAATCGGCAAACTACTTGAAGATTATCTCTCTCGTAGTGACCGCTGCTATCGATTCTGTCTAGGGAGCAAATAAGCTCTTTATCGCCATCTTTCTCGTCCATTTCCAGTGGCAACTCTGTTAACGCGCACATGCCTTCCTGAGCTTCAATCAAAGCGGTTATGTAGTCCTCAAGTTCCATTTCATTGCGGAACTTCACATCCTTATTTTTAACCGTTCTTTCTACTGTTTGGCCATTAGATTGCTTCGCTGTCGTAAACGCCATTCTAGCCATTCGCATAGCGGCTTTTCTGGCGCTGTTCGCATAGGTTACAGGATTATATTCTTTTGAAGCATTGGCATTTTTCTTTTTCCACAGTTCCTGCTCATGCCAAGGTGATAAATCTTCGCCATTGATTAAAGCAATAGCATATTCAGCATTTTCAGGTTTCAGTTGCTGGAGTGTAGCTTCGGTTGATAAGAAACCTTTCGCTTTTGGATGAAGACCGTGCCATAGAAGCTGTTGCCCTGATTTGCTTCGATCTGACCATGAATCACATGGCTTATGGCAAACAACAACGTCTCTTTTCCGACCAACAGGCTCTTTCTTGTTCTCAAAGAAATGAGAGGCATTTTTTGAAATAGTCCAGAATAGCTTCTCGCCATCCCTGTGAATCCAGAGATCATCAGCCGTCTCAGAAATAATAGTCATGAGATTGTACCAACGTGATGCTGTTTGTCTTGTTGGCGCTTGTCCTCTGGCTGACTTATCATTTTTCATTCGAGAAAGAATATATTCTTCTTTTTTCCCTTGCTCCCATAATGGCTGTGCTTTGATATCGTTCATCGTTGCGACAGTACTTTTGGCTTTACATACTGCCCATTCGTAATTTTCTTCGCCAAAGTTGGCTATGTAGACTCTCAAGTTTTTTACATCCCTGTTTAAACTAAAAAATTATAAGGAACCCTATCAATTATCATTTAAAATAAAATCGCCGCCATCTTCACCTTGCTGTTGAACAAAATCAGTTTTAGCGACAAAAGGTTCAATATCAGAAGGCTTAATAGCAGAAAAAAGTTTAAAGTACCAAAAAGACCATTCTTCCGTTTTTAGAGTGTCGATTTCAGGCTCTCTTGAAAAGATTCTTATTTGTAATGTCAGTTCTTCCGAGTCTCTGGTGTTGCATTTATTTATTATCACTTGCTCAAATGCTCTAAACTTCCCTTCTACTCGACTGCGGATTTCATATATTTCGTCCCATGTATTTAATTTATCTAGAACGATAGGATCCTGTTCATCCCACACAACTTTAATTTTCGGTTCCGGGTCGCGAGCTTCGCTAATTTCAATCTTCAGTGAAGACTGAGCTTCTTCTGCATAGGGATAAAATGCCAATCGCTCTCTTCGTTTTTTATACTTAAAAAGATCTTTCGCTTTTTTCGCATCTTGATTACAAACATCACATAAGGGAATCAGGTTATCTGGGTGTACCGCAAATATGGGATATTTTGACTTACATAACTGATGGTCGTAGTCAGCTCTCCACTGTTCACCATCCACTACACCCGCTCTGAATGCTGCCAGCTCTTTCATTCCACACGCTTTACAAATATTTCCGTTAACTGCTTGTGCTCTGAACACATTGAAATGCGCCGTAATATCAGTTCCACCAGCAGCTCTTATGATAGGAATTAAATCCTTTGTAGCGCAGTAGAGGTGAGTTGATATTGCTTTTAACTTTTCGAAACATTCTGGTGGTAAAAAGTCCAATATGTCTCTGACTGGATTATCGAAGAAAACACTAAAGCTTTGGTTATTATACACAGCATCATACAATCGAGTTTTGATGTCCTCCCCTGCTGCGTTTATCGAATCAAAGAGAAGTTCAAACTTGTCCCTTGTAAGCGCGCTTTTTGCTCTAGGGTAGTTTTCTCGAGCATTTTCCCAACATGCATCCCCAACCGCACCTTCTGTAAAAAGCGTGCGATCAAACTCGTCAGCACTTGCTGAATGTTCTAGGAAAAAAAGTAGCTCTGCATTAAGCAAATTAAACACCTCAAACCTAGGCGAATCTGGTGACAACTTAAACAGCATTACTGGCTTAACTTCCTTATTAAATAGGCTTTCTCTGCAGATAAACCAAGATTTTTCTTAATCCATTTTTTGGCGTGTTCATCTCCTTTTTCTAACTGTACACGTATTTCGTCGATTACACTTTGTGAAATCAACGAACGTAATCCAAATAGCTCTTTTATTAGCACATCAAATGATGCCCCGTAAGTCTCGTTTTGCGCCATGTTCATCTGTATAGGTCCGTTGTCGTCTCGCCGGAATTGATAAACATTTTGACGCTTGAGAGAAGAGACCATAAATGGAGAATGTGTCGAGAGAAAAACCTGTGATTTAGTTTCTTTGTTACCGCTATTTAACGCATCAGAAACGTACTTATGAAAAGAAGTTCGCCACGCAGGATTTAAATGCGTTTCAGGCTCATCAAGCAAGAACAAGGTATTTTCCTGCGAATAAATTTTCACTATTGCTAATATCTGAAGTAGTTGTGATTCGCCATCTGATAACTCTTCATACGCTATAGCATTCGGCATATCTCCCGTTAACATAAGATGCTTAGCATTAATTGGTAACTTTACTTTGAGGGGCTTCTTAACTGTCTCAAAGAAGCGATTTCTATCCAATTGGGAACGGTCATACGCACTGATGTGTTTTAAACCTAATTGCTGAACCTTGTACAAACGCTCGAAAAGCCTAAATGAATTAAGAACCCCATTTGTTGATGATCTGCTTTCGTATGCTAATTTTGTTAGGTCAAGGCAGATTACACCTTTCAATGCCTCAAGTTCATAGTACTCAAATTCTTCTGAAGTTGTTTTTCTGCCCAGATATTTCACATATTCAGCTAATTGAATAAAAAGCCTCACATTTTCAACCAATTCATCTGATATGTTAGGTTGAGTAAAGTCGAACTCCAAAACTAAGTACGTTGGCGTCGAGTAAGATAATTTGTATTGCGAATTTTTTTTCGCTAAATCCAGCGCAAAACATGACTTGTTTTCAAAATCGATAAACGCAACTGCTAGCTGTGCACTATCGTAGTCGAGGTAAACTAAATTGGAAGGGTAAGTGACAGTTTCTGGTAACTCTACGTCATCATCAACATAGCCACCCCCTTCAAAGTCAAATAGGTATGGGTGATTTCTTTGATACTTACTTAAAACGTACTTTTTGTTCTTTTGGAACGAATAGAAAGCAGATTCAGCATCACTTTGATTCGTCTCATAGTTAATGTCTATGTCGAGCTTTTCTTTGTGATAACGTGCTCTAGCTTTCAGAGCCTTAAACAACTGGTTCGCATTTTTCAAAAACGGACGTTGTAAGTTTTCATTCAGGCCGGAGGAATATCCCACAATATGCGGTAAGGGTAATTGTTCTAAGCCTATTTTTATTGATTGGTCGGCTTGCTCAACATCGATTGGCTGTACGTCACCACTATTGACTGATACCGAAAATTTGGGATCGGTAAAACCATCAGCAACTCGGAGTTTTTCACCGAACACTTCCGCATGAGCAGAAGGTGCTGCATTTACATAACCGCTCATGCTATAAACCAGCGAAAAGTCGAACCCTAAATGCCCTTTGTTTTTAAAATCAATTCGCTGCAAACGTTCTAGATAGGCAAAACATTCTGCAATTAACTCCAATAGCTGGGATTTGCCAGAGCCATTTAAACCAATAAATGCGATGACATTGTCAGCAGTATCCTCAAAATTGAAGGTTTGATCTTTCAATCCTTTGTACTGCCCATCCAAAGTTAGCGACAGCAAACGCATCAGGATTTTTTCCTTGTACTACTTTTCTTTAACGGCTTCTGCGCTTTACGCTCTACTTTAATTCTTTCCAGCAAAGCTTCAGCGGAGTTTTCACCGCTGATAAGCTGCGGGTTTTGCTCCCGCCATTTAGCGGTGAGCTCGCCTCGGAAGGCTTTGGCTAAAACCGATTGGGTGAGGTTGTTAACGCGCTCATATGCTGTATTCGCATTTTGTTCTATGCTTGCGGCAAAAGCGAAGAGTTTATCGACCCTGCGGACTATTTCGGTTTGCTCCTTTATAGATGGCAATGCTACAGGAAGCCTTCGAACATCTTTTAAGTTGAGGCCAGGCATATCTATACCTCGATAGTTTGAATGAAGCCAGGCCTGTACATCTGGGGATTCAAGATAAAGCGCTAAATACTCATGCCCAATAACACTAGAGTTCGCCCTAAAACGAGCAGTTCCTTGAGTAATATTTGCACCTTCTAGTAATTTTGGAACGACTGCAACTTTAGTAGCTCTTATAATCCCTAAGAGAATGTCGTTTTCTTTAAGACTTGCTCGTTCATACTTTTTTGCAATCTCGGGACTTGTCTTGAGTAGCTGTTCAACAAGAATTTTCCCATTCTGTATGTCTGTTCCCCTTACATAAGGAACCCCTTTCTCTAGCTTCTTTCCGGGCTGAACTATGCCATAAACTATTTCATCACCCGGGTTAACTAAATGCGAAGCAACCCCATAAATCCAATTCTGAGGTATTTTTTTTAAATTCCTAATATCAACCTCTTCAGGAGGCTTATACTTTTTACCTAGTAAGCTTTTGTGGGCGTCTATAGAGGTTTCATACAACTTTTTTGTAGATGCTGGATTTACTTTCTCTCGCCACTCCACCGTCAACTTGCCACTCACAGCGGCGGCGAGTACGGATTGGCGAAAGGCTTTTAGGATTTCGGGAATACGCTCGAGGCGGGCTTTGGTGGTTTCCACTTGAGCCAGCAAGGAGTCGAGCTTGTCGGCGATGACGTTTTGTTCAGCCAAGGGGGGAAGCGAAACTTCATGCTCTTTTATCAAGGATTGCGATATATTTGGCTGTGCCCCTCCCTTACCTTTAGCAATAAAGTTATCCTTTTCACTGAGTAAAAAATAATAAAGAAACTCACTAAAAGTAAGTCCTTTAATGGGATTACCAACTCCACACGCCTGATTAGTTGTTGCATCAATTCCAAGTATTGAAGTTTTACCAATAGTCGCCCCATACATAGCAATGGCTACAGAACCTTTTGGGAAAAATTTTGCACTAGAGTTTTGTACAGCTAACTCAGAAATACTCTCACTAGATTCCTTCAGAACTCTAGGTCCTAAGTCACCTGTTTTAACCCATGGGACGTTTCCATCATAATAGTTGGGCTCCTTCCTAGAGGGAGTTCCTCCTGATCCCCAATCTGCAATGCTACCCAACGTGGTTTTAAACCATCCCTCAGGCAAATAACGCTCTTTCATTAAATAGCCCCCAATGCGACTAATAAACTATTCACTTCTCGTAATGCAGCTTCGAGCTCACCTTTAGCTTTCCGAGCTAATACATCTGGTTCAGGCAAATCTGTCGCATCTACACTATTTTTATCTTTGAGCCAGGAAATATCTAAAGAATCGCCTTTTGTATCGCGAATCCACTCTCGACTAAAGCTACGCCAGCGGGAGTGGGCAAGGCGGTCATCAATACCTTGATTTTCCTCAACTACGTCCTTGTCTACTTCAATGTCTTGTGCACCAAAGCTGTACTCGCCTTCTACGCGTTTACTTGTGCCATCAGAATATTCGCCATAGACCTTTTCAAAAGCGCCAAGGTGTGGATCTTCGCCGAATTCATCAGCTTTAAAACCAATATCAGCATTACCAAAAGGGGTGCGTTTACCAAAACTCGGCATATTTGTGCGTAGGTCATACACCCACACATTTTCTGTGCAGTTTTCTTCTTGGTGTTTGCTTTTTGCTGAGCCTTTAGTAAAAAACAGCACGTTGGTTTTTACGCCCTGTGCATAAAAAATACCGGTTGGCAGGCGCAAAATTGTATGCAGGTTGCACTTATCCATTAAGTCCCGGCGAACATCGGTACCTACACCGGCTTCAAACAATACATTGTCCGGAAGCACGACTGCAGCACGGCCCCCAGGTTTTAAATTGCGATAAATATGCTGTAAAAACGCTAGTTGTTTGTTGGTGGTTTTGTACGTGAGATCGTCTCTGGTGTTTGATGCTTCACCACCTTTGCTGGTACCGAATGGAGGGTTTGCAAGTATAATATCAGCTTGCTCTAGGTCCTTCCCAGCATCACCCAAAGCGTTACCTAGGTGCACTACGCCCTCTTCATCGCCTTCCATACCGTGCAGTAAGCAATTCATTAATGCTAGGCGTCGGGTATTCGGGACTAATTCCACGCCAACAAACGCTTTGTTTTTCTGGAAATCAGCTTCTTTAGCAGAAAGTTCTAAGTAATCATCAGTTTGCTCACGCATATATTGGTCAGCGGCAACTAAGAATCCTGCTGTGCCTACCGCTGGGTCTTGTATTACTTCACCAATTTGCGGTTTTATGCAGCGCACCATACTGTTAATGAGTGCGCGTGGGGTAAAGTATTGCCCTGCCCCGGATTTCGTTTCCGATGCGTTCTTTTCCAACAACCCTTCGTACAAATCACCGAGCCCATCTTTTTGAGCGCTAAACCAATCAATCTGGTCGAGGGTTTTGATCATTTGTTCTAGATGGCGTGGTTCACGCAGTCGAGTTTGTGCATCGGCGTAGATAGCACTGATAAGTGGGTCTTCGTGCACAATATTGCCGTCTGAATCTTTACCTGTTGATAGGTTTAATAGAATGCGTTTGTAGTCGTTTAGCAGGTTAATACCCGACTTTTCGCTGATATCCGTCCAACGGCAACCTTCTGGTAGAGGATGGCGTTTTAATACGCCTGCTTCAGTGTTCTCATGCACCATTTTAATGAATAGCAGAAGTACAAGTTCGGTTACGTAATCTGAATAATTAATGCCGTCGTCGCGAAGTACGTCGCAGAGGTTCCAGAGTTTTTGAACGATGTCGTTATTGGTCATATTTGTCTCTTAATAGATTATTTGGTTCTTAGCTGTGTGCTATTAGTACTTTGCACAACGGCTCATTAATATAGTAGTTGGCGCGGCCAATTTTTTGTTTGGTTAAAAAGCCGTTTCCTACTAATTGCTCTAAATATTTAGTGGCAGTTATTCGCGTTACCCCTAGCTCTTCGATGATAAAGTCGATTTTGGTATAGGGATGATGAAAAAGATTATTGAGTAAGTCCTGGCTATAAATTTTGGGCAGTTGTTCACGAATACCGTGCTTAACTTCTGCCATCAGGCTTTTCATTTCGGTAATGAGTGAGATAGTGCTTTGCGCTGTGTCGATAACGCCATCAAGCATAAAGGCTATCCACGGTTCCCAGTTTCTGGTGTCCCGCACGGCTTGCAAATTGTTATAGTAATCTGCCTTGTGCTGGATGATAAAACGGCTTAAGTACAATACCGGTAGGTTAAGCAAGTCTTTAATTACCAGGTACAATATGTTCAGGATCCGCCCTGTGCGGCCATTGCCGTCGTAAAATGGGTGAATGCTTTCAAACTGATGGTGGATGATGGCCATTTTTACCAGCGGATCTGCATCGCATAACTCATCGTTATTAATAAACTGCACTAGGTTATCCATTAGCGCTGTTATTTCGTCTGCATGTTGTGGCGGGGTATACACGACCTCTCCCGTACGGGCATTTTTCAAATCCGTGCCGGGTAGCTTTCGTAAGCCTGCGTTATTGTGCTCCAGGTTTTGCTGGATGGCGAGAATGTCACTTAAGCGAATGAGTTTACTTTGCCGTGCTGTTTGAAAGCCCTGCTTTAATGCTACGGCGTAATCCTGCACTTCTTTGGTTGCCGGGCTGCTAATGGCTTCTTCAAATAAGTTGGCTTTATAAAGCTCATCATGCGTGGTTACGATGTTTTCCACTTCTGAACTGTCTTTTGCTTCCTGCAAGGCCAGCGTATTGATTAGTATTGCTTCATTGGGAATGCTGGCGGCAATACCCTTTAATTCGGCCAGATATCGGTGAGCTTCAGCCACCTTTTTGAGTACTGCGCGGGTTTCCCACTGCTCTATATTATCAAGTGGTAACAATGGGATAGATGCAGGCATGATTAATATTATGTCCTTATTTATACATGTAGATCTGTATATATATAGATTTTATAAAAAATTATACATGTACTGTATAACATGTATAGTTTTTCTGTTTATTTATACATATAAGGTTTATGCACTTTGGGGAGGCCACATTGCATCACCCAGTTCATCCAGTACTACATCCAGTTGATTACCCAGTACCTTATCCAGCTGCTTTGCTCCGCCCTGCTCTGCAAATCGGCTGTTTACGAACTCTCTGTCAATAATGACTTCGTGAACCAGTTGTTTTGCCAGGCGTTCAAGCCATTTACGCTGTGCGGGTAACCAGTTATGACTTTCATATATTCGCAGCATAGCCTGTGCAACACGTTGTTCAAAGGGTACCAATGGCTCGCCGAATGCTGCTCGGCGAATATGGCCTATAATACTAGCTGCTATATCCTGATTAGTTTGGTTACGCACCGCACTTTGGAGTTTTGCTTCTGAGTATCCAGCACCATCAAGCAATAGCTTAATTTCTTTTAGTTGATCGCGAGTCAGATCTCGGGGTTTATTCACAACTACAGCAAGGGCTGCACTTTGGTTAAGCTGCTCTTTTATAAACTGGTTAAAGCTATCGAGGTAATCTTCAGGCTTTTTATGTACGCCATAGCTTTGGGTGCGTTCTCTTATCTCATCATAGTGTTCCGAAATTACTGGTTGGCGTTCACTACCGAGTAACTCATTCACTTCTGCTAGCTGATTTATCAAACCGCTATGTTTTGTGATAAAGGCCGCTGCTTGCTTAGGCCCAAGCTCATGTAAATGTTTATGCAGGCTTTTGGGCTTAACGCCCCATAAACCTTGTAATTCATCCAGTTTTTGTTTGAGTGCTGGTTTGCTTTCGGCTTTTTTACCGGCTTTTCGCAATACGCGCATCACTTTTTGGCTGAGTTGACTTAGCACGACATCAGCATGGCTCTGCTCGGGCGCATCACCAGGCGCATTTAATGCGCGTTCCAATTGTTCCGGATTAGTGATTTCGTCAACCAACTGCTCCAACGAAATATTAGGATCTTTAACCAATGGCTTCATGGTATTAACATCGGCCAACGCGGCATAAATATCCACCGGATCGTAAATTCGAAATACCGTTTTACCAATGTCATCACAGCGGCGTGTGGCGCGGCCGATCATCTGCTCATACAAAATCCGAGATTTAACCCGGCGCATAAACACAAGATTACAAATTTTAGGAACATCGATACCGGTGGTCAGTAGGTCTACAGTAATAGCAATATTTGGATAGCGTTCGTTTTTATACTGTCGAATTAGCTGTTCTACTTTGTCGCTCTGCCCGGTGATTTTAGCCACTGCTGCTTGGTTATATTCACCGTTATAAAGGTCTTTAAACGCTTCATCTAAAAGTCGCTTTACCATATCGGCATGCAAATCGGCTGCACAGAAAATCAGAGTTTTTTCATCTCCGAACGGATCGAGTTCTTGAACCAGTTGCTGACAAATCACTTTGTTGAAGTTTTCGTTAATTACTTTGCGGTTAAAAGCTTCCACTTCAAAATTAAGTTCATCGTCTAGCTCTGCGCTTTGTACTTCACCAGTTTGGGTATTAATGGCACTAACTTCATCGCCTTTGGCAAATTTAATTCCGTTTTGTGTGAGTAAAGTTTCGTATCGAATAGGAGGTTCGTGATCTATTAGCCAATCATCAGCTACGGCTTCCCGGTAAGAATACGTATAAACGGGTTTGCCAAAAATTTCACTGGTGTGTTTTGCTGGCGTTGCCGTTAAGCCAATTTTAACGGCATCAAAATAATCGAGCACACGGCGGTAACTAGAAAGATACTGACTTGCATCCCGCGTTGCGAGTTCGCCTTCGGTCATTTCCTGGTCAAGCGTATAGCCTCGGTGGGCTTCATCAATAATAATACAGTCAAACTGGTCTAACGGCGGCGGGGTATCGCTCATAAAGATGCGTTTCACCATGGCCTGTACAGTTGCCACCTGCACACGCGTTTCAGCCTCAGCAGCCATATCTCCCAGCTCTGCAACATTATAGATTTTAGATAAGGTATGATTTTGTTCTAATGGTGCCTCATTAAAGGCGTCGATAGCTTGCTGACCAAGTGCGGTGCGATCTACCAAAAACAGAATACGCTTAAAACGCTCAGCCTTTAAAAACCGGTACATCAAACCAATGATGGTGCGTGTTTTACCCGTACCCGTAGCCATGGCTAACAGCGCGGTGCGTACTTCTTTCGCTAGCGTATTTTCCACAGCAATAATGGCTTTTTGCTGATAATCACGCACTTTTAAATAACCGAATGGCTCCGTTTTTAGTTTTTTCTCAGCCTCTTCTTTACTGCGCTTGAGTTTGTCGATTAAGCCTTCTGGCGTATGAAACTTAGGGAGTGCACGCTTAGTATTGGCAGGTTCGCGCACATCACGAAACCAGGTTCCAGACTGTTCAGCCAGCTGAGGAACATATGGGCGACCATTGCAGGAGTAGACAAACGGGATTTTATAATGGCTTTCTTGCTCATTGGGCCAGGCAATTGTTAAACCTGCTAGTTCCCATGCGCCCAGCATAGGGGGTAAAACACTAAAACCCTTGCTGTATCGTTCTGCTTGCGAAATTTTTCCTGCAACGTTGGTGTTTTCTTTCTTTGCTTCAACCACGGCCATTGGCGTTAAACCGGAAAACAGAACATAGTCCGCTCTGCCTTTTTCTCCATTATGCTCAGTAGGCCATTCAGCAATCGCGATATTCTTGCCTTTTTCCGGTCGAGCCCCGCTTTTATAGGTAAGTGCCTCGCTATCGGCAGTCCAACCCGCGTCTTCTAATTGCTGATCAATTAAAATGCGGGTTAACGCTTCATCCAATACAATGTGTTGCGTTGCCGCCTGTGTATTTTTGTTTATCTGGATGCGTTGGTTTGTTTGCGTTTTCTCATCAGCCTCTGCTAACTGAGCCTGAAGTGTCTTTATCTTTGCTTCGTAATCTTTACGTTGTGCTTGTAATGCCTCTTCATGTTCAGACGCTTGCTTCGCCAGAGAACGAGATTCTTCGTCCATTGCCATTGCCAACGCTTCATATTCGGTTTTTTCTTTGGCTACGAGCTTATGGAGTTGATTGCTGGAATCCAAGTCAACATTGGCTTGTTCTAAATCACTTTTTAACTTTGCAATTTCAGACTGTAACTGACGTAACTGTTCGCTAGGGTCGGTAGGTGGAACAAAAGGGCCAGGTTTAAATTGAACCCCTGATTTTCCGAAAGACTGGTGGAACCATATGGCCAATTTGCGGGCAACCACCAAACCATTTATGGCTTCTTTGTGCTGAGTTCTGAAAGTGTGCGTTGCTTTATTGCCTTCCATTCTGAGGGTATGGAATAACTCTCTGACTACCGGCTCTAGTTTTAGCTCCCGGTTTATTTTATAGATCAAATCAGCCTGGGAAGTCTTATCGTCAAACTCAATTCCAACCAATGCTGCAATGTGCTGTGCTAGTGCTTCACCCAGTTGCCTGAGCTTCATTAACGTTGTATTGGGATCGCTCGAGAAAGCTCTTTCAGCAGACAATGCTATTTCAACAAAAAGCGAATCATGCTCTTGTAGAAACCCGAAGTTACTTTGCTCGATAGAGGACGCCATTTTTATGAAACTCCATTTCACCTTGATGCTGGTTCAATCAGAACTCAGTAGTACTTTTTATTCTGTGTGTATCGCAAAGAAGAGACTACCACAAATACTTAATTTCATTATACTTTAGTAGTGAGTATAAAACCATAAGACTACAGAACCGGTGTGTTGAATGCTTCCACAACAAAATGGAAATGATATCGAGAAGAGCGTATGGTTTTAGAAACTTTGAAAATTATCGAATAAGAGTGATGACCCATTGCGGATGGGATGGTGTTATCAATCGTGTAAGGTGAATGCTGATCCCCCGTTTATGGGGTAGAGCCTAGAGCCTCAATGAGCGGGGTAAGTCATTGAAAAATAGGAGAGATTGGTCGGTGTGAGAGGATTTGAACCTCCGACCCCTGACACCCCATGACAGTGCGCTACCAGGCTGCGCTACACACCGACCGAAAGAGCCGACAAGTCTACTCAATTTCAACGACTTTGCAATGTAAAAAAACCAAATAACCGCCTAAACGATTATTTGGTAATCAAAACCCATCTTAAATGGTGCTTATTACAAGTCGTCTGCACTTACATCTTTGATTTCTGGCCATTCTTCATTCGCCTCATCTATATGAGTAGGAATGTTCTTGGCCCATGCTTTGTATACACTTTCGTCTTTATTCACATAAAGTACGCCATCAACAATTTCAAACGCTTTGCCGTTTATTTCAAATTTCTTACCAAACGTTGCGCCGTAGGCACAAAAGCCGCCGTACGCTGGTGCGTATTTGTCTGGGTTGCTTACAAACATGTCTCTATTTTTCTGCGATGAAAATCGGTAAATAGCGTCGTTGTGGACAGCCGTTATAGTCGCTTTACCCAGCACTGGCTTACCTTCAGTAAAATAAGCTACAGCGTCGTGCCCGGCTAAAATAATTCCGTTTTCGTCGGTCTCAGTATCAACGCCAGCGAATACCGCGCCACTAGCAATTAGTGAAACTGCAAATAAACTACCTTTTAAGAATGCTCTCATGCTATTTCTTCTCCACATTGGTGTTTCGAGTGTTTTCACACTATCTCTGTATAAGTTCGAAGAATATGGTACGTACTTCGGTCTTATACAAACATGCTCCAAACGCTTAAATACTTGTCCAAAACACCATGAAAAATTTAGAAAGCCTTTTTGACAAACTTCAAATAACCACCAATGTATTTCACAACGGACAATATTGCGGTAACTGGCAAATTGACACTTCTGGCACCGGCTTTATTAATTTCCACGCCGTAACTCACGGTCAATGCTACTTACACCGTAACGACGACGGCCCAGTTCTGTTAGAAAAAGGCGACATGGTTTTACTGCCTGTTGATAGCCCACACCTTTTAAGTCCTACAAAAACTCACACTTACAAAAATGTTAGCGCAAGCTCTATTCCTGTTAGCGAGAAACTAGGAGCTGAAGGCCCGGTGCTACTTTGCGGTTACTTCGAGTATCAGCACCCTTTAATGAGAGTAATAACAAAAGAACTGCCAGAATTTTGGATAATTAAAAAAACATCAAAAGAAAGTAGAGTGCTACATGAAAGTCTGCAGTTACTTATCAGCGCGTCGTTAGAAGTGTCGGACTCAACCTTCACTTCGTCGGTTCTGCTAAACAAAATCGCTGAGGTTGTATTCCTTTTGATTGTGAAGCATTTAATGAGCAAGTACTCATCAACCTTAGGGGCTCTACTGCATCCGGCCATAGCAAATAGCCTTCAAGCGCTGCATAACGCGCCTGAACAACATTGGAACGTAGAAATGCTGGCGAGTATTGCGAATATGTCTAAATCTAACTACGCAGCAAAGTTCAAAGCCTGTGCAGGCGTAACTCCAATTAAATACCTAACGCAATGGCGCCTGCGTTGTGCCTGCACAGAAATAATCCAAAGCAACAAGCCGTTAATTACCATTGCAAACCAATATGGTTACGAAACGGAAGCTTCTTTTTCAAAGGCTTTTAAAAGAGAGATTGGCGTATCTCCTTCACAAAAGCGCGTTCAAGCTAGGCCAGCGTAACGTAACACACCCCAGTGACTACCAGTGCAACTAACACGTTTAGCACCACACCCTCTCTGGCCATAGTTTTTATGTCGAACTTTTCCGTTGAGTATGCAATGGCGTTAGGCGCTGTAGCTACTGGCAGCATAAAAGCGCAACTTGCGCTAATTGCCGCGGGGATCATCAACAACTTAGGATCTACGCCCACAGCCATACCCGCGGCCGCTAGAATTGGCATTAGTAGTGTAGATGTTGCCGTGTTAGAGGTAATTTCCGTCAAGAAGGTAACGAACAAGCAAATTCCAAGTACCAATAGAAGAACAGGAAGCGTAGAAAGTCCCGTTAGCCATGTTCCCATAAGAACACTTAAGCCTGATGACATAAATGCTTTGGCTATACAAATACCGCCGGCAAACAATAACAACATGCCCCACGGAATATCGTTTGCGGTTTTCCAATCAAGCAGTTTGTCGTTGTTTCCTTTTTCGTCTACTTCACCATTATCGTTTCCGCTGTTTGTAAAGAACATAGCAGCAACACCCGCTACGGCAATAGTACTGTCACTTATTGTGCTTATGCCTATCCAAGCAGTCCAAAAAGGTCTGAAAATCCAAGCTAAAGCGACAGTGCCAAAAATAGCAAGAACACGCTTCTCGGCTTTTGTCCATGTGCCTGGGACAGGTAAATCGATGTTCCCCACTTGTTTAATACCGCGCGCTAACCATACGGCCATAATAGGTACGCCTAGTATTACGATTGGTACGCCTGTTTTCATCCAGTCGATAAAGCTGTATTCAATACCTTGTGTTTCTTCATACACGCTCATGAAGATAATATTTGGTGGCGTCCCAATCGGTGTCCCTACCCCACCTAAGCTTGCTGAATAAGCAATACCAAGTATAAGCGCCACGCCAAATCGCGGATTGTCTACTGCGTTGATAATAGCGATAGCCATTGGCAACATCATTAGGATTGTTGCCGTATTACTAATCCACATACTGAGTACTGCGGTTGTTAACATGAAGCCCAGTACCAGTTTGAGCGGGCTGCCGCTGCCCGTTATACGCAACATGTAAATGGCGAAACGCTTGTGTAAGTTTGCGCGCTCCAACCCTTTTGAAAGCATGAAAGCAGCCATTAATAGAATGATAACGTGGCTTCCGAGAGCAGAGGCAGCTTCGCTGTGAGACAACACACCAAATAGCGGGAATAGCGCGAAGGGTAAAAGTGAGGTAGCGGGAATGGGGAGCGCTTCAGTCACCCAGAGCACAGCGACAAATAGCGTAATTGCTGCGGTAAAAATGATCTCGCTGGGCTGAGCAATAGCCCACAATCCCAAGCCACATAGTACTGAAGCGATAAAGGCAAATAGAATTATACTGTTTTTGCGTGTTGGCTTTCGTTGTAGAGTTTCTGAAGAAGGTTCAGAGTTTGTGTGCATTGCGCTTCCCGTTACTAATAGCTTTATTATAAGTGCTAGTTATTGCTCTTATATTTTCTATCAGTAATTAGCGGGAAACGCACTACGCTTTTGCGAAAAAAACGTGTTTTTAAGACGGTTTCTTTTATTTACTCTCGTCGTCTGACGAGATTCGGCTTGCAACTGCGCCTGCTTGGCCTTTGTATTTAGCGTCCACTCTTGCGTTGTACGGTTTTTCAGCTGGCGCTGACAACACTTCGAAGCTAAGCGCCCCTATTTTCATTTTAGGGCGAAGCGCCAGCGGTAACTTACCACTGTTGTAAAACTCAAGAACGATGTTGCCCGACCAGCCTGGATCTATTCGATGCGCGGTCACGTGAACCATTAAGCCCAAACGCGCAAGCGAAGAACGCCCGTCTAACCAACCTACGATGTTGTCAGGCAAGGTTACTGACTCGTGGGTAATGGCAAGCGCTAGCTCCCCAGGGTGTAGAAAGAAGGCTTTACCCTCTTCTAGTTCAATTTCATCGCTCATAACATGGTCGAGCGCTTCTTGAACCTGTGCTTTCGGCCCACTTAAATCGATAAACGGCGCTTGGTGATCTTCAAACACGCGAAATTTATTACCTAGGCGGATATCTACCGTTACACCACTTATTTGATCGTAGCTGGGTGTAGGGTCAATTTTAATTTTTCCATCTTGCAGATGTTGGTAGATATCGCGGTCGCACAAGCGCATGGTGTATTCCTCATTTCGTTAGGCCGCTATTATGCGTATGTCGCCGCATGCATTCAACTGCTCAAAGGCTTGTTTTATCTGCTTTTGCGCAATTTTCGTATAGTTTTATCAAATTTTAAATTTAAGCAATCGAACCTGGCTATAATTCACCTTTACTACACCTGTCTGAATTTACCTATCCGTCGGGCATTCCTGATATTTGTTACCTAGATATTTCAAGCTAGTTACTCTTTACCAACAATGCCAATAGGGTTGCCCTTAATGTGTTTTACTGCCCCTTTGCGTGGCGCAACAGTAAGGGCCAATTGCATAGACAGGGCGCGAGCAGCCTCGCGATAACTTTCACTCAATGCACTTTCAGGCGAGGTAATTAACAATGGCGTACCGGCATCGCCATGCTCGCGAATATGGATATCAAGCGGCAGCTGACCTAAAAGCGGCAAACCGTGACGTTCGGCCAGCGCCTCGCCACCGTCTTTTGAAAACACATAATCTTTGGTACCACAGGCTCTGCACTGGTAATAACTCATGTTTTCAATAAGCCCTAATACAGGTACGTTCACTTTTTCAAACATGCTTATGCCTTTTTGGGCGTCGGCTAGCGCTAAGTCCTGTGGCGTTGTAACGACCACTGAAGCAGTCAGCGGTACTTGTTGCGCCATTGTCAGTTGGATATCGCCTGTACCTGGTGGCATGTCTACAATCAAGTAGTCCAGCACAGGCCATAGGGTTTCATCTAATAATTGCTTTAAAGCTCTGCTAGCCATGGGTCCGCGCCATACGGCCGCGTCTTCTTGGGGCACTAAGTAACCAATTGAGTTCGCCACCAGCCCATGTGCCATAAGCGGCTGCATGTGCTTATTATCTTCACTTTCAGGGTGTGCATCGGGGTTGCCCAACATAATGGGAATTGATGGCCCATAAATATCGGCATCTAAAATTCCTACTTTCGCGCCTTCCTGCATAAGTGCAAACGCTAAATTAATGCTGGTTGTCGACTTACCTACGCCACCCTTGCCTGAAGCCACTGCTATGATGTTTTTAATGTTGGTGACCGGCGCTACTTCTGTTTCTCCACTTGCTACACTTTGTTTAAACGTAAGCTGGTCATCGCCAAGCTTCCCTTTTAGCTGGTTAAGCACTTCTTGTTTTAGCGTGTCTAACTGGGTAGCAATACAAAATGGCAAGGTAACTGTCACGCCTCCATCTTCGTTCTCTGGCTGACTAAAAGCACACCATGGCAAGGTAACTTCAACATCTAATGAAAAATACTTGGCCAAAATTGCAGCAACTTTTTGAGTTGCCGGCTCTGCTTTGCGAGAAAAGAACATAAAATGCCTTACTAGTAGTAGAATTGTGTGAATTACGTAATGCAAAAAACGCGGTTTTCCGCTAGTATTTGCAGCCATTTTGAAACGCAAAGAATCAATAACGTCATTATGTCAGAAAAACGCCGAATTCTGGTAACCAGTGCGTTGCCATACGCAAATGGCTCTATTCACTTAGGTCATTTGCTAGAACACATTCAAACCGACATCTGGACTCGTTTTCAGCGCCTTCGCGGAAACGAATGTTACAGTGTTTGCGCCGACGATGCACACGGTACGCCGGTTATGCTTAAAGCCCAAGAGCTTGGCATTACACCAGAAGAAATGGTGGCAAGAACGCGTGCTGAACATCACCAAGACCTTGTTGATTTTCACGTAGATTACGACAACTACTATGTAACCCATTCACCAGAAAACAAGGCGCTGTGTGAAGAAATTTACACTCGTTTGGATAATGCGGGTTACATCAGCAAGCGCACCATTAACCAACTTTTCGACCCTGAAAAAGAAATGTTCTTGCCGGATCGTTTCGTTAAAGGTACATGTCCAAGCTGTGGTGCAGAAGACCAAAACGGCGACAGCTGTGACGTATGTGGCGCAACGTATAGCCCAACAGAAGTAAAGAACCCGCGCAGCGTTGTATCGGGTGCTACACCAGTGCTACGTGAGTCTGAGCACTTCTTCTTTGACCTGCCAAAATTTGAAGGCATGTTAAAAGAGTGGATCCGCTCAGGTGCCCTGCAGGAAGAAATGGCTAACAAGCTGCAAGAATGGTTTACTGAAGGTCTTCAACAGTGGGACATCAGCCGTGACGCGCCTTATTTTGGCTTTGAAATTCCAGGTGCGCCGAACAAGTTCTTCTACGTGTGGGTAGATGCGCCTGTTGGCTACATGGCTAGTTTCAAAAACTTCTGCGACCAAAATAACTTGGAGTTTGATGATTTCTGGAAAGCAGACTCAGAGGCTGAGCTTTACCATTTTATTGGTAAAGATATTACCTACTTCCACTGCCTATTCTGGCCTGCCATGCTAGAAGGTGCGGGATACCGTAAGCCTACTGGCGTAAATATTCACGGTTTCGTAACGGTGAACGGCGCGAAAATGTCAAAGTCGCGCGGTACGTTTATTAAAGGCCGTACTTACCTTGACCATCTGAACCCAGAATATCTGCGTTACTACTTTGCGTCTAAGTTAGGCGACGGTGTTACCGACATCGACCTTAACTTTACTGACTTCGCACAAAAAGTGAATTCAGACCTGGTAGGTAAAGTGGTTAACATTGCAAGCCGCTGTGCAAGTTTTATCACTAAGCGTTTTGACGGAAAACTGTCTGACAACGTAATTGAACCAGAACTGATTGCTGAGTTCCAAAACGCATCTGAAAGCATTGCTGCACTATTTGAGAAGCGTAAGTACCACCAAGCCGTGCGCGAAATCATGGCCCTTGCTGACAAAGCAAACCAGTTCATTGATAACAATGCACCTTGGGTAACCATTAAAGACGAGACTAAGCAGCAGTTCACACACGATGTATGCTCGCTAGGTATTAACATGTTCCGTCTGTTGGTGATTTACTTGAAGCCTGTGCTTCCTGTACTTGCAGAAAAAGCAGAAGAATTCTTAAACGATAAGTTCGACTGGAATTCACTGCAAACCCTATTGAAAGGCCACGCCATCAA
>Ga0208815_1000113_pt1 | contig 26957 bp, 15 predicted proteins | sample Virmet3438_5245_FD_185733 | JGI IMG/M metagenome (GOLD analysis project Ga0208815, IMG submission 185733) | Marine viral communities from the Southern Atlantic ocean transect to study dissolved organic matter and carbon cycling - metaG... | ecosystem: Environmental > Aquatic > Marine > Oceanic ... | reverse complement strand
AAAATACGTTCGCTGATGCTTCTTTTTCATCTTTCGTGTAACGAAGGCCACCAGAAAGGCTAAGCTCATCAGTTAAGTCACGGCGAACGTTAACGTAAACCGCTTTTGAAGTGGTTTCTTGATCGAGCTCTAGCAGGTTAGCCCCACCGTCAAAACTAGAGTCATCACCTTGACGGTTGCTACCTTCTTCATTGAAGTAGTAAACACCAGCAACAAAGTCAGTGTATTCGTTGATATAGCCGTTAAGCTGAAGTTCGATTGATGTTTGATCGGCTTCGCCACGCTCAGGGAACTGATCCAACGAGTAAATTGTACCGTCATCATCAAGACCTGCTTTGTACTTAGATGTACGCTGGCTTGCAACAACCTTTGCAGTGTAGTCTTCGTTAATGTCCCACTCCGTAGTGAGTGAAAGACCACGCGCTTCGTTCGACACGCCAGTTACTGCTTCAGTACCTGTTGCATTGTCGTAGATATCAGCGCCTTCAGGTGTCACATCTGTGTTTCGTAACGGTACGCCAACACCATTCTGACCACCGAAGTAGCGATCTGAACCCACTTCATCAATTAGCACAGTGTAAGGACGCAGACCGCCGTCACCATTGTTAGCATCTGCAGTTAATACCATGCGGAAGTCATTTGATGGCTCCCACTTAAGAGAAACGCGGCCAGAAACATCTTCAGTCTCACCAACATCGTACTCGGCGTTAGGCACGTTGATGAACTCACCAAGACCATCGCGCTTGTTAAATGACAGGTTCATGTTAAACGCTACGGTTTCTGAAAGACCGTGGTTAACAAAAAGATCAGCTTTAACGCGACCACGTGTACCAAATTCAGTGTTGATTTTGGTTACATCACCTTGGTCTGGCTCTTTTGTGATGATGTTAATTGCACCACCAATCGAGTTACGACCATATAGCGTACCTTGAGGGCCACGAAGTACCTCAATACGCTCAATATTATTTAGGCTCCAGTTTTGACCAACCTGACGGCCCAGATAAACACCGTCTACATAAACACTCACACCCGGATCGGTTGTGATTAGGTGATCTTGAAGACCAATACCACGAATAAATGGGTTTACAGACGATGTGTGGCCGGCAGAGAAACCAGTAACATTTAGGTTTGGAACGAATTTACCAACGTCAGTCAGGTCAGTAATACCTTGGTCAGCTAACTTGTCGCCATCGAAGGCGCTAATAGCAATTGGAACTTCATAGATAACTTGAGGGCGTTTTGTTGCGGTAACGGTAATGGCTTCAAATTGTTGCTCTTCAGTTGCTTCTGCTTCTTGGGCAACGGCAATATTTGAAATTGCTGGAACGGTCATCGCTACTGCTAGTGCGACAGGTGAAAGCTTACTGGCGAGTGCCTTAGACACGTCAGTATTGGTTTTCATGGTATAACCCCTTTGCGTGAGTGTTAGGTGTAATAATATTTTTAGGCCGCTTCAAGTTCTTCTTTGGAACTTTGAAAGACTAAACTCACTAATTTAAGAGGCGCACATAACCTTGTGCTTATACTGGATTACAGGCAATAAAAAAGTAAGTCGCAATAAAACATTACAAACTTACTTTCAATGAAACTCTGCTTTAAAAGTAGAACTTACTTTTCCAGCCCTCTAAAATTCAGTACGAAGAATTTAGGCTTGAAGACTGGAACGATATGTTACCGTTAGATTACGATCTTGCAAAGTAAAATATTACACTTTTACTAAAATAAGACTTCAAAATTAGACTAATTGGTTAGGTTAAGCATCAAACAAAAAGTATGTATAAATTCCATAAAAACAATTAGATATCATAAAGATAATTTACTCTATCTCTTCACAACACCTAAGCGAATAAAGTAAAGAAGACCTAGACCAGATGGACAAACTTTAAACAAATCACCATTGGCTTGAATCATTCTTTAGCTCAGAACCTCTGTATGTAACTATCGTTACCAAATTCCCTCCTCCGTCCGGGCAGTAGCTATCAATATGGTTGCGCAAGGTTCGCCTAATAGACGTAAGCTGACACATGGCTCTGTTTGCGTATCGCATTAAACCATTGCACAACTGTCAACACAGGCCTCTAAACAAGACTATCAGACTAATATCTTACTCTCGTTGTCGACAATCCAAACCTTTTAAGGTTGAAAAAACGCCAAAATGGGCATATATTGTCGACATTAGCCATTTTAAGATTCTATACAGTGTTAGTAAAAAGCGAACAAGCCATCACCAATGCCGACCGCACTTTCTTTCAATTAAGAAAGGATATTGTTGAGGGTATCATTCCAGCAGGCAGTAAGCTGAGTGAAATGGAATTGTCGACAAAGTATGAAGTCAGTCGCGCCGTTATTCGTGAAGCCATCAATCGTCTCGCTACCTGTCACTTGGTGGAACGTAAAGCTAACGTGGGTGCCCGTGTGGTTGCACTGTCCCCCGAAGGCCTTATTCAGCTATACCAAGTGCGCGAAGCATTAGAGGGTATGGCCGCCCGCTTGGCTGCACGCTACATGAGCGATGAAGAAATTGCCGACATGCAGGCGTTGCTTGATAGCCACTTCGATAAAGTAAAAGACGGTCAAAGCTATTATCAAGAAGCCGGCGATGTAGACTTTCACTACAGAATTGTAACCGGCAGTAAAAACGATCATCTCATCAGCGTACTTGTAGACGGGCTTTACCATCTTGTTCGTATGTATCGCGTACAGCTCGGTATGGCTGGCCCTCGCGTAAGTACCGCCTTTGATGAACACAGACACATCGTTAACGCTATTGCCAATCGCGACGAGGAACTGGCTGAAATGCTAATGCGTCGCCATATTCTTTATTCAAAAAATAATATTGAGAAGAAGCTTAATCATGGTTAACACCACTCAGTCTTCTTCATACCTAATTCACCTCTACCCTACTTTCAAATAAGCGAGTGATTATCATGAGTGCAGGAAAGAAATTCAGAACCGCATTAGAGAACAACAAACCGCTACAAATTGTCGGCACCATTAACGCCTATACTGCCATGATGGCAAAAGCTATTGGGCACCAAGCAATTTATCTTTCAGGTGGCGGCGTAGCGAATGCGTCTTACGGCCTACCGGACTTAGGCATGACGTCACTTAATGATGTGATTGCAGACGTTCAGCGCATTACCAGCGCGTGCGATCTTCCGCTAATGGTAGACATCGACACCGGTTGGGGCGGCGCATTTAACATTGCCAAAACTATTCGCGACATGGAAAAAGCAGGCGCGGCGGCAGTTCATATGGAAGACCAGGTTGCGCAAAAGCGCTGTGGTCACCGTCCTAACAAAGAAATTGTTAGCACAGAAGAAATGGTAGACCGCATAAAAGCTGCAGTTGACGCTAGAACTGACCCAGATTTTTTTATTATGGCGCGCACCGACGCGTTCGCACAAGAAGGTTTAGACAAAGCCATTGAACGTGCAAAAGCCTATGTTGCAGCGGGTGCTGACGGCATATTCGCCGAAGCAGTGCAAACCGAAGAACATTACCGTGCATTTGCTGAAGCGCTAGACGTTCCGATCCTTGCCAATATCACTGAGTTCGGCAAAACCGAACTATGGAATAAAGAAGAGCTTGGTGAATGGGGTGCCGACATGGTGCTTTACCCACTAAGTGCATTCCGTGCGATGAATAAAGCAGCAGAAATGGTGTACAAATCTATACTTGAAAACGGCGACCAAAAAGCCGTTGTCGACAGCATGCAAACACGCATGGAACTGTACGATTATCTTGGCTACCACGAGTACGAGCAAAAACTAGATGCTCTATTCGCCGAAGGTAAGAACTAACACGAATACGAAACCGCAGGAAGCGAGTGAGGTGCGAGGCACCATTGAAGCTGGAACGGTACACAGGGCGTTACCACGCTGTGAACCCATCCATGGGGGCTCCGTTTCGGCATCCATGCCTCAAAGGGGTAGCGCCCTGTGCACCGCCCCCATCTCGGTGCCTCGCACCCCACTCGCCTGATGAGTTCAATGTAATTTTATTTATAAATTTTTAAAAAAGTACCTTACAAATTTTACAAGACCGGAGACAACAAGATGGCTAAACAGTTAAGTGGCGCGGGTTTACGCGGCCAAGTTGCAGGCAAAACAGCATTATCAACCGTAGGTAAATCAGGTTCTGGTTTAACGTATCGTGGTTACGACGTAAAAGACTTAGCGCAAAACTGTCAATTTGAAGAAGTGGCGTATCTTATTCTTAAGGGCAAGCTACCTAATCAGTCTGAGCTAGACGCTTATAAAGCAAAACTTCGCGGTATGCGCGGTCTTCCTACCGCGCTTAAAGAAGTGCTAGAGCGCATTCCTAAAAATGCCCACCCAATGGACGTACTTCGCACGGGCTGCTCAATGTTAGGTAACCTTGAAATGGAAACCAGCTTCGACCAGCAACAAGATGTTACGGATCGCATGTTAGCTTGCTTCCCAAGTATCATTTGTTACTGGTACCGCTTCTCGCACGACGGCGTGCGCGTAGACGTTGAAACCGATGACGACTCAATTGGAGGTCACTTCCTTCACATGCTTCACGGCGAAAAGCCGCGTGAACTTCACGAACAGGTCATGCATGTATCGTTAATTCTTTATGCTGAGCATGAATTTAACGCGTCTACCTTCACTGCACGTGTTTGCGCTTCAACCTTATCTGATATGCATTCTTGTGTAACAGGTGCTATCGGCTCACTTCGCGGCCCGCTTCACGGTGGTGCTAACGAAGCCGCCATGGAAATGATCGAGGGCTTTACCTCTGCTGATGACGCAGAAGAAAAAATGATGGGCATGCTTGAGCGCAAAGAGAAGATCATGGGCTTTGGCCATGCTATTTACTCAGACTCTGACCCGCGTAACGAAATTATCAAGAAATGGTCTGAAAAACTGGCTGCTGATGTGGGTGACGACGTACTTTACCCTGTGTCTGTTCGCTGTGAAGAAGTGATGTGGCGCGAGAAGAAACTTTTCTGTAACGCCGATTTCTTCCATGCCTCTGCGTATAACTTCATGGGTATTCCTACGCCGTTGTTCACACCAATCTTCGTAATGTCTCGTCTAACTGGTTGGGCGGCACACGTTATGGAACAGCGCGCTGACAACCGTATTATTCGTCCGTCAGCAGAATATACCGGCGAAGAACTACGCCCAGTGCCAGCTATTAGCGAACGCGCTTAAGATTAAGGTTGGGGTTTTATGAATATTGATTACCGTAAACCGCTTCCTAACGCGGGTATCGATTTTTTCGATACCCGTGAAGCGGTAGATGCTATTGAGCCTGGCGCCTACGCCAAGCTGCCTTACACCTCACGTGTACTGGCTGAGAACTTGGTGCGTAAATGCGCCCCTGAAATGCTTACCGACTCACTTAAACAGCTGATTTATCGCAAGCGCGACTTGGACTTTCCGTGGTTTCCTGCTCGCGTAGTGTGTCACGATATCTTGGGTCAAACGGCACTGGTAGACTTAGCGGGGCTTCGCGATGCTATTGCCGCAAAAGGCGGCGATCCGGCGAAGGTTAACCCCGTTGTTCCTACACAGTTGATTGTGGATCACTCATTAGCTGTAGAGCATGCTGGTTTTGAAAAAGACGCGTTTGAAAAAAACCGCGCTATTGAAGACAGACGCAACGACGATCGTTTCCACTTTATCAACTGGACGAAAACCGCGTTTAAAAACGTGGATGTTATCCCTCCAGGTAACGGCATTATGCACCAAATCAACTTGGAACGTATGTCACCCGTTATTCAAGCTCGCGATGGCGTAGCCTTCCCTGACACGTTAGTAGGCACCGACAGCCACACACCGCACGTTGATGCACTTGGTGTAATTGCAGTAGGCGTTGGCGGCCTTGAAGCGGAAAGCGTTATGCTAGGCCGGGCCTCTTACATGCGTTTGCCTGACATTGTAGGTGTTGAACTTACCGGCAAACCACAGCCTGGCATTACCGCAACCGACATCGTATTAGCATTAACTGAATTCTTGCGTAAAGAGCGCGTAGTATCTGCGTATTTGGAATTTTATGGCGAAGGTGCATCGCATCTAACGCTTGGCGACCGCGCTACCATTTCGAACATGACACCGGAATACGGTGCCACTGCAGCCATGTTCTACATTGACCAGCAAACTATTGATTACTTGCGCCTAACAGGACGTGAGGAAAAGCAAATTGCGCTAGTTGAGCAATATGCTAAGCACACAGGTTTATGGGCTGATGATTTAGAAACTGCCGAGTATGAGCGGGTGCTTACGTTCGACCTTTCTGCTGTTGGCCGTAACATGGCTGGACCTTCTAACCCACACGCACGTTTACCTACCAGCGATTTAGAAAGTCGCGGTATAGCAGCGAAGTGGACCGAGGAGGAAGGCAAAATGCCTGATGGCGCGGTTATTATCGCGGCTATCACAAGTTGTACCAATACATCTAACCCACGCAATGTAATTGCTGCAGGTTTACTTGCTCGAAATGCCAACGCGCGCGGTTTAACCCGTAAGCCGTGGGTTAAGAGCTCACTAGCACCAGGCTCTAAGGCCGTTAAGCTGTATCTTGAAGAAGCTAACCTGATGAGCGAGCTGGAAGATTTAGGCTTTGGCGTGGTTGCCTTTGCGTGTACTACCTGTAACGGTATGAGCGGCGCGCTAGACCCCAAAATTCAGCAAGAGATCATCGACCGCGATCTTTACTCAACAGCAGTATTGTCGGGTAACCGTAACTTCGACGGCCGTATTCACCCTTACGCAAAGCAAGCATTCTTAGCATCGCCACCACTGGTTGTAGCTTACGCCATCGCCGGTACCGTGCGCTTTGATATTGAAAAAGACATATTGGGCACCGACAAAGAAGGCAACCCAGTAACGCTTAAAGATATTTGGCCAAGCGATGAAGAGATTGACGCTATTGTAGCGAAATCGGTTAAACCAGAGCACTTCAGAAAAGTGTACGAGCCAATGTTCGATTTAAGCGTGGACTACGGCAAAGACATTAACCCGCTTTATGACTGGCGTGAAATGAGCACCTACATTCGTCGCCCGCCCTATTGGGAAGGCGCAATGGATGCTGAGCGCACCATGAAAGGTATGCGTCCACTGGCTATTTTGGGAGATAACATCACCACCGATCACTTGTCGCCTTCAAACGCTATTTTAGCCAGCAGCGCGGCAGGTGAATACCTCCACAAAATGGGCTTACCGGAAGAAGACTTTAACTCGTATGCCACACACCGTGGTGACCACTTAACCGCACAGCGCGCTACCCTTGCGAACCCGAAAGTGTTCAACGAGATGGTGCTGGAAAACGGTGAAGTGAAGCAAGGTTCACTGGCGCGCGTTGAGCCAGAAGGACAAGTTATGCGCATGTGGGAAGCTATTGAAACCTACATGAACCGCAGACAGCCGCTGATTATTGTTGCTGGCGCTGACTACGGTCAGGGCTCGTCACGAGACTGGGCAGCCAAGGGCGTGCGCCTTGCGGGTGTTGAAGTGATTGTATCTGAAGGTTTCGAACGTATTCACCGCACTAATCTAATTGGTATGGGCGTATTACCCCTTGAGTTTAAACCAGGCACAACACGTAAAACCCTTGAGCTAGATGGCACAGAAACGTACGACGTAAGCGGCGAACCGTCACCAGGGGCAACGCTTACGCTAGTAGTAAACCGCCAAAACGGTGAGCAGCTAGAAGTACCAGTAACCTGTCGCCTAGATACCGCAGAAGAAGTCTCTATTTACAGCGCAGGCGGTGTATTACAGCGCTTCGCCAAGGACTTCTTAGAAGCTGAAGCTAGCTGATTGTGATAGGAAGACCTTTCAGTGGGAGGAGGTGAACCAGTTACAGGGCACGACGTGAATACGTCCCTATAGGCTCCCAACTCGCATCCTTGCGAGTTGAGGGCCCTGAAACTAATCCACCTCCTCCGTAGCTAGTATCAGCTAGTTTGGTTGGAAGCTGTTTGTGATTTGAAACCCTCCAGCCGCAAGGATGCGGCTGGGGAGCGCACATGGATGTGTTCACAGCGTGTTTCAAATCACGAACAACCTTACTTCTCTCCAGATAAAATAGTTTTTAGTTTAAGAGTGCGTTGAGGCACGGTTGAAACCTTCGGGGCGCATGGACGCGCCCCGAGAGCCTACAAGGATGTATTTACGGCGTGTTTCAACTGTGCCTCAACGCACTCATACCGACGAAAGGAAAAAACATGACAAAGTATGCGCCACAACTTCGAGTACCGGCTACCTACATGCGTGGCGGTACCAGTAAGGGTGTGTTTTTCAATTTAACCGATTTGCCAGAAGCCGCGCAAAAGCCAGGTCCGGCGCGCGATGCCCTGCTTCTGCGCGTAATTGGTAGCCCCGATCCGTACGGTAAACAAACCGACGGTATGGGCGGTGCTACATCAAGTACCAGCAAAACCGTTATCTTAAGCAAAAGTGAACGTGAAGGTTACGATGTCGACTACCTATTTGGTCAAGTAGCCATAGACAAGCCATTCGTAGACTGGAGTGGAAACTGCGGAAACCTAACGGCAGCCGTAGGCGCATTTGCGATAACCAATGGGCTAGTGGATAGAAGTAAAATACCAGAAAACGGCATCGCCACCGTCAATATTTGGCAAGCCAATATCAACAAAGCCATTATCGCTAGGGTGCCAATGACTAACGGGGAAGTACAGGAAACCGGCGATTTTGAACTAGACGGTGTCACCTTCCCTGCCGCAGAAGTTGAAGTGGCCTTTGTAGACCCAGCTGACGGTGAAGGGGCAATCTTCCCGACAGGACGATTAGTCGACACACTTGAAGTTCCAGGCGTAGGCTCACTTCAGGCGACCATGATAAACGCGGGTATTCCGACTATTTTCATCAACGCAGAAGATATTGGCTACACAGGCACTGAACTGCAGGATGATATAAACAGCGACTCCGAGGCGCTGTCCAAGTTCGAAGCAATTCGTGCACACGGCGCGGTTCAGATGGGGCTCATCAATGATGTGGGTGAAGCTGCAAACAGGCAGCACACACCAAAAGTCGCGTTCGTTGCACCTCCAAGAGGTTACCAAGCTTCCAGTGGCAAAGATATTTTGGGTTCAGACATTGATGTATTGGTTCGCGCATTGTCTATGGGGAAACTTCATCATGCTATGATGGGCACGGCAGCAGTCGCGATCGCAGCGGCTGCGGCGATACCCGGCACTCTTGTAAATATCGCAGCTGGCGGCGACGAAAGAGACTCGGTTACTTTTGGGCATCCATCTGGAACGCTTAGAGTAGGAGCAAGAGCTACGTTTGAAGACGACAAGTGGCAAATTAAGCAAGCTGTAATGAGCAGAAGCGCACGTATTTTGATGGAAGGCTCCGTGCGTGTTCCCGCTGAACAAAGTTAGTACAACGCAATGTTACATAAGAATAAAATTATTTAGACATAAGTATAAAACGCCCTCTCTTTGAGGGCTTTTTTGTCTATAATTGGTTATTATCGAAGCCTAAGTGCCGAGAGTAAATCACATGTATAAAGTTCTTGTAGTAGAAGACAGTCTCACTGTCCGAAAGATTGTAAACAAACTTATTGAGGATAATCCTCACTTTACGTGTGATCTGTGCGAAGATCTTGCGGAAGCTAAAAGTGCCCTCGAGAGCGATACCGACTACTTGGCAGCTATCGTCGACTTAAACCTTCCCGACGCGCCCAACGGCGAGAGCGTTGAACTTGCACTTTCCTACAACGTTCCAACAATAGTGCTTACTGGGAATTTCGACGAATTTACTCGTGCTCAGCTACTCGATCAGGGCGTACTGGATTACATCACAAAAGAGTCTCGCTATTCATACCTTCAAGTGTCTAAACTTGTAGACCGCTTAAGAAAGAACCTCACTACCAAAGTGTTGGTAGTGGAAGATTCTAGAACGAGCCGAAATCACATTTGCTCATTACTTCGCAAATTCCAATTTCAGGTGCATGAAGCGAACGATGGCTTAGAAGCGTTGGAAGAGCTTGATAATCACCGCGATATTAAAATGGTTATTGCCGATCACCGTATGCCCAATATGGACGGTTATGAACTGGTTAAAGCAATACGCCACGAAAAACGCATGCAAGACTTGGTATTTATCGGTTTATCGGCAAACGGCGATAGCGTGTTGACTTCGAAATTCATTAAAAGCGGCGCCAATGACTTCTTGTCCAAACCTTTTTATCACGAAGAATTCTACTGCAGAATTATGCAAAACCTTGAATCACAAGAAATGATTCAAACTATTAGAAATTCAGCAAACTTAGACCCGCTAACCAAGGTATATAATCGCCGTTTTCTCTACGAAAGAGCAGAAGAGTTATTTGCAAATAAAGCGTCGAGAAAGGATGTCATTGTGTCTATGATCGATGCTGACAACTTCAAGAGCGTAAACGATACGTACGGCCATAAAACGGGTGACATGTTATTGCAGGAATTTGCTGCATTGTTAAAAGATTACTTCCCTGACGACCTAATTGTGCGCTACGGTGGCGAAGAATTTACGGTGGTATCGGTGAGGCCGCCCAAGGTGTATTTATCGGCGCTTTCAGCGTTTATGGATGCAGTGCGCTCTACTATTTTTACCAATCACAAGTTTAATATTACGTGCAGTATTGGTGTATGTACTGAGGAGCACAAGTGCTTGGAGTCGCAGTTAGAAGTGGCTGACGCGCGCTTGTACGAAGCTAAGCACGCGGGCAAAGATCAGGTTATTCTGAGAGACGCAGTCGCCAAAACAGTAGAGGCGTAAATCACTGAGTCTACTGCAGCCAACGCGGCATTAAGTAGCAAACAACGACCAATAAGCAAAAATAGCCAACCAATAGGGTGGCAATCGGCTTATCAATCAGTAAGCGACGTTGACCAGAGGTGGTGATCGTCGCTGTATCGTTTTTATCATTAGCTGATAAAGCAGACAAGATAATAGCGGGTATCACTGTGCTCGCGAACCCCGTTACATTCCACCAAAACCAAAACACGTCCTCGACAAAAAATGCGAACGACAAATTAGTCAGCACGCCACACATCAGGCCGGTATTGACCTGTGTGGCATTTATCTTCTTCGTTAGCATGCCAAGTAGAAACACAGCCAAGACAGGACCAAAAAAAACAGAGCCCACTTTGTTCACCGCTTCTATTACGGTAGGCGCTATATCGCCAGCATTGAGCGAAAGCAGCAAAATAATCCCTCCCCAAAGCAAGCCCGCAAACTTAGCATGATTCAGGTAGCCTTCAGGTTTTGCGCGTTTCCGAGTGAGTTTGAAATAATCTTCAAGCGAAACAGCGGCAAGAGAGTTTATTGCTGAGCTCAGTGATGACATGGCTGCAGCAAGAATAGCGACCACAAGCAAGCCGATAAGCCCATGAGGTAAATAATTAAGAATAAAGACCGGCATAAGCCAGTCCGGATTATCTTTAGGAATTTGCGATAGCAAGTTGGCGTCGTTAAACGCTAGTGTGCCGACCACCAAGCCTGCTAAACAATATAGAAGTGTTATAGGGAACCTAAAAATGCCATTGGCTAACATCATCTTTTTAAGATCGCTTTCCGATTTCGCTGACAATGCCCTCTGTGCTTCTGATTGATCACAACCGTAGTATGAGGCGTAAAGGATCACGCCACCTAGCACCATAGGAAAAAAGCCGAAGCCGTCACCATCAAAACCCAGAGATGAAAAATTAAGGGTAGAGACCCGCTCGCTTGGAAGTAACTGTAAAAAATGCTCCCAACCGCCTAATGCGTTAAGACCAAAAGCAATGCAGATAGCTGTGCCCAAAACGATGACAACCATTTGTACCGCGTCACCATATACAACTGCTTTCATGCCTCCTTGTAAGGAGTACAAAACGGTAATCACACCAATGAGTAATATTGCCTGCGTGGATGAAACCTGCATGGTTCCTTGCAATATAATGGATAGCGCGTAAACCATTATGCCGGTAGCGAAGGCTCTGCTAAATTGAAATACAACACTGATACAAATACGGGTAGAGGTAGAGAAACGTCGCTCAAGATAGTCATAAATACTCACCACACCGCTTCGGTATAATGTAGGCAACACGGTGGTAATGAGTAAAAGCATGGCTAACGGAACTGCCAGTTCATAAGAGAGCCAAATCAGCCCTCCACCCTCACGGAAGCCGACAAATGCAGGAGCGGAAATGAAGCTGACCGCCGAGAGTTGCGTCGCCATCACTGAAAGTAACAGCGGTTTCCAACTTAAGCTTCTTCCAGCGAGAAAATAATCTTTCTTTGACTGCTGTCCACGCAAGCTAAAGCCGATGACGAGTAACGTGATGAGGTAAATCGCGATGACACTGTAATCAAGAATATCCATATAGACGCAAGGTTAAGCAACTAAATACCTACCATTACATAAACTCGGTCTATTTGCATAAAAAACGTATAAAAAAGCAGCGTTCAAAGAAATAGTGTACGTTACATCCAAGACCTTCTGGTTGACTCCACCTCGAATAGCACACTATCTGCTAGTTTATTAACGTAGTCTTCTGGTAGAAACGGCACAGTCACCGCCCCCGAAGCCAGTACAAACTTAACGGTGGCCTGTTTTCTTCGCTTCATAAACACGCTTTGCTTAACGATAACTTGCTGCGCTTTATAGGGCTCAAAGCATTGATAGTCGATGCCTATTCTACCTCGCCTTATATAAACGTACTTACTGTCGTAGGCTATACCCCATCGCCACCACCTAAGCGTGAGTAACAGCGATACCGCACAAAAGACAACGAGTGAACCTAGCATAATATCTAGATGGGACGACACAGCGCCTATGGTGAAAAAGGTAATAAAAGGCAACGTCCAGCCCGCAAGCAACCAAAAAGTAATAAATCGCTTACTAATGGTTTGATAATCTTGACCTCGCAGGTCACATCCTGGCATCACTTCCTGACTAAGCGCGAAGGCTTCATCTTCGGTTACCGATGGCACAATAAGCTTATTTGGCGACATCAGTTCTTGCATTTGCTGCCCAGCCGTTGAGTTCTGCTCAAAATACAAATTCACCCGCTTTAGTATTTTATCCAGCCAGTCTTGCTTCGCCGTAATCATTTGGATGCGTGAAGCTCGCATGCTGACTTCCAGTTTATTAAGCAAGCCGCTGCGACGGATATAGCGATCACCTGTTCGTGAAAGTGTGTAGCCGTAAAAAGTGAAAAGCGCGCCACCAACACTCAGCAGTGCCACTAACGCCATAAGCATCATGAGAATGACAAAGGCATACAATCCAAATTGCCACCACGCAACCGTTTGTTCACCAACCAGCTGATTAAGCTGCAAGCCTTTATCGGCTAACCACTCTGAAACCAGACCGAACACATCGTCATAGAAAGGTGCCGCAGCACCCAGTATGATCCACACGCGATTGTTGGTGATACCGTGAATAATTATGTCTTTCACGGACCGTCGATTTAATACTTCTTCATTTGAATGGGAAGAATCTATCGCTTTAGTGCGCGTTCGTGGCGTGGGAAAAGACGAACTCTGCTCGTCGGATAAATCTTCATTTGGCAAACAATCCAGGTCACCCTCATCGTGCAGCGCTTTTTCATACAACACCTGCTTTTTGAGCGCTTCAGCATAATCTTCAGGAACCGCTACAATTTTAGCTTCTTCTTTCCCACTTCCTGCGGTATCAAGCACCACTAGCGCGTACCCAAAAGGTCGGTAATAAAAAGGGCGTTCTATCTTAACGTTTTGAATACGCCACAAGGGCAAGTTGGTATAGCGGCGTTGAAACACGCCATGATGAATCTCAACGTGCTGGTTGTGCACGCGAAACTTGTACATTAAAAAGCTTATTACGCCGCTGACACTGGTAGATAGAAAGAGGATTCCAGCACCGATTAGTACTTCAGGCGACAGCAGGTTATCCCAAATATTGAACGATATGGCTAAGGCGGGAATGGTATAAATAAGCACTTGAGCCGAGTTGGTAAAATTGCGAATAGTAAAATACAAAATAGAAATTAGAGAGAGGCGCTGCCACTCATCACCCGTCTCTACTTTAAGTTTCGGTTCTTCCATATTAGCATCTTGCCCATGGGATTTGAGCACAGCATCTTCTTTCAGCTCTTTTGACTGATTAAGTGTAGGCGCTTGGTGTGAGGGCGTTTCTGATACCGTCATTATCGTGCACCTATGTCTTTATGAGCAAGAATGAACTCACGCAACTGCTCTGCCCTTTCAATGCTTAACCCAGGTATTTCAAACGTGTGCATTTCACCACCAGCCGAAAACACCTGAAGTGAGGCAAGACCCGCCCACCTGTCCAATGGACCGCGATTAACCTCTACATGCTGAACACGCAAAATAGGTTGGCACGAGAGTTTTCTAAAAATTAGCCCTGACTGCTTACTGATGTCTTGCTCTCGAATCGCATAAAATATGCGTACATCAGCAAAAAAGTGGTACAGCGCCCATAGAGAGCCTACAGCGACGATACCAGCAACAACATACGGGTAGGCTTGCAGCAGTCCTTCTGGCAATGACCAAAAGCTTTGGAATCGTAACGCAGAAGCAATACCGATTAGCACTAAGGCTATCAATCCAATGGAGAGGATATTTAGTGTCCGGTACTTTTTGGATATAGGAAGTAATGCGAGCGTTTGAAGTGAGGGAATTTCCTCAACACTGAGCTGATTATTTGAAAACACGGTTTCTTGTTGTGCGCTAATTGTCATCGCATTAATTCCTTTTACCACTGTATAAATAAGATCAGCCTGCCGCCTTTTTTTAAGGAGAGGCTTAGCTACTTAACTACTTAACTACTTAGCTACTTTGCTACTTTGCTACTTAGCAACGCTGCTCTGAACGCTTTCTCTAGCGCAGTTTTTATAACAAAAAAGAGGGCAAGCCCTCTTTTTTACGTTTCCTATTAAAGAGCGCGTTATGCTAACTAGTCATCAACCTGCTGTTCATTCAGCCAATCGTGTAGTGCCTTCATGTCGTGCTGAACCGCCATTTGTAGCTCTTCCACCCAATCATGCACGTTCTCCCACCATGTAGGGTGGTCGCCCTGTTGAATTTGATTAGCAATACGCTGTACACGAGCCAAACCAACAGAGCCAGCGGCGCCTTTAATTTTGTGAGCCTGTGAGCACACTTCTGACTTTTCGTCCGCACTTAAGCTTAGCTGCAGTATTTCCATGTATTCAGGCATTTTTTCTTGGAATACTTTAACGCTAGCGCGCACCATTTCATCCCCTATGGTATCAACTAACATCTGTAACAAGTCCATATCTAAAATGTTACTTAATGTTTTGTTAGGTTCAGGGCGCTCTACTTCGCCATCAATTTCAAGCGGTGCAGGTGGTGCATGGAACAGCTCGTTAAACACCTCGATAACGCGAGATTTTTTAATCGGCTTCGCAATGACGTCATCCATACCGTTTTCTAAGTATTCATCACGCTTTTTAATGACGTTTGCCGTTAGCGCCACGATAGGCGTTTGCATAACCAGATCTTCTTCAATAATCGTACTTGCCACATCGAATCCTGTCATGTCAGGCAATTGAATATCAAGCAAGATAAGGTCGTATTGGTTTTCCCTGACTTTGTCTATGGCTTCTTGACCGGTCATTGCTACATCGACTTTCTGGCCAAGCTTCTCGAGCAAGGCTTTAGCGACCATTACGTTCAATTCAATATCTTCTACTAACAAGATATTGAGCCCTGTCACTTGAAGCTGCGCGACTTTCATCGGGCTATTAGAAATTTGAACAGGCAACACAATTTCAAAACGGGTGCCTTTACCCACTTTACTTGAAACGTGAATTTCACCTTTCATCAAGTCGACCATTTGCTTACAAATTGCCAATCCAATACCGGTACCTGTGGCCGATTGGTGGTCAGGGTGATCAACCTGATAGTACATGGCAAAAATCTTATCAATTTCGCTTTCAGGAATACCTACGCCCGTGTCTTCAATCACAAATGTTACATACGCCTTATCACCATCAGGTTTCGTCGATGAAACCGTTAGACTTACGTGACCTTTTTGTGTGAACTTCACTGCGTTAAACAGGATGTTCCATAATATCTGACGAAGGCGCGTACCATCTATTTCAACAAGACGGGGAAGCGGCTCGTTAATTGTCGTTTTAAGCTCTAGCTGTTTGTCGGCTGCAAGTAGACGAATAATGCTGCTAAGTTCTTCGGTAAAGTCTTTCAACGATATGGTTTTTAGACTCAGCTCAAGCTTATCTCTGTCTAACTTATCAAGGTCGATAATATCGTTAAAAATATTACCTAATGTTATAGCGCTGGCGTATATCGTACTTACCCAGTTAAATTGTTCTTCACTCAACTCGGTATCACGCAGCATACGGCTTAAGCCCACAATACCATTTAGCGGTGTGCGTAGCTCATGACTTATGGTTGCGATAAAGCGAGTTTTGTCGGTACTTGCTTTTGCAGCAGCATTTTCAGCCTGCTTACGCTCAGTCATGTCTCGACCGAACGACAACAAGCCAAGGCGATTACCGTCTTTATCGAAGAAAGGTACACGCTTCATTTCGAAGTAACGACGACGTCCATCAGCAAAGCGAAGCCACAGCTCTTCTGTGATACTGGCGTTGGTTTCTAGAACTTCGTGATCACTCGCTACAATTTGGCGGGCAAGCTCTTCCTCATATACGTCTTTTGGCGTTAAGCCAAGCAGCTCTTGCTCGGTTTTGCCCGTCATAAGCTCCGCTATACGGTTACAACCAGCAAACCTGCCTTCTTCATTTCGGTAATATATTAAGTCTGGCGAGGCATCGATGATTGAACGTAACAAGGTTGATAAGCGGCGTGCTTGTGCTTCTTGTTCTGATTTATCCTGAATTTCTTTTTCTAAGTCTTTAAACAGCGCCTCACGCTCTTCTTGTGCTTGCTTGCGCTGCTCTATCTCGTGATTAAGCTGTCTGATGTTGCTTTGAAGTTCGCGGTTAAGAAAGACATCTTCTTCACGCAAACTTTCCAACTGGCTTACCACTTCCTTTAAGTTGGTACGTGAGTTTTCTAATTGCTTGATTAACTCACTAAAGAAATAAAGTACCCAAGGCGCAGATAACATGGTCAGTACTACAGCACTGATGAAGTCATCGGGCTGAACCTGGCTTCCCATGCTCACGCGAATTACGTATGAGCCCCCTAGCGTAAACACAAGCGAAAGAACAACAAACAATATGCTGAGCTTTAGAGTGCCAAAACGCTGAACAAATTGGGCAAAGCGAATTGCCCAAGAATCGTTTGGTGAATCTGAATGCATGTACGTCTAATTTAAGCTTATTTTGCGGTTATCCTATCAGGCTTTCCTCTTTTCGGGAATGCGGTTTGTCAAAGCATAACTCTGTGGCCCTGCTCAGAATTAGGATTTGAAAGGCGACTTTTCAGTAATTTCATTAATGTATTTGGTATTCACCCATCCCACCTTCGTGTAAGACACTTTCGCCCACTCCCCTCGCTTTTCCAGTATTTTTAGCACTTCGCCCTTATTCAAACCGTTCTCGACAGTTGGGTACGAAACATCTGGCCCTTTTCTCACATTCAGCGAATTGGCACTTACATTGGCCACCCGCTTTACAGGGCTAGCGAGATCCCGCTGAATTTGGTCATGCGCCTCTCGCTGTGAATTCGAATCACTTGACTCAGTTGCCCACGTTTCACTATCACTTTGCAAAACAGCGGCTTTGAGTCTTTGAAGGGGAAAAGCGGGGCCAGGATCGACCTTTCGTGACGGCGCTATTTCTTCGTGCCCGACGATAGTAGAGATGTTGTAGTGGCTACACAACGCTTTACACAGCGATAGCGTCCTAACAATTTGTACGTCGGTGTACTTGTGCCAATAGCCCATAGACTGTTGGTTAATGTGCTGGGCAGCTAATACTTCATTCTCGCCAAAAATTTCGCCAAACCAACTTTCAAAGGTGCCGTCTCCTCTAGCCTTAAGCTGGCCGGCATTGTCTAATTCAATGCCGATAGAGTACTGATTCAAGCCACTACGCCCCTCGTAATAACTTTCTCCTGCGTGCCACGCTATTTTATTAGTCGGAAGCATTTGAACAATGTCACCATTGCGTCCAACGGCAAAGTGAGCTGACACACCGCTATCGGCATTGGTCAAGACATTCACCGAAGATGAAAGGCTACTACCGGCGGTAAAATGAATAACAATAGTATCGGGAGATCCTGATTGAAATCGCCCAGATGTGTTGGGAGAAAGCCTGAAGGTGATATTGTCGCCAGTTAGAATATGATCATCTATACTAAATAAAGGCAGTGGTGAAGCATGTAGTGTATTCATACAATAATCCTTATTGTCTTAACAGCACGCCACCACAGTGAATTTTTATTCTTCGCCTTCCACATAAGCGTACACTCAATTCACACACAGGGCTCTCTATCAACATCCTTCAGCGCACCACGAGCCTTACCTGTGGTTAATTTTCAACCAATATAGCAAACTACTTATATTAGTGGAACCATAGCTTTACAAATTAATAAAAATACACCGCAAACCGCTATTGACAACATAAAACATCAATTTCAAAGCATATTTATTCATTAATGAAACGCAAATGAGAAGTAATATCATTTATAAGGGGTGAGTTATTCACTTTGCAATACTGATAACATTTTTGTTACAAACATAAATGACGCCACGTAAACAACTGATTAATATACATTTAATTATATTTATACTAATTCACTATAAAGCTTATACTTTTAGCGTTTGATTTTAGTTTTTAATGTGGGTATTTTGTACGGCCCGCATCGCAATAATGCATAAAAATGCGGAAACGACTGGAATCCTCTAATAATAAAATAACGACAAGAAAGGCGCACGCCGCGAGCAATACCGCTCGCAGGCATAAAAGACGTCTAATAATGTTGTGATACGCAAACCTAGGCGCATCTACACGCAACGCATACCTTGCCCAGTCAAAAGGTTGAAGGAGTTAAGAGATGAGTTTATATAATCCCAATGATTCCCGGGACAACTGTGGGTTTGGCTTAATCGCTCACACTCATGGGGAAGCCAGTCATGAATTGGTAACTACTGCAATACACGGTCTTGACCGTATGCAGCATCGTGGCGGTATCGCCGCCGACGGGAAAACCGGTGACGGCTGTGGTTTATTACTACAGAAACCGGATGCGTTCTTCCATGCAATCGCCGAAGAAAATGGCTGGAAACTCAGCAAAAAATACGGCGTGGGCATGATTTTCTTAAGTCAGGACCCGGTACTTGCGCAAGCCGCGCGTGAAGTACTTAATGAAGAACTAGAAAAAGAAACACTTTCAGTAGTGGGTTGGCGCGAAGTGCCTGTCGACCACTCAGTACTGGGTGAATTAGCGCTAACGGGTGTTCCACAAATTGAACAGGTATTTGTGAACGCGCCAGCAGGTTGGAGAAAACGCGACCTTGAGCGTCGTTTGTATATGATCCGCCGCCGCGCTGAAAAACGTCTTGAGAAAGATCCCGATTTTTACGTAGCTTGTTTGTCGGGCTTGGTAACGATCTACAAAGGCTTGGTAATGCCAAAAGATTTACCCGCCTTTTATCACGATCTTGCCGATGAGCGTATGCAAAGCGCAATTTGCGTTTTTCACCAACGCTTTTCAACAAATACACTACCACGCTGGCCGCTTGCTCAGCCTTTCCGCTTCCTTGCGCACAACGGTGAAATTAACACCATTAAAGGAAACCGCGACTGGGCCATGGCACGTGCTGCTAAATTCGCAACGCCACTTATTCCAGATCTTAAAGATGCAGCCCCTTTCGTTAATACTGAAGGATCGGACTCATCCTCGCTGGATAACATGCTGGAGCTATTCTTAGCCGGCGGTATGGATTTATTCCGTGCTATGCGGTTACTTGTTCCACCCGCCTATCAAAACAACAAGACCATGGACGATGATCTTCGTGCATTTTACGAGTTCAACTCTATGCACATGGAACCATGGGATGGCCCAGCGGGTATCGTTTTAACTAACGGTCGCCACGTTGCCTGTAACCTTGATAGAAATGGTCTACGTCCTGCACGTTACGTTATTACTAAGAACGGTTTCATTACCCTAGCCTCAGAAGTAGGTATCTGGGATTACGAGCAAGCTGACGTAATTGAAAAAGGCCGTGTAGGCCCAGGTGAAATGCTTGCTGTAGACACTTACACAGGCAAAATCTGGCGCTCTACTGAAATTGATGAAGACTTAAAAGCACGCCATCCTTATAAAGAGTGGCTAGACAAGCATATTCGTCGACTTACACCAATTGAAAAGCTTGACGCGTCATTAATTGGTAAACGTGTGTTTGACGACGATGCCATGGCGGTGTACCACAAGCTACACGCCTACAGCTATGAAGAAATTCAACAAGTTGTAAAAGTACTCGCGAAAGACGGCCAAGAAGCCGTTGGTTCAATGGGTGATGACACGCCAATGGCGGTTATGTCCTCGCGTCAACGTACAGTTTACGACTATTTCCGTCAGCAATTCGCACAGGTTACTAACCCGCCTATCGACCCGCTACGTGAAAACCACGTTATGTCGTTGGCAACCTGTATTGGCCGCGAGCAAAACGTATTTAGCGAAACCTCAGGTTACGCTGACCGCGTATTGTTTGACTCGCCAGTGCTAATGTATACCGACCTTAAGCAACTGCGCGAATTTAACCCAGACAACTACTACTCAGAAGTCGTGGAGCTTCAATATGCGCCGCAAGAAGGTTTGAAGAAAGCCATCGAGCGCGTGTGTAACGAAGTAGAAATGCTGGTTAAAAACAAGCGTGCTGCGTTCGTTATTCTATCTGACAGAAACATTAAACAAAATCGCTTGGTTATCCCTGCAGCAATGGCAGTTGGTGCGGTACAACGTCGCTTAGTTGAAAAGTCATTGCGCTGCGATGCTAACGTTGTTGTTGAGACAGCAAGTGCCCGCGATCCACACCATTTCGCGGTATTGATTGGCTTAGGTGCCACTGCGGTTTACCCATTCCTAGCATATGAAACTATTGAGCAGCTTTGTGAAAAAGGCGAGCTGGATATTACTCCTATGCAGGCCACGTTGAACTACCGTAAGGGTATCAACAAGGGCTTGTACAAGATCATGTCGAAAATGGGTATTAGCACTGTTGCTAGCTACCGTAGCTCTAAACTGTTTGAAGCAGTGGGTATTAACAACGAAGTGATGAAGTTATGCTTTAAAGGTGTGACCTCACGCATTCAAGGTGCGGGCTTCGATGATTTCCAGCAAGATCTTATCAACCTAAACCGTATTGCTTGGCTTAAGCGTAAATCTGTCGATCACGGCGGCTTGCTTAAATACGTGCACGGTGGCGAATATCACGCCTATAACCCAGACGTAGTCAGTACGCTTCAAAAGGCTGTGGTGTCTGGTAACTACGACGACTACCAGCAATATGCGAAGCTTGTTAACGAGCGTGCGCCTGCGCACATTCGCGACTTGCTAGCTATAAACCCTGATTGCGACCCTATTGATATTAGTGAAGTAGAAGCACCGGAAAACTTATTCCCACGCTTTGATACTGCGGCAATGTCAATTGGTGCACTAAGCCCTGAAGCGCATGAAGCGCTAGCGATTGCCATGAACCGCCTGGGCGGTCAGTCTAACTCTGGGGAAGGTGGCGAACACCCTTCTCGCTTTGGAACTGAAAAGAACTCTAAAATTAAGCAGGTGGCTTCAGGTCGCTTTGGTGTAACGCCTCACTATTTGGTTAACGCAAACGTTATTCAAATTAAAGTGGCGCAGGGTGCAAAACCGGGTGAAGGCGGTCAGCTTCCTGGCGATAAGGTAAATAAATACATCGCACAGCTACGTTTCTCTGTGCCGGGTGTAACCCTTATTTCACCACCACCACACCACGATATTTACTCAATTGAAGATTTGGCACAGCTAATTTTCGATTTGAAACAGGTTAATCCAACGGCACTTATATCCGTTAAGCTAGTATCTGAGCCGGGTGTTGGCACCATTGCAACGGGTGTAGCGAAAGCCTATGCCGACCTTATCACCGTTTCAGGTTACGACGGCGGTACAGGTGCAAGCCCGCTAACATCAGTTAAATATGCGGGTAGTCCGTTCGAGCTTGGCTTATCTGAAACTCAGCAAGCGCTTATTGAAAACGGCTTACGTCACAAAGTACGCGTTCAAACCGACGGTGGTTTGAAAACAGGCTTAGACGTAGTAAAAGCCGGTATTTTAGGCGCTGAGAGCTTTGGTTTTGGTACAGGTCCAATGGTGGCTTTAGGCTGTAAATATCTACGTATTTGCCACTTGAACAACTGTGCGACCGGTGTTGCAACGCAGGATCAAAAACTGCGTGACGACCACTTCATTGGCTTACCTGATATGGTAATGAACTACTTCAAGTTTATTGCTCAAGAAGTGCGTGAAATCATGGCGTCTATGGGTATTGCTAAGTTCGACGACCTTGTTGGTCGCACAGAGCTACTTAAAGTTCTAGATGGCATTACCGCTAAGCAAAACCGTTTAGATTTGTCTCCGTTGCTAGCGCAGCCTAAAGCAGGCGACCATACGCGCTTATTCTGCTCACAAACGACCAACGCACCTATCGATAAAGGTGAATTGAACGCGCAGATGCTTAAAGACGGCCAGCAAGCGGTTGTTGACGGTAAATCTATTACCCTTAAATACCCAATCCGCAATACGGATCGCTCTGTCGGCGCATTGCTATCAGGTGAAATCGCTAAACACCACGGTAACCACGACTTTGAAGATACACCTATCAAAGTTGAACTTACCGGTACAGCGGGTCAGAGCTTCGGTGTGTGGAACGCTGGCGGCCTACATATGCACCTTGAAGGTGATGCCAACGATTATGTAGGTAAAGGGATGACCGGCGGTAAGCTTGTTATTCACCCACCACGCAATATCTCTTACGACGCCCACGACAGCGCCATTATGGGTAACACCTGCCTTTACGGTGCAACAGGCGGTAAGCTGTTTGCTGCTGGCCGTGCTGGCGAGCGCTTTGGCGTACGTAACTCTGGTGCTATTGCGGTAGTTGAAGGCATTGGCGATAACGGCTGTGAATATATGACAGGCGGTATCGTGGCTGTACTTGGTCCGGTTGGTGTTAACTTCGGTGCAGGTATGACTGGTGGTTTTGCTTATCTTATGGATGATGGCGACGACCTTGATAACCGTGTAAATGCGGAACTGGTCGATGTAATGCCAATTGAAGATAAAGCGATTCTTGCTGAGCACTTACGTGGCTTAATTAATCAGCATTACGAAGAAACAGGAAGCGAGCACTCGTTGTCGTTGCTTACTGACTTCGCCGCAACGCTGAAACGCTTCAAGCTTATTAAGCCAAAAACCAGTGATGTGAAAAACTTGCTTGGTCACATCAGTCGTTCAAGTGCTGAATTACGCATTCAGGCTCAGTAGGAGGATTTAGTTTATGGCAAAGAACGTATATCAATTTGTCGATGTTGAACGTATCGATCCGCCGAAAAAGCCGATCATGGTACGTAAACAAGAGTTCGCGGAAATTTATCAACCGCTGAGCCAATCTCAAACCGAAGGCCAAGCAGATCGCTGCTTGGACTGCGGTAACCCGTATTGTGAATGGAAGTGCCCCGTGCACAACTACATTCCTCAGTGGTTAAGCTTGGCAAATGAGGGCCGTATTCTAGAAGCAGCGGAACTCTCTCATAAAACCAACAGTTTGCCGGAAGTATGCGGCCGCGTATGTCCACAGGACAGACTGTGCGAAGGTGCATGTACACTGAATGACGATTTTGGCGCTGTGACTATCGGTAGTATTGAGAAGTACATTACCGATACAGCATTCAAAATGGGCTGGCGCCCAGATATGTCTGACGTGGTATGGACCGACAAGAAAGTGGCGATTGTAGGTGCAGGCCCAGCTGGTCTTGCATGTGCTGATATTCTGGTTCGTAACGGCGTTAAACCTGTTGTTTACGACAAATACGAAGAAATTGGTGGCCTACTTACATTTGGTATCCCGTCTTTTAAATTAGAGAAAGACGTAATCAAGCTACGCCGCCAAATTTTTACCGAGATGGGTGTTGAGTTCGTACTTAACACTGAGATTGGTAAAGACATACAGTTCCAGGATTTGCTTGATAAATACGATGCTGTTTTCTTAGGCATGGGTACGTACAAGTCTATGCAAGGTGGCTTCGATAACGAAGAAGTTGAAGGCGTATATGATGCACTTCCTTTCCTTATAGCCAACACCAACCGCGTAATGGGTCTTGAAAAAGATCCTGCTGATTTTGTTGACATGAAAGGCAAGCGTGTTGTTGTGCTAGGTGGTGGTGATACCACCATGGACTGTGTTCGCACGTCAATCCGCCAAGGCGCTGCCCAAGTTACCTGTGCATACCGCCGTGACGAAGAAAGCATGCCAGGCTCTCGCCGCGAAGTTGTTAATGCGAAAGAAGAAGGGGTTGAGTTTAAATTCAATCTTCAGCCGCTAGACATTGCAGTAGATGAAAACGGTAAGGCATGTGGTGTTAAGCTGGTTAAAACCGAAATGGGGCCACCGGATGCCAATGGTCGCCGCCGCCCTGTTGAAGTGGAAGGTTCAGAGCACGTACTAGAAGCAGACGCGGTAATTATCGCCTTCGGCTTCCAGCCCAGCCCTGCGCCATGGTTTGCTGACTTCGGCATTATGCTTGATGAAAAAGGTCGCGTACGCGCGCCATCTGCTGGCAAATTTGCTTACCAGACCTCTCACCCGCAAGTCTTTGCCGGTGGCGATATGGTACGTGGTAGTGACTTGGTTGTTACTGCTATCGACGAAGGCCGTAAAGCCGCAGAAGGGATTATGGACTATATTGGCATTTAACCTTCGCTAACTAAGGCCTATTGTCCATTCACGAAAAGCTCGATAGTTCTGCTATCGAGCTTTTTTTATTTAAAACTAAAGAGATACGATTTACATTAGATAGAATAATTGAATAAAGAGATGACATCATGAGATTGCGGACAGGGCTACTTTACGGGTTATTTTTAGTTTCCGTTTCATATTGCGCCCAGGCAGAGGAAAGTAACGCACTTACCACTCGCTCGGCTAAAGCAGTGTTCGCAGACTACTTGGAATATCTCACGCTACCCAACGTTGCAACGCAATCAGCAACTGATATAGAAAAAGTTGCGCGTTGGACGGCAACGAAATACAGCGAGTATGGTTTTAATACTCAGCTGCTGGAAAACAACGGCATGCCGATGCTGTATGCTGATTACATGCTAGCTGGGAAAAATGCCCCTACCCTGCTTTTTTATGCACATATGGATGGTCAACCGGTTAACGCTGAGTTGTGGGAACAAGACAGCCCTTGGCAGCCCGTTCTAAAAATCGAAGAAAATGACAGCTGGGTTGAAAAACCACTCTCTTTACTCGATAAAGACTATGACCCTAATTGGCGTATTTTTGCGCGCTCGGCATCTGACGACAAAGCGCCAATTATGATGTTACTAGCAGCCATGAACTCACTTTCGACGAATAAGGTGACGCCATCAGTTAATATCAAAGTGCTCCTTGATTCAAACGAGGAAGGTGGCTCTCCTACCCTCGCAAAAGTGATAGAAAAAAACAAAGCGCAGCTTTCTGCAGATGCCGTAGTAATGTTAGACGGTCCCATGCATCCATCCAACGCTTCTACCGTGGTTTTCGGTCATCGCGGTGCGACACTGGTTAAGCTCACTGTTTTCGGACCAAACTCTGATAGCCATAGTGGGCACTTTGGCAACTACATTCAAAACCCCGCTTTTATGCTCTCAACACTCTTAGCAGGGATGAAAAATGAAAATGGCAAGGTGACTATTCCTAATTATTACGGAGACGCTCCTCTGTCAGAAGAAACAAAACAGGTGCTTCGAGACATTCCTATTGATGAAACTGCACTATTGGCACGCCTTGGGGTAGCAAAGTCAGAGTCTGTAGGTGGCAACTACTATGAATCCATTAGTCTTCCGTCTCTAAATATCAATGGATTGAGCGCTGCAAGCACAACAGCAGTAAGGACAATCATTCCGGCTAGCGCTACAGCGTCCATCGATATTAGAACTACAAAAGAGGCTCACTCGTCCAGACAAGTTAGGCTGTTAAAAGACTATATAACAGCTAAGGGATATCACATTGTGGACGAATTGCCATCAAAAGAAACCCGTCTAAAGCATGAAAAACTCATTCTTATAGAAGTTAGCCCCGGCACTGCAGCACTACAAACGTCCCTCGATGAGCCAGTTGGTCTATGGGCGCAAAAGGCACTAGAGTCTGTAAGCGATGAGAAGGTTGTAGTTATTCCAATGATGGGGGGTACTGTTCCAACCGCACCGCTAGTAAACAGTATAGAGAAGCCGGTAATTCTTATTCCATTAGTCAATGCTGATAACAATCAACACGCCCCTAATGAAAACTTACGTATAGGGAACTTTTACAGTGGAACAAATGCGCTGTATCAATTACTGACCACGCCTTATGACCAGTAATAGAGTTGTAGTGATGAAGTGATGCTTTAAACCAAAACCTATACGAAAAACCTCACTAATATACGTTAATAGACCAAGGTTTAGTTGAAGCGCGAGAGTTACGACTCTACTATCGTTTAAGCAATTAAAGACATCGCACATCGGGTGAAGAATCTATCTATGCAGCATTTAAACATTAAGAAACTTACATTTTGTCTAACACTGGCGATAGCAGCGAGCAATGCCAGCTTAGCTGATACCATTGCTGTTGACGCTTCATTAAATGCGCAAGTTAACAACAAAACGAAGAAACAAAGCGTCAACTCTTCACTTAGTAAGCCAAGCATCATGTCTTGCCCTTCTGATTTTCAGCAAGTTAAGATTTCTGATGATGCAAGACAATGCCAAGCATTTGACGAAAGCAAGACAGCAGTAATGGTTTACCACTCTCCTCGCTCC
>Ga0208815_1000106_pt1 | contig 27939 bp, 38 predicted proteins | sample Virmet3438_5245_FD_185733 | JGI IMG/M metagenome (GOLD analysis project Ga0208815, IMG submission 185733) | Marine viral communities from the Southern Atlantic ocean transect to study dissolved organic matter and carbon cycling - metaG... | ecosystem: Environmental > Aquatic > Marine > Oceanic ... | reverse complement strand
CCCGCCTGAATGACAAAGTGATAGCCAACCTGATTGAATCCGCGCTCTCTGTGCCACTCGTCGATCTTCTCCAGTGATACCGCTGGCGAGGCTGAATGGTGGACGATGATTTTTCTGATTGCGCGCATATCTACACAGGAAGGTGGACGTTTGCTCTGATGGCCTCGAATTTCCGATCGCCCTCATAATTGAAACCGTCCACGATCTGTGTCCAGTTAGCCCCATTGTCTGTGCTTTGTGCTACATCTCCGCCGCCTGAACCATCAGAGCCGACGAGCCAGACACCGTTACCGTCTGTGGCTATTGTATTGATGCTGTTGCTGATGACGTTATTCGAGCCCACTGCAACTTTTCCTGATGCCCTCACCGATACAGTTGTTCCATCTACATCTAGAGCCATAGTGTTTGTGGTGTGGGCGACAATAGCAACACCCGCACCGCAAGCCATCGTCGATCGCGTGTTGCCGCTGGTGCCTGTTGTTATGCTTTGGTTTGACGAATCGGTGAGTTCTTGAGTGCCCCATGCAGAATTTGAACCACCGTTAAGCTCTGTTTCGATAGCTGAGATTGCAGCGGTGTTTATCTGTCCAGGTGTACCCGCATCGAGGACAACCAATGTGTTGTTAGTTACCCCGACATCACAGACGACCGCACCAGGGTAGCTGCTGATTTCTGCCCAAGTAGCCCCGGAGTCAACACTTCCGAATAATTTATTATGCTGGCCAAATACAAAAAGCGACCCGCCCCCATACGCCAGGCCGTAGACAGTTTGCGTTGCGTTGCCCACTACGCTTGACAGATCGATCTCTGCCCAAGACGCAGCGTCTGTGCTTCTGTACAGTTCACGGTGTCCGCTTGCCATGTGGCCCATGGCGATCCAGACATCGTTGCCCCAGGCAATCGTGCGACACTTTTGAAGATCCTCATTTGAGCTATCTTTGCTTATCTTCGACCATGTGGATCCGTCGGTAACGTCGTTGTTTCCATCTACCGCGATCTCAATGTTGTTTGAGCTTGTGACCGCCGCCCATACGTTATTCCCGCTTATTTTTCCGTATGCGAGCCAGTATGTATCGGGATCGTCGCCATCAATGACAGTGGTGCCCGACCAGCTACTGCGGTCACTATGCGATGCATAGCTGATGTACCAATCTTGGCCATTGCCATCATGCGCGGCCACCCAGCGTGTAGCAGTTTGACCGCCTACCGGCGCTTCTACTTCACCAAACTTTGCGACGTTCGCGATCGGCACGCTGTTGGCTTTGCCTATGTTTTCCGCCGGCGTGTCGTTGACCTTTGCAATTGCCATTTATGCGACCTCAACAGTCGTGACAGAGCCCGGTGAAAAATAAACACACGTCGCGCTCAATGCAACGCCTAGAGCCTGGACGAGCGCAGCGCTAGTGGTGGGCGCTGTCTGTGTCAGGCCGCCTGCTGTCTCTGATGCATAGACGATACCGCCTGGCGTCCAAGACCAAGAGTCATCACGGATAAAGCCCTGCAGCAAAATAGTTCCGACGGCCGCGTCCGATATGGCTGCAGCCGTACAAATACCGATAACCGGCATAGTTGCCGCCGCGTTTGCATCACTGACAACGACCTCATTGGCCACCGTCGAAATACAGACTGTCTGGAACGCTCCGATCGCGCCTCCCGCGAGCATCTGAGCGGTGAGGCCTGTAGACGTGTGATCCGTGGTCGGCAGCGATGGCGCAGATATGTTGATGTGCTTTGCTTCGGCAATGCTGACATCAGCCGCGAATGATGCAGACGTAGCGGTGACATCGAAAGAGCCGTCAACAGTGAAGGTCAGATCCGCGTCAGCCCCTGAGCCGTCCACAGTCTCGATCGTTGTCGCGCCGTTTGCCACCGTCTTAATGGTGCAGAAATCCGCAACCGTGGCAGAAGAGAGAATCTTCATATCCCAACCGTTTGCGTCATCTGTCTCGATGAGGATTCCTTGCGTATAGTCTCCGCCTGTTGCAATCAGATCAAGTGCGCGTACTGTCGAGTTTTCAGGCGCTGTGGAACCCGTAGCGACCACCTCCATACCCTTCACGCTGAACGTTCCACCGGTGCCGGATACTTGGGTACACGTCGGGGTCACCTTGATCCCGGTCATGCTGTTAGTTCCGCCTGTGGGCGTGGTATTGTCCATGTCGACGTTAACGCCAATCATTGTGTTGTCGCTAGTGGAGGCTCCCGTTTTGTCTATGTCTACGTCAAGACCCACCACAGTAGCCGCGTTGGTGTCTGAATAGTCCTGATTAATCAGGATACCGGTGGCCGATGACAGCGCAGTGGTGATCGGTCCAGTACCCACAGCGCCGGTGGTTGTGATAGCGCCACTACCAACGTCAATCGATGAGAAGCCGCTTGTGATGCTGCCGCTATCGAGCGCGCCAACAGTTACGATGCTGCCGCTACCCGCGATCGGGCTCTTTGTGTCTAGCTGAGCGCCGATGGCCTTGGCACTTGCCAGCGTGTCATCTGAACCGCTCACCGATGACAGATCCGTATCGATCGAGGTTATGGCCGCCCCTGCGCCGCCAAAAGACAGCGCGCCGGTCAAATCAATGTCGCCGGCTACGCTCAGAGTGTGATCGGGACTATCGGTGCCGATTCCAACCATGGAATCAGAGACAACTAGGTCATTCTCTCCGCCGCTTCTTACGTGGCATTTAGCGGCCCCGGTGTTTGTGCGGCCGATCTTTACACTGTCTGCGCCATCTGTGCCGATCTTAATGTTTGCTGTGGCCCTCAGGTCCAGCGATCCCTCAGTGAAGACATGAGCCGTACTAATGGCGCTAGGAGATAGCTGTATATTTCCGTCTAATTCCAGGGCCTGTGTCGGTGTCTCTGTTCCGATTCCAACCATGGAATTTGAGACAACTAGGTCATTCTCTCCGCCTGACCTAATAGCCACCTTTGCTAGTGCGGTGTTGGTTCGGCCAATCTTCACACTGTCGGCGCCATCTGTGCCGATCTTGAGGTTGTCCGTACAGCGGATGTCTAACGACCCGTCCGTGTATACGTGACTGGTCGAGATGGTTGTGGGCTGAAAATACAGATCGCCGTCAACGCCAACGGTGCCCAGGGGCGCATCTGTGTTGACTCCGAGGCGGTTGTTTGTCTCATCCACAGTAACAGTGGAGCCGTCAACGGTAAGATCAGAAGCGACGACCGCGCCGCCTGAGCCAAGAATGGAAGAGCTAGATGGTGTAAACGGCATGATCAAGCCTCATAGATGACGATATGACAGACAGTGGACGCGCTACCAGAGGCAACCCACACAGAATGATCTTGCTTGCTGCGCGGCAGCGGATACCAAAACGACGAATCAGCCGGGACCGGGTAAGCGACCTCAGAAGAGACAACAGCGCCATCTGTGCCGCCTTGGAAGACGACCACACCGGCCGCGCCTACAAACTGAATCTCGACCCGTTCAGCATTGCCGGGGATCAGAAATTCCGCCATCGTGTTTGGGGTGCCTGAGAGAGTCACCTTTTTGTTGTTGGGGTACGATGCCCCGGCTGTATCTATTGCGGCCATGTTTAAACCCTCCGATTCATTTGTATCATATTGCGCGATCGTCGCGTGGCAGATCCTCGACCCACACCAAACGAAGACCAATAATCTGTTCCTCGCTCCATTCTATAGCCTGCACGATCGCCATCTGGTCACTGACATTAAGCCGACTATCAGAAAACACGATCGAAGCTCCAGCTTCTAGCCAACCCCATTCAATGGGGGCCGTGTATTCAACAGAGCGGATCGGAAATCCGTAGATTCGGCTCCACCACTGCATGACTGCATCCACGTCCGACGTTTGATACAGCGAGATCGCCTCCTCTTCTGGTTTTGTGCGCTTACCATATCGCTGGTATGAGGTCCGAGCATATGCGTTCGACTCTTTGTCTGCACCGCTGAGCGTTGCTCGGTGTCGCATTTTGCCGTCTTCCATTCGTAGACCGTAGGAAATCGCAAAATCGTTGCGCGGCTCCCCGTCAAGATGCTCGACCGTTACAGGGCTCGTTCGCTCCCATTGATCGTGCACAGCGTCAACCGTAGCCACCGCGTCTGCTTCTAGGTAGTCCTTATCCCAGACGATCGGGTACATCCCATCTGGGCCAGTAGTCATTGAAACGGGCGCAAACGGCAGCAGGTTAGAACGTATCCAGCGCCAAACCTCGACAGGCTCAGTGATCACCGCGTCAAGATTATAGCTATTCAGACGCTCGATCGCTGTACGTGTTCGCCCTCTGTCCATAGAGATCCGAGGAGCGTAGTCTAGCAGATACTCTATTATCTCGCCCATACCCCGCCGGGGTTCGGTTTGTTGATCGTTCAGTATTCCGCCGCCTGTGCTGAACGTGCAGAGATACTCCACACCATCTGCGAAATCCGGATGGCCACCCAAAACGCCAGCCGGAACGACAGACACCCGGCGCCCTAGGCCGTCGCTGATAGTTTGTACGGTTTGCTCGTTGATCGTTGTGTATCCACCGCCCTTGACGACTACTCGCGCTGTCGTGTTTGGTGTCATTTCGTGCCCAGCGACTAGAAAAAACTGAGAACCGCCCGCGCCTATATCGACCGCATAGGCAACAGAATCATAATTGTATCCAAAAAGACCCGTTATCGGGTTCTGTGTTTTTCCTGGTGTGCCAAATACCCATGGGTAGGGGTGCCCTAATTGCCATGACTCAGCATATGGAAACGTTGAAAGATTGATCGTTGCATCAATCGGCGGAATCACAGAGCCGTCATCGTAAAGGTTCGACCGGATCGAGAATCTAAATGGTTCGTAGCTTTCGCCGTACTGAGGCGCACGAAGCTCCAAAGACGACAACACCCGGCGCCGGTCTTCGTAGTTTGTGCCGTCTACCCACTGAGACAGAGAAGCCGTAGCGCGTGATGGGTCAAAGCCACGCGCAACAAGCGCAGACACGTCCACAGGCAGAAACGCGACGACAGAAACGCTGCGATTGCTCTCGGAGGTAGAGAACAGATCCACAGAATCTGTGAACGTCAAACCATCAAGCCCGCCGTCAAACTGTCCACCGCCTGTACCGGGGACCGTTAGTGGTTCTGTGCTCAGGCGGAAATGTCCAAAGGTGCCAAAATCGATCTCCAGCAACAGATAGACCCGGCGTCCTTTTAGTTGCTCAGATGAAAAGGCGACTACAGGCACGGTCTACAGCTCCTCTTCTATGCGGATCGCTGTGGCTGTTACCGTTTCGCCGGCTCCATTTCCTACCCACTCTTCCCCTAGTTGGTTCTCTATTCGATAGGCGGGCGTCGTTATCCTGCCGTACAGCATGCGGTTCGGGTCCATGATTTGAAATGGATTAACTGGACTGCTAGCTATCGAAGGCAAATAAACAACAGGCGTAACCGGCCCGCCGAGGCGCGATATGAGCCCCTGCATCAAAAACGGTGTGTCTGCAGTAGTGGCCACAATTCTGTTTATCGTTCCCGGCCCCTTGACATAGTTTGGTGATGGGTTCGCGTCTGCGAGCGGTGAAATGTCAACCGGATCCACCCATGAGAATTCTACAGCGCGCCGGGCCGGACCTTTTTTGATGGCGCGGCGTTGCCCGCCTGTACCGGTGAACATCTCCGAATTTGCTTGGATCTGTCGAATATGCCCATTGGAATACTGACGACCAAAGACAGCGACATGGCCCCAAATAATCGTGCCGATCTCCCAATTGCCAGAAGCCGTTTTGTTTGCCAACGCTGTACCGCTGACCGCTGTTGGAATCTCTAATTTAATTTTTTCGTATGCGTCCTCTAGTTTGTCGGGAATGATGATGCACAGGTCTTTGAGCCAGATTTGACCGTCTCCGGCTGTATCCTCTGTGCTAGCGTTCCCATCTACTAGAATTACTGGGGATTTATTGGTCTGAGGCTCGAACACTCCCTCGCTGTTACCAGTTATTTCATACACTGATGCAGCGTCTGTATCCTTGAAATTGAACGTGCAGCCGGTCAAGCTGTCAAAGGTCCAAAAGATATCGCCAGTTTGATCGCTAGAGACTGAGCTATCTTCTGCCGTCACAGCGTTGCCGCGTCTGTGGAATCTGACCTGCTTAGCCGCATCGATCACAGCTATTTGGCTCCAAGTTGAGCCATTGTATCCATGCAAAATGCAGGATCTGAAATTGATGTTTCCAAGATACAGCGCCCGTGTAGGGCCTAATGGGAAAGTGGTTTGATTTGCATCAATATCCCACACAAATTCGCATGCTTGACTGGTTCCATTCGAAGCCCAGACCTTAGACGGTGACGGGGCGATCTCTGTGTGTATTGCTTCAATGGGGTAATCGTGACGCGGTGTGATCTGCCATTCGTCACCCTTGACCGCTGGCCCGTCTTTGCTGGCGATTTTAAGCCCGGCGCGCATGTAGATCGGCGCCGTAGAAAAGAAGCGCCCGCCCACGTTTTCTGGGCTGTCATAGTTCAGCCAGTCATTCAAACGCGGCACGGCTGAATGGGCTACTTCGCCATCATGCGAGCCCACTTGTAGTTTGTACCATCGCGATTTGTTTTGTGTAGACGCGCCGCCGCTATACAAGTGGCCCCATTCTATCTGGCAGTATTTACCCACAACAGCCGCTTCTGTAAGGTCATCAGAATTGCTGGCGTGCTCGTATGCTTTTGTCCAGGTTCTAAATTCTGCATCTGAATTGTACGCTCGATAGTAGACCGCTACTTTTTTTTCTACCACTGCAGCCCGGATCTCTGGTATTTCTCCGCTAACTAAGTCTAGCGCCCCTGTGTGTAGTTGGACCGGTGTGCCTGGTACCTCATTGTATACGCTCAGGTATGTGCTTCCGCCTGAGGTATGCAGACGAATAGAGAACTCAGTACCCACGCTGGGGTTTCCGTTTCTAATGGTAACCGCGATTTCGTTTGCTGTTGCGCTGCCGCCTGAGATTGGCTTGCATGCAAATTCTAAAAACGTGCGCATTCCAGATGCTGTGGTCGTTGTCGTTCGCGCTGCAACGTCGTTGATCTCATCCGTGGCGACTTGGTAGTATCTATGACCGGCAGAGCCTGAGCCGTTACCCGTTACAATCTCTAGATAGGGGTTTGTGGTGCCGCCTAATGATGCAGAATGATGGCTGCCTGAGTCTAGGACATCCCATGCGCTGTACATTTGATCGGGTTCTACGATCGGCAAATAATGACGGCCAAAGGTGGATCGATCTTTCATGTCGATCGCGGCGTCTATGCTTCCGATCGTCAGGTTTGAGTAACCGCCCAAATACAGCGCATAGACTTCCCTGGTCTTGATCCCGTCGTCGTGTATAGTTGTCGAGCTTGGATTCGTGTATTCAAAACGACAGGCCAACACAGCCCGCCCGCGTTGCCATGTCATAGCAAGATCAAAAAACGTGTCTCGCTGTCTGTTAACGCTCGTTCCTTCGTCAAAAAATCGAGAAGACCACAGCAGGCCATCTCTAAGCCTTGCTTTGCTTCCATAATCGCCGCCAACAAGATCCCAGGTCTTGCCATGGTCGCCACTGTGTAGGATGGCCACAGTTTGCCGCGTATGGCCTGCAGCGTCGGATCCGTGTCGCGTGCCGCACAGATACATAGAACCGTCAGGCACAGCGCAGATCGTCAAGTCAGAGCGACCCATTGCGATCTCTGAGGTGGCCACTAGGTCTTCTGCGAACCCTTTGGCATAGCTTAGAGAAATTTGATCGATAAAACCGCGCGCCAGGGGTGTATAAGCTGAGCCAAGCCGCGTCACGTGCGCCAGTTGGCCAACAGTGTTTTTCACGTAGCTGACGACAAACATACCACCGGACACGGCTATGTCGTGCGCTGTGCTTCCTTCCCCTCTTATGCCGCTTTCGACTAATTCAAACGAAGCGCCAAGAGATGATGAGGCATATTGAAGATAGATATTGTCAGGAAAGCCGGGTTTTCCCTGAGCTGTACTGGAGCCGTTATCGTACGCGCTCGATATCATTAGGATCTGGCCGTCCTTGTACTCTGCGCGCAGGCGGCCCGGATAATATCGGCCGTCTGTCCCATTGTAAGTGTCTACCAATTGAGACAACGGTTCTACTAGGCAGTAGTCCTGGTATTTTGCCCAGCTTGCGCCGCTGTCATCTGAGAACCACGCGGCGATCTGCCACGACAGTTTGAACTTTGGTGCAATGGTCACTTCTTTTGCGATTTGAATCCATGCGAACAACAGCACACGACCTGACGGCAAAACCACAAGCGCCGGAGATGGATTCGAGCCGACCTCCAATGCTGATGACTCCGAATTATCTGACGCCCGGCCCCCATGAGCAACAAACATACCTGGCTCAAAATCGGTTGCGATTGTAACCTCTGTCCAGCTTCCCGTGGTCGTTGTCTTGTGCCAGACTTTCACGATGGGATCACCGTCAGCAACGCCGGCAATGATTAGCGTGTCATCTTGTGCCGTGACAATATCAAAATTGCGAAAGTTCCTGCTGTCCGTATCGTGTACAGTTTCGAGGCCTGAAATAGTGTGCGGCGGCTCCCATCCTAAATACTTGTTTTCGTCGTTGCTGGTCGTTCTGTAGTGCAAAAACGTGCCGCCAAGGTCCTCAGGGTATCCGCTGTTTTGTGTGTATACGGTGTAGTCTGTGCCTGTGTTCTGTGTGCCGCTGGTTTCTACAATCAGATCGGAGTTGTCTAGAGCTACAGGCACACCGGGGCGCGGCGTGTTTTGTGAAATCGTCGATCCGGTCTTTGAGAACGCGCCCGCATAGGTGAAGCGCGGATCGGGTATCAGCAACCCGCGCAGGTGGTCCGGTGTTTTGTCTGCGCCCATCGTTACGATCTCCTGTGGCCAACGTGTATTTTTCTATCCGTCTCTCTACCCAGCGGCCCCGATGATCGCACGTTGTCACGAATGAAGCGAGAGAAAACGCGGTGCTCATATTGAAACGCAACAGGCCCTGAACCGTTACCAGGCGCGATCCCGGCGTTGGCGCGCTCGATGGTGTCTCTGCCTATAAGCTCAGCCCCAAGAGGGGTAGAGACCGCCTCACCATCTCGCAATCGTGCGTTAAGTTCATTGACGCCAGATGGAGCGCGAACGAAGCCGGATCCAGTGTGGAACGATGGCTTAGAAGCTGCGATCTGTGCCATTGCAAGCGCATATCCGGCCGTTGCTACTGCCATCTGGATCCCGTTCAGCGGCACTACTAGCTTCTGCGCTGCCATGATGCCTTCAGCAAACTGCAAAGAGACAGCGGCCATTGAAAGCGCCTTTTGTGTCTTAAAGGCACGAAGAGCGCTCGCTCTGTCTGTCTTTGCGCGGTCTTGTGCGAGTTGCCCATACAGACCGCCGATGTTCGACAGAAGATCCGCTGTGCCGCCTATGCTGTCCTGCGCTATCTGCATGCTCTGAGCGTGTAGTTCTTGCTGCCTTTGCTTCTGCGCTTCTGTGTACTGAGCATCAAGCGCGTCTAGCTGAGCCATTGTCTCGATCCGCGTGTTTGTTCTTGCGGCTCTTGCTGCAGCTTGGATCTCTTCGTTGGATTCGTGTTTTTCTGCCAGCGCATCGATCGCCGTTATCTCTTCACCGTATGACACGATCAGCTTCTGACGGTCAGACAGTTGCGACACAAAAGCGGCTTTACTGGTCTGCTGCAGTGTTGCCAGTGCTGTTGCTGCCTCGGCCGCTGTTGCGGCTTGCTTTTGCTGTGCTTCGCTGTTGTCTTTTGTAGATTTTTCGGCTTCTTTGTTTGCTTCTTTGGTGCCTTTCAGAGCCGCCTCATATCGCTCTGACGTTTCATTCAGCGTATCAACGCGGGTGTTTGCTAGTTTCAGTTCATGCTCAAGCTTCTCAAGCTCTGCGCTGTTGCCGCTGGTCTCTGCTGCTATTGTGCGCTGTGTCATGGCAAATGCCGCGCCGCCTGTGACGCCGCCCGCTAGTGCAGACGACAAGGCCCGCGATGTGTCCGCCGCTTTGTTCTCTTCGCTCTCTGCCTCTTTCAGAGCGTCGATCTTAAGCTTGATCGCGTCTCTCTCTTCTGTGAGCGCCTCACGCCGCGCCCCGAATAAATCGAGCGACTGTTGCGCTATCGCCATCTCATCGAGCGCAGCCGCCGCCGCGTCTACCTGTTTCTGTGTTGCTTCGTTGCGCGCTTTCGCTGCCTGCAGTTCTGCATGGGCCTGTATTAGCACGGCCTCTTTCACCTTGCGGGACATGCTCTCTACATCTTCGAGCCGTTCCCGCTGCACCTTAAGCGCTTCGTTTGCGTCATCAAGATCGCCCTTCATTGCTACGTATGCCGCACCAAGCGCCGCAACTGCCGCCGCAACTGGCCCAAGAACAGCAAACAAACGAGACCCGCCGCGCGATGCAGCCTCAACACCAGTAGCCAGATCGCCAAGCATGCGAGCCGCCGCGCCTGCCTGCGGAGAGATGACAGTGAGAGACGTTGCCAATCCGCCCATGATGGAAGCTGTCTCGCCTGCGCTATCCTTTACGCCGTCAATACTGCGCGAGAAATTCTTGTTGTTGTTAGCCGCTCCCTGTGCAGCCGCGCCGCCTGTTTTTATTTTGTCCTGTAAAGGCTTGAGGCCCTTTGTCGCGTTGCCTGCGCTCTTTGATACGCCGTCCATACCCTTTCGGGCCTGGTTCGCCATACCTTGGACGCCATCGGTCACAGCGTCGAGATTTTTCTCTACCTTGCGAAGCTCTGCGCGTAGGTCTGAGCTATCGCCTGTGATCTTTATGCTTACATCACCTGCCATCGTTTACCGCTCCAGTTCGCGTTGCTCTCTGCTTCATTCTATCTAATCGCGCGCGCTTTGCTTTGTGCTCGCGCTCTTGGGCTCTCTTTGGGCCTTCCATAGAGATCCGATAGTCAGCAATCAGGGCGATCTGTTGTGTGCGGTGTAGAGTGTAGAACCAGCCCGGGTCTCGGTGCCAGACGCGCTCGATCTCTAAGATCATGCGGTCTGTGCGACCGATCCCGGTTCGGTAAAATTCTCCGCCTGTAGAACCTCATCCTCTGTCGGAATCATGCCAAACAACTCAGACATAATTGCGCCGCCTGATTGATACACCTCTGACATCGGCGCGCGCTGTGCGTGCAACCAATCGAGGACCACACCGCCGTAACCGATAGGATCGGCAGCGGTGGTATCGTATACAGGCGGGCTCTTGTCGTTGTTGTCACGGTCCCAGCACACACCGATCGCAGCGGCGCATAGGCGCGCGAGCTTTGCCCGTGTTGCTGTCTCGTTCCACTCAGCACAGAGATCAGACACAACAGAAAACGATCGAGGCTTGATAACCTCAACCGCTCCCAATTTTCCCAGCGTGATTGCTTCCATATCTTCCCCCTATGGTCAACCTAGGATGCTTCTGTGCGTGTGCGGGTGCCGTATACCTCACCAGTAACGTCGATCTTGTTTCCGTCTTTGGACTCGCTAAACGACCATGAAAGAAAACACTTGGTAAGCGTGAGTTGATGATCTCCGCTGTCCCCGTGCCCTGTGCCCTCGCACTCGATCTCTACGTTCAGTAGGTACTGCTCGAAGCCAGTGCCACCCGTAGAAGCCCAGCCAGAAGCGGCTCCGGTTTTGTCAATGACATCGCAGATCGTCAAGCCAGATGCGTCGGTAAAATCGCGCATGTAGGTCGAGAAGCTGAACGAAGCCACAGCGTCATCTCCCTTGCGAAGACCGACAATAGCGCCCCGATCGCGCATTACGATCCGCTCTGTCTTGTCATCCGAGAATGAAAAGTCTCCATCCTCGAAATCTACTGTAAAAGTGTTTGGTGAGCCGGTACCGTCGATCAGCTTTATGCTGCCGTCGATACTGGTCTTAATTACGCTGCTGGTAGCCATGGCTTTAGTCCTCTAATGATAGGCGGGTGGTGGTGCTGGTTTTGTTTCTGCGGACCTTTTTCGCCGGGCCTGGCGTTTCTAAACTCCGATCGATCGATGACTCAAGGTCTTCTATCAATGCTGGCAAGTGTGATTGTAACAGCTTTTGGCGCACGATTTCCCACTCGACGCGGTGAGCGCCGGCGCGTTTGACGTAGCCCGCGTATGGTTTGTTCCCTCGGTAGCTGCGCGCCTTGTTTTCAATGATGATCTCTCGGATGCCCTCTGTGGTCTGTTCATAGCCGCGCCATGCTGCACCAGAGCGCCCGCGCTGGTCTGTGGGTACGTTCTTATACTGCCAGCCAACCCAAGACCGATCGATGAAATCTATCATCTTGCGGCGATGGTCTCGCATCAGCTTGGCCTCTGTGTCAGTCAGTATGCGATCAAGGTCTGACGCATCGAAGCCCATAGTAATCTCAACGTCTACAGAATCAGCCACCGAATAACCCCTCAAAAAAGTCTACCAGATCCGGATTCCGTACCAGATCCATAAGACCGACCGATCGATCTTGTGGTGCCTGCTGCCGTCTGCGCCGCTCATCAATCACGCGCTCTGTCTTGTCTATTTCCGCTCTGAGCGCCTGCAGCATCTGGACCTTATGCGCGTTCCATGCCTCTGGCACCAAGCGAGACCACAGCGGGTCTTCTGGTGTGCCGCCTCTGTTGTGGACATATTCGGCGTAGTACATCGGATTCTCTATGACGATCACAAGCTCGCCAGCATTAAATAGCAATTGATATGTCCAGCGGTCCCGGCTGGTCCCGGTGTCTACCGGCCATCGCAGTTTGATGTATTCAACAACATCCTCCACAAAAGCACGGATCACAAATCGCTCTGTTGGCGTAGGCTTTCGATCTTTGCCGTGCCTGGCGCGTATATGTTCCTCAATTGAGCGCAGCCGTATATCAACAGCCACAGCCATTAGATCGCCAGTGGTAGATCGGCGGCTACACTCAGATCAAAGGTAGCCACCACAAAAGCACCGCCGCCCGGATAACTGTAGCTGGTCGAACCGAATGATACAGCGCCTGCAGTGGTTAGCGTGGTGCCCTTTGCGGCTATGTACTTATGCGCGGCGATCCAATCCTTGCACGCTTGATCGGTTGCTTCGAGGCCGTCTGTAGGCTTTAAGGCGTGGCACAGTTCAACACGGAAGCGGTAGGTTGCTGCATACCTGTCGCGGCCTCTGTGGTCTACGCTGGCACCAGCAAGCAACACAGAAAACGATCGATCGATGCGCGGCGCGCTTTCATTCCGCACGCCAAGCGGTGAGCGAGCTTGGTTCAAGCCTGCCGCGTTCAGCCGTGCGATCACAGCCGTTAGAGCATCGTCAAAGGTCAAAGCCATCTGCGCCGAGGTCCGCTGCTCAGGTGAATAGATGCAGACGCGGGAACGCTGCCGCCGTCGATCGTGTTGTCTTCGTCTGTGTCAATCTTCGATCGCAGGCTGTTGAACTCTTTTTCGTATGTCTCCGCGTACTGGCTCGACAGTTCGCTGTATCTGTCGCCAGCGTCGAACAGTGTGCTGTAGTCCCGAAAAATAAGCTCAAAACAGCGAGCAAAGACCACAGGACGAAGCGCGGACGGTGTACGAAATCTCCAGAACGGCACAGCGTCGGAATACATGCGGCCCGTTATGTCTGTCCAGGCTGTGTCAATGTAGTCCTGAAGGTTTGCCTTAGATGTCGAGACCAGGTTTACCACGTCGGAATGCCGCGCGATTAGGTCTGTCTGTCCCACTGGCGAGTAAAGCCGAGCCGCGCAAAGGACCGCATCATTGTAGAACGTGTACACCTTGCCGCCGATCGTTACATCGAACTGTAACAACCAATTCCGCTCTAATGTTTTGCCGTCTGTGTCACCTGCAGCAATGGCGCCAGAGATAGACCCGCCGTCAACCGTACAGCTCACAGCGTCTTTTATCTTGTTGCCCTGTGGATCGTACAGTGTGAACGTCGCAGCGGTGATAGACGCGGCAGAACCTGAGCGTTCGATCGTGACGTAGGCCTCTTGCGCCTTGTTGCGTTCGATCATTGTTGGACCAAAAAATCGAGCGTTCCAAAGTATGTCAGGCACAGCGGCTCCCTATCGTTTTTTGTCTTGGTTCTGGTCGTGCTTGATCGCTGCTTCTCGCGCTTTCTGCTTTGCGTAGTTGTGATCCGCGCCGCTTCTTACAAGTTGCCGCACCATTCGATCCATTGCCTCGCGTGACCCTTTATTTTCTCCGCTCATTTTTTACCCTTTGCGGCTGTCTTCTTTGCTGCCGCTTTGGGCTTTGCGGGCTTGGGCGCTGGTGCGCTCGCTGTCTTTACTGCTGCTGCAGCGGCGGCGATACTGTCACCGGCTGCACTCAGCCAATCAGCGCGATTGCTGGGATCGGTCTTTGCTTTGCGTACAGCATAGGCAGCCGCTGTTAGGGCCTTGTCTGCTGTTGTGATCGCTTCTTTCGTGGCTTTCATGGTCTACCCCTCGATGATATTCGCGCTCTTTTTGCGCTTAGGTGTTGCGCCTTTTGCGGCTGTCTTTGTGCCTTGCATCTTTGCCCACGCTGCGCGCATTGCTTCGATCTTTTCGATCTGCTCTTCGTATCGCTTTGTCAGGTGAGGCTGTGCGCTGGACCGACTAAGAAGATGCGCGGCAGATTCCTCTTCTCTTCTTACTAGCCATTCAAAAATCTCGGGCAGTAGCGCCGGAACAATGCCGGAATCTCTTAGGTGTGCGCGGAACTCTGCAAACTCTGTTTGGCTCTCTTTGTTGTTCCAAATAATTTCGCCGCTGGTCAGCACGGTTGCCTTAGCGCAGAAATCAACGTACCAGCGCCCGCCCGTGTCGGTGTCATAATACTGCACGTAGTCCATATATGGACCCAGCCGGGTATCTTTGGGATCAATGTAGGTGCCACCCTTTGTTTGTGCACTCGCAATAGGCCGCGACAGATTCCCTCGCCCGTCTACACCGTTGCAGCCTGGTTTGGCGGTCAAGCGACAGAGCACAGGCAAAAAGCCGTGAACCGGATCAAATTCCCATGACTTGGGATAAACGACATAGACAAAACGCGCCTGTGGGCGTTGTTTGTGTGTAGGTAGACCAGTACGGGTTTCTACGGTTTGAACGTCCCGCTTGGGCTGGGTCAATTGGATCGGCTGGCTCATGGTTTCCCCTTTGAAAAAACGGGGACGCCGCAACAGGTAACGGCGCCCCCTTAGATGTCAGACTACACGTCAGACTTGATAAGAACGCCCAGGGCGTCTTGTGCTTCACTCACCCCGACAAACATAGACGCAACTGCAGACGTCAAGCCGTTGTCAGCGTCCCTGGACAACTCGACCAAAAGTTCTCCAGCATCGATCAAGATGTTTGATGCTGGAACGTGCGCACCAGACAAAGCGCGGACAGGCGCCATTGTATAAGCAAAACAATCCTTGGCGAACATAGCGCCCGCAAAGTGTGCAGCCGCGTCGACGGTTGCGATACTGTCGCTTTGCCAAATGTCCACACCGTGGAATTGTCCTTGATAGCCTGGCGCATTCGCCTTTGTGATAGTGCCGGTTTCCGCTTGATACTGGATATACGATCCAGCGTCCTCATTGCGGATCGAGCTTCGCAACTGGTTGACTTGCTTTGGTGATAGGACGCAACTGTAAGGAGCATCGGCAGTGCTGGGCGCGTTTGCCAGGTTCAGCGAAAACATCGAAGACAGAAAGACATCAACAGTCATATCTGTTCCGGTTTGTGATGTAGACAGAGACCCAAACAGGTTGCAGAGTAGGTCTGTCATGGTCAGGCCTACACCGTCAGCCAGCGTCTGCACGATAGCGGCAGCATCAATGGGACCGCCTGTAACGCCAAACAGATCCGACATCTGATACTTCCGCAGATAGCGCGCAATCTGCAGATCAAAGCTGCCAGAACCATAGGCGCTGTTGGGTCTGCCGCCAGATGTTTCAGAAGATGCAGCAGCAAAGGCACCGGGGGCACCATCGAGCGTGACGCTCATGGTATCCGATCCGATTTGTTGCCAGGGTACCTCAGTCATCACAGCGCGCAGATCGGTGGGATCGTGGATCTTCTCAAAGAGAAGCGCAGAAAGAACAGAAGCGACACGGCCGCCGTCAGAAGACAGCCCGGTAAAGGTGATTTCGTCAGCCATTTTTAAAACCTCAAATATGGTTAGTGATTATTGAGCGTTCACCAAATGACGGATCGGCGGGCCGCGTGCTCTGGATTTATTGTCTATTGTGCGATCAAATATCGCAACCCTTACTTGATTAGCCCCTCTGCGCGCAAAGTGGCAAGAATTGACTCCTTGTGTGCGCCCAGCGAGCCGGAATGTTTGCCGCGTATAGCCTCGATCTCATCGGTTGAGAACTGGCGCCCGGTGTGCGCTGCTGGTGTTGCGGCGCCGCTATTCGGGTTTGCATCCAAAGCCTGCCGCACTGCAGCCAACAAAGCATCTGCGCCCTGTGTCTGTGGTGCTGGTTCTGGTTCTGCCTGAGCTGTTGCAGTTGGCTTGATGCGCTCAAAGTGCACCGAGTACAGGGGATCATCTTTGGAGGCTGTTAGCCAATCCTCAAAGGTGGGCCGCTGGTCTGGCTGCAGTTCTGCTACGCTGTCCGAATACTCGCGACGAAAGAAACGACGCACGCTCTGAGCTTGAAAGCCCAAGCCGATTAGATGCATGTCTTGTCCGTGCTGGCTTTGAATCTGACCGAGCCCGGCCTTAGCTTTTTCGTACTCACCCTGCAGTTGTGTCAGTTGTTGCTCAAGCTGCTGTGCGCGTGTCTCTGCAGCGCGGCGGCGGTCTGACTCTTCCCGCAATCGGAATGATGGCACCTGCGCGGGCTCGTTTGTTCCGTTGCTGTGATGCTTGCTCGCTCCGTTCTGCACGGGTGCCGCTTCTGTGTTTGCTTCGTCGCTCATTGGTCCCCTTCCGGCTGTGGTTCGCCTGCCGTTGGCGTGTTGAGTATTTGAGCAAGACGATCAACACGGATCAACCGCTCGATCGCCTCTTCGTCACTTTCGATCTCTGGATGTAGTGCGCGCAGGGCGTCTACCTTTGAGATGAGCCCCATCTCTAGTTCTGCCTTAACCATCTCCGCGCGGGCTTTGCGTTCTGTGTCGCTCTCTTTGGCTCCTCGATACTCGATCGAGTAGTCAGCAGGATCAACCGGCAGAGACTGGCCCCCGTATGCGTTCGCCAGCTTTGCAGCAGTAGCCAACAGCAGACGATCGGACGCTGCGAATGATGGTTCGCGCGCTTTCATCACGCGCCGCATACCCTCGCGCGCTACCACGATCGCGTAACCACTCTGGCCCGCTGTCGTCTGTAGGTCGCTGGGGTTGAGGCCAGCATAGACCGCCAGGCCATGAGCGTATATCTTAAGCGATTCCGCCGCGCTTCGTGGCTCCATTGATGGCTGCAGGGCACCGATCGAACCAGTACCGGGTCCGGCTGATCTGAACTTTAAGATCGATTTACGATCAATAGGCACCACATCGACAGACACGCCGCCGATCGATCTGGTCAATCCCGCCTGTGTGTCTACGTCCAGCGCGTACCGCTGCGGATGCGCGCAGCTTTGGTATCCATCGCACCAGTGAGACCACAGCGCAGCCAGACGCAAAGACCCGCGCACAAGTTCTACCCCGTCCCTGTATGACCACAGGCCAGCACCTACCCGCTTGTGATAGATGACATACGGCAGCACAGGCGCCCCATCGTGCATATACGGATAGGAGCCCACAAGATCCGGCGCATACTCAGCCGTTGCATCGTATCTCGTGCCCTTGTCGCTGATGGCATCGATGCGGAACACTGGCGCATCTGGGTCGCTCAGATCGTAAACATCCCACGTCCAAACCTTGTCATATGTTCCAGGCTTCACACGCGGCCTAAGCTCTTCGACAGCGATCGGTTGATCGGGCCGTGACGGGTCTGGCCTGGCTACAATCAGATCGGGCGAGATGGGCCGATAGGTGGCCTCTGTTGCTCCTCGCCACCACTCAAAATCTACGCGCACCACAGCTTCATTGATTCCCAGGGTGAGGATCTCTGTCTGCTGTTGCAGCGACCACAGGCGAGCCGTAACGATTGGCGATAGGTCAAGCTCTCGATCCTGTGTCTGTACCTTGGGCGGTTCCGCATACAGGTTCGCCAGTTGCTGCACGATCATTCGCAAAGGATTGCGGGACATATCCGGATGGAACTCCAGATCGGCCGCTATCTCTCGCGCAAACAACCGCCGCAACTCATCGCGCAGATCCTCGATGTGTGCACCAGTCAGTAGCCTGTAACGAAGCGCTTGCTCCTTCCATCGATCGCGGTCCTCTGGGGCCTCTGGCTGTATGTGGCTCGGTGCGCTGTACATCTAATACTTCCGTTTTACCCAGCCGCGTGCATGCATATCGGCGGCAGTTAGTACCATCTGATCGTCTTCCATCACCCACACGCTAACACCTGGCGGTGGTTTGGGCTGGGTCTTGCCCTTTGCGAGCTTGACGATCAACACAGAGCCCGGCGCGATCTCTGCCTCTGGCTCTTTTGCTTTTGTGGTCTTTGCTTTGGGCATGTCCCCTCCTAACTGATGATTAGCCTACCATGGTCGCTGCCGTGGTCTGCCTGCAGGTATACATCCGCGATGTAGCTGACCGCATCGTATGGATGTTTGAGATCGTTGTTTTCTCCGCGCCAGTGTCGCAGCGAGTGTATCAGAGCCGCGCAGTCTTGGTGCACAAAGAAGCGCCCATCTAACGCTGCAGCGTTCAGCATACGCGCCCTGGCTTTGATACTGCCTCGTCCCTTGTACGGTACCCGGATCGGGAATGGTGGACGGCTGGACCCTACCAGATCAGCAAACGCGCGCTCAAGCATATCGTTGACCGACAGGCCCAAGCCCATGCGCCCTGCGCTGTTGCTGTCCCCTCTGGCGTGCTCGATGTGTTGCAGCTTTACACCCCACCTGGCACACATAGCAGCCACAGCAACCGCTTCTGCTTTGGGCGTGTTCCGCTCTTTGCTCACTACCTCACCCAGCACATACAAACGATCTCGGGACATGGCCACCAAGTAACACACAGACGATCCGGGCCGTTCCCCGTGGTCCCAGCCTAAGCCCACAGACTCTACCTGTGCTGGTGCGCTGTCATCATCAAACACGCTGGCCTCTGTGAAGCCTGGTATCCATCGCTCAGCCGATACCCCGATCCATTTTGCTAATACGCGCTGCTGATACTCCCATGGTCCATAGCTGGCGATCTGTGCCTCGATATCTTCCGGTGTTCTGTGTGGACAATTCTCCGCTGATAGAATGATCCGCTGAATGTCCCAGGCCTCGCGCGGGTCTTCGCCGGTCTGTGGGTTGCCCTCAGTATGATCGCGCAGCCAGTCTACCGGGCGCCCGATGGGAGTAAAGCCCATAAGACACGGCCCGCCCTTCACAGCGAGACGCGATCGAGCTTCGCTAAAATGGGCTTGCTTGGGCACCTCATCGAATAAAAGCCAGTCAATGGTAGCCCCGGACAGCGCGATTAGTTCCTGTGTTCCGCTCTTGCCGACTATCAGCGCGCCCCGCTTTGTGCGTACCATCTTGGAACCCATGAACGTATACCCGCGTGCATCGTCATACTTGCACCGCTCATCCAGTACGCCCGGCGGTTCTATTTCTCGCATCTTGCGCGATATGTTTGGCCACCCGGCGCGCAGGTCTGCACATACAATCCAACCCAGCGAGCCCGGCCCCGGTGACGGTCTGAACGGATGACGGCCCAAAGACAGCCACCAAGCCTCGGCCGCTATCACTCGCGACTTCCCGATCTGGTTTCCACCTATGGCGAGCCGCCTGCTGTGCTGTGACGCATGGACCGCCCGCTGTGCTGGTGACATGCCACCTTCGCCCGGCTGTGCATGCTCGTAGGTGTACAGGGGATCGTTCGCTATCTGCTCAGCTACGCGAGCAATCAAAGACAGATCGAACATTTACTTAGCGTTACTGGCGTTCTTGAGATTCAGCGCCGCAATAATCAGATCCTCCGGTAGTTGTGAGACATGCTCGATCACCATCGCTCGTCCGTCTTCCGCTGTGGGGTCTACCACTTCCATTTCCGGTTCTCTGTGCGTTTCAAGATGGATCGCCTGCTGCTTGACGTACCTGTGCCGCCGCTCCAGCATCCAAGCCGCCGCCTGCCATGAGCCGTCACTAGCCGCGTCATCAATAGCCAGTAAGCACCGGGCCGCGTTGTCAGCCTCGGCCGCTTTTATGGCCTCACAAAAATCACGGTAGCATTTCTGCGCGTCTGGCTGAGAACCCAGCTTCAAATACCGATAAAACGCATTGTGTGAGATCCCGCCGTACTGTGCAGCCAGCTCATGTGTCATACCCAGCCGAAGACCAGCGGCTACCCGCTCGATCGTTTGCTTGGTGCATTTTGTTTTTCTACCTCTTCCCATTTGTCGCCATAGGTTAGCGGATGTGCCGGAATCCCGACGATCCCAGGTTAGCACGTTGGCGCTGTTCGCGTTGCTCCAATTGCTCCACCGTCCATCTTTCACGCTCAGACAAAAAAGGTTTCTCGGGTGTCGAGTGATAGACAGACAGCGTATACGGATCGGCCTTAAGCGCCTTAACGAATGGCTCCCATGGCTGATATGCACCGGCTGACAGGCGCTCTCCAGCAGGGCACATACAGGCGGCAGAGTACACAGTGATTGTGGGCGCGTTGCCATTTTTGTCACTCTTTTCGTGGGCTACCTCTACACGCCCTGAGCCGTCACAGCGTCGGCACCCTTTGGGCTTAGGTGTTTCAAGCTTGCTAGGGAATCCGGCGATAATGCCGCGAATGTTCGCGATGTTTGGCGCTCTGGTGTGCTCTGCGATCCACTTCTTACACGCCATGATGACCAGCCGATCGGGGTAGTTCTTGAGGCTGTGTGTCCATGTAGGCGCGTTGTCTTTGGCCCACTTGTCATGCTTGCTGTAGTTGCTCGCGATGCGCTCAAGCATTCTGTGGATCGTTTCATTCGTTGCCATTGGTGCCGCTCCTGTTCGGTTGAAATTCGATAATGTTGCCGTCCTCGTCAAATTGGCTGTCGTCAAGGTCCATCAAGTCGGGCCCTGTGTGGTGCTGTTCTTGCTGTGGGTTCCATTCTGCCGATCGACTAATAAAGTTATCGAGGTGCTTCTTTCGGCAGAACACCGACATATCGCACCCTTTATCTTGCCACCATTCAGCATCTTTGCTGGTCGTGAACCATTCGTACGCGCGGAGAATCTCCGCCTCTTTTGCCCACTTGAGCGTTTCATTCAGCGCGTTGTGAATACCTGGCGACAGCTTGAGCGTCTGCGCTCCTGGTCGCCTCTCTTTCCGTCTTTCATTTAGCTCTGCCCACAGTGCGCGGGTTCGCTTTGTGCCTACGGTCTTCTGTGCTTTGCGCTTTGGCTTTGGTTTCTCTTCAATAGGTACACTGTCGGGACTGGTCCCGGCATGATCATAATTATCTAATTGTGGATCTAATTGTAATTGTAGAGAATAAGATCGCGCGCGATCGGTCCGTTTTTGGATCGGATCTGGTCCGGATCTGGTCCGTTCTTGGTCCGCGCTGTCTGCTAACTGTGCGGGATCGTTAGATTGATCTGGTTCATTTTTGGTACCCACTGCTGGTCCGTTTTTGGATCGCTTTTGGTCCGCCCATGATTGCTGGCACTGCTGTACAGCGTTCAAAACGTCAGTTGCTTTGCGCTTTGACCAGCCCGCCCACTGTGCTAATTGGCGCTGACTCAGCGGCGCGCCCCTGTACGATTTCAGGTAGGCAAAAGCGAAGCCGTCAAGGGTAGACGCTGGTGTGTCTGTCAGGCGCCTATCGTTGTCTATCTTCTCGATCTCGCTAATGGGGATTGGTAGCCATTGCTTCACTCTTCATCCCCTCCCAGCGTATAGATCCATATCTTAATCTCTGGCGTCTGCTCTTTGTCCCCGTAGACTTTTTGCAGGCGTACATCCACAAACTGCGCATCGTCTTCAAGAATGACCTTTGCTTTTTCGATCCCATCTTCGATCGCTTTGAGTAGGTTGCTCGCATCTGGTCTACCAACGCGCCACAGATAGGCGCCCGGATCGACCGCTCTGCGTTTGCGCTGGGGACGTGCAAACACGCACAGAACCTCCAGCTTCACAGGCTCCAGACGTTGCGCAATGACTCGCTGGCGCACTGTGTACGAATGAACAATCCAACGCGCGATCGCCTTCTCATAATCGATCGTCCTTTGCGGTGTGCGTGTGATCATCTTGCCGCCGCGTCTAACCGTGCGCGGTCTTTGCTTGGGTTGAGGAACGATCGGGATCGTGTCTTCGTGCCTCAACACCCAATTATCTTCAAGCATTGATTTGTAGAATGGGTTTACTCTTGGCACTGGTTCTCCCTCTCGCATGCTTGCGCCGCAAGATAGCGCAGGGCGCGCGCTTGCTCTTCTGTGCATTTGATCGCCGCTAGTAGGTGTTCAAACTGACCAGCGACAGGTAGCCATTCGCCGCGCTCCAACCGTGACAGGCGGCCCTGTGTCATCCCGCGCACGTGTTCCAATTCCGCGCAGACTTGAAGCTGTGTCAGCCCGTTTGCTTTTCTGGTCTCCGCGATTGCTTTGCCAATCTCTGTGTACTGCATAATCCCTCCTGTGGGTTGCTTGACAAGCATATGCCGGATAGGTATCTTGAGCAAGTCAAACCGGAGGACATATGCCACCAACAAAAAAACCCACCAACGGGATCACCCATCACCCCACTATGGCCACCGCTGTAGCTGCAGCACAGCTACAGATGAGCAACGCTACAAAGAACGCGAAAAACCCACATTTCAGGAATGACTACGCCGATCTGTCCGCAGTGCGGGACATCGTGATCCCTGCCTATGCATCAAACGGAGTTGCCTGTGTTTCCGAGGTGATAGGCAGAGATGGTTTTGCAGGAATCAGAACCACGCTCTACTGGCAGGGAGATCCGGACAAACCAAGGGAAACCATGCCAGGCGGTGACATTATGATCCCAATTGGTAACGGCCGGAACGTACCACAAGAGATCGGGGGAATCTCATCTTACTTCCGGCGATATACTACTTCTGCTGTAGGTGGTATCGCTCAAATAGACGATGACGCGCAGAGTATCGAGGCACCCAAGGCTAAGCCACGGCAGCAACAGCCACGGCAGCAACAGCCACAGCGCCAAGAGAGACCAGGGCCACCAGCGGTTGACGGTCCACCGTGCCCCGATTGTCAGAGCGTGCTCAAGGTGAATATCAATTATCGGGCCTGGCTCAAAACACTGAGCAAAGAAGAGCGAAAAAAGCAGACAGATTTACCGGCTCTACGCTGTTCTGATTGGAAAAAATGCGAATATGTGCAATGGACCACAGACGAAGCGCAACAGGCCCTGGCAACAATACAGCAGCAGGCAAACGGGGCAACCTTTGACGATGGCCTGAACGCCACAGGGGGCGCGTGATGGGCTGGGACGATCGAAAAAATCAGACGCCAGAGGTATATCCGGACCAGCGGCCCGGCTCGGCTTGGTTTGAAGAGAGAGAAGAGAAGACGCGCCAGATGATAGCAAGACAAGAGCAAAGAGGCGTGGAGCATTGGAGAGACAAAGCGGCTCGGCTCGGTATCGATGCGCGCAGCTTTGACGATCTCAACGAGAAGCTAGACTATTGGGCGGACCAATGCAAGATGGCACAGATTGAACACGCGGCAGAATCAAAGCTGACAGACGCACAGTTGGCCGGAGTTCCGGAGCCGGATCGGTATACGTGCGCGTATTGCGGATATGAGGGCACAGCGGCAGATTTGATCGAACCATTGAAGCTCAATGGCGGCGGGCTTGGTGAATGGGTGTGCCGTCCTGGTGTGGGGTGTCGATACAATGACGTTTGATTTTTCAAAGCTGCAGCGACTACAGCAGAACGCCGCAATGCGTAACAAACAGAACGGCCCGCGAATCATTAAAGATTCTGCGCGGTACTATGCGCTTCTCTACGTCTGCACCGATGCCCCTGGTACGTGGACGCTCAAAGAGATGATCGAAGAGCTTGTGGATCTCGGCATACCAAAGTCAACCGCACAGTATGCCGTTGATGGTTTGGCGGGTCGTGGTCTCTTAATCAAAAACAAGATCGACAGGCACCAGACAAAACTGGTCGCCACCTATGCAGGCACACAGGCGATTAAGCCGTTTCTACCACAGGCCGGACGGGTGAAAGCGTGAGCCAGATCCCCTTGCTTACAGTGCCTGAGCCAGCGCAGCCGGACGGGATCAAGCTCCACAATTGCAGCATTGATGATCTGTTTGGTACTGTGCGCGGCGCGCGCATGGTGTTTTGTGATCCGCCCTGGACATACAGCAACAGTGGAGACAAGACCAGAAGCGCCGCGAGCCATTATCCATGTCTAAAGATGGACGACATTTTGCGGCACGTGGACAGCTCATGGGACTGCGCGGGGGATGATGCGTATCTAGTGGTTTGGGCTACGTTTCCGCTTCTGGCTGAATGGATGACAGCAGCGACGGAAGACGCGATCCGATGGCGATACGTGACGGGGGGAGCTTGGGCGAAGACTGGTGCGCCTGGTGCCGGTTTTCATTGGCGGGGAAATGCTGAGCCGATCTTGATTTACAGGAAGGGTAAGCCGCGTCCGTGTACCACCAAACTGCTACGATCTACGCACGTTACAGAGCAACACAGAGGGAAGCACAGTAAAAGCGGGGAGGGACTAGCACACAGCGAGAAGCCGATCGCATATCAAACAAATATGGTCCAGGTTTGGAGCGCGCCCGGTGATCTGGTGTTCGATATTTACGCGGGCCTGTGTTCTGTAGGTCGTGCCGTAAAGCGCGCAGGTGAGGGTAGACGCTACATAGGCGCGGAGATTGACCCGGACAGGTACAGACAAGCGGTGGATCGCCTTGCATTAGATAGGGACTGATGCGAGGCGCGAGCCCGATCCGCTGGGGATGTGGATCGGGCTCACTTGCTGCAGGGGGGAAGCCTGCAACCGTTAGCAGACTAACCAATTTAGGTATTTCGAACGATTATGCTTGACGCGCATATATGGAGACCTTAGAATCTGTATGTGAGGCAAACGGCCCACAACAACAACAGGACAAACAATGAAAACCCTCAGAATTTTGAAATACGCGAAGCATTTGGACTGTTTTGTGCCTGTGACATTTGAGCCAGGCTCGATCACGCTTCCGAACGGAGAAACTGTCTGCCGTGGTCAGTTGGTCGAGTATTGTAGCGGCGGCGTGAGGTTTTATAACGCGGTTATCGTGGACTGGAGTTTAAGCGGCAAGACGCTAACCCTTCACAAAGCAACGCTGTGTCGAGCATCTACCTATGGATCTGTGCGTGTGACTTTGCGCACCGATGTGGGCGGACAAAAAGACAGACAGACTTTTACGGCAAAGTTGAAGCCAACAGATTCATCTAATTTTCCCGATGGCCTGGCGTACCAGTCAAAAAAACATCATGGTTACACCGTTTGGTTTCAACAGGTAAATCGTTGTGATTCATGTGACGTACCAGTACGAGAAGACGAGGCGCTAGGCTATGGCGAGGACTATCTGTGTCCAAACTGCTTCATTCCGGCTGTGTCAGAAAATGACAAATCAGACGCTGCAGCATTAGACGCGCACACGGCGGCGCCAGCATGAACCATCACATATCCGACGCAATGAATGACGCAATGAATGACGCTGAACACTGGGCATGGATGATCAATAATTCACGCCTAAATAATCTTGACAATGTGACTGCTAAACAGGCGAAACACGCGATGCAAATCTACACACAGCAAGTAGGCCCCGAATATGCAAAGACGTTCAATCTTGCTGGCAAGTGGATCGACAGTGAAGACAGAGAAGCACTCGCGCGAATTATCGAGGGGACAGCATGAATCACCACCTATCCGACGCCCTGGGCTCTGTGCTCATCTTCTCCACCTTTATTATTTTGGTGCTGTCATCATGAAAGAACCAATCGTCGAATTTCAACAAAAACACGGAACACTGGTCGAACTGTCAGAGCGGGCGGCGCGTTTGCCTAATTGGGCATTCGTCACGGGTATGGCCATCCTGCGAAGCCCGATCGATTTGTTGCACGATTTACCGCCTGTGCGCATCGTGGAATGGGCGGGAAGCTCTATGCTGGTGCTTGACCCGGATACGGGCTTGCAGCGGCTTGAGGGCATTTTTGAGCCTGTGATCGATTTGTCCGACCCGTTGACCTTTGGGTACTTGATTGGTCAGTGCGCGTATCTGGACGACTACGAAGCAGACAAGGTGTATGAGCTTTTTGACTGTGGGAACCTAGCTGCGTCTGCAAATGTGATCCTCGGCATACTGGAGGATTCTCTGCCCTTTTAGCGACAGTCCGCATCTAGTTTTTCACAGATCCGGGCCTCATTCTGCAGGCTCTTGATCTGCGCTTCTGCGATCTTCTCCACTAGTTTTTCCAAGCGTGCGAGGCGTTCTGTGTTCTGTGCCACGATCACCTTCGTGCTCTGCTCTGAGGCCTGGGTGACCTCAACAGCGCGCACCCGCTCTTGGATCTCTTTTTGGTCGTCGGCCACGGCCTCGATGGTGGTCATATACCCACCAGTGGCTATGAGAATCGCGGCCGTTGGTCCGATGTACGATTTGAGATCCATTATTCACCGCCCTTGCTCATATTGTACGCCCCAGCCACGATCCCGGCAACGATCGATACAGTGGCCAGCATTTCAACACGCCCGATCGTTCTTTGCGCTTGTGGGGTTTCCCACCACCGCACGTCCCGATCTTGCTCTAACTGGTTTTTGTACCAATCGCGCTCGGTTTGCAGGATCGACACGTCCAGCGCGTGTAACTCTTCGGCCGTTTGCGCGTCTCTTTCAATCGCCAGAAGATGAGCAAAGCTGCTTGTGGGCTCAAGCAAGCCAGAACAAACAGCCCGGCCGGTATCATCTACCAGCGCAGCCGGGATCGGTTCGCCTTTTTGGATCGGTATGGTTTCTGCGCACTCGTCTTCTGTGGGCTCAGGTGCTGGAACGCCAGCAACAGCAACAAACAAACCCAGCAACACAGCGATCATTATTTACCCCGGCGGCGGTTCGCCCTATCCGCTAACCTGCTGAGGCTGTCTTTTGCCTCTACATCGTCCAAAATCGCTGCTGTGTCGCGTTTGCCCTGTGCCTCTATGGTCTCGCGCGCCTTTTTTGCTGCCTTTGATTCTGGGGGCTTCTCTGGTGTTTTGAGCTTCATTGGTCGAGGCGCTGCCAGCTTCATCGCGTAAACGATAGCGGCAGACACCAAAACCAACAAAAACAGCGGGCCGCTGTCCGTCATTTTTTCAGAGCGCCTAGAGCTGCAGGAAGACTATCGCCAGCGATGTAAACAACTGCAATTGTCACCCATTCGGCGGCTTCAATCTTTCCAATGTACAAAAGCGCACAGGATGAGGTAAACACAGCCAGCCGGCGCCAGCTAATCCGGTTCTGAGAACTGAACAGCGCACTGATAGAATTTTTGATCGTCTTCATTTCAACACCTCCCAAAGGAACACACACAACACAACGCCGGCAATCGCCAGCAATATCACTACCCTCTCAAACCGAGCACTCATCTGCAAGCGCATTGCGCAAGGTCTCAGGATCGAACCCAGGACACAGCGTAGCCGCAAGCTCTTTGTGTCCGTATACATCTCGCACGCTCAGATCATACTGTCGCAACAGATCGCCCACAAGAGACACCAGAGCCACCCACTGCGAACCGGGCACGGGGTCGCCGTTCTCGAATGACCCCACCACACAGACACCGATACTGTCGGAATTGTGCCCCTTGCAATGCGCGCCCACTGTCGAAACCTTGCGCCCAAGCCGCACTAAGCCGCCCGCCTGAATGACAAAGTGATAGCCAACCTGATTGAATCCGCGCTCTCTGTGCCACTCGTCGATCTTCTCCAGTGATACCGCTGGCGAGGCTGAATGGTGGACGATGATTTTTCTGATTG
>Ga0208815_1000100_pt1 | contig 29194 bp, 20 predicted proteins | sample Virmet3438_5245_FD_185733 | JGI IMG/M metagenome (GOLD analysis project Ga0208815, IMG submission 185733) | Marine viral communities from the Southern Atlantic ocean transect to study dissolved organic matter and carbon cycling - metaG... | ecosystem: Environmental > Aquatic > Marine > Oceanic ... | reverse complement strand
CACGAAGTCAGCATTGGTGACTCTCCCCCCGTAATCACAGACAAACAGGAGCGCCAGCAGGTGATCATTGATGTACTTGGCACATTATACCAAGAGATTTATTCCTGAATTTGATGCGGAATGTCGGTTAAAACTCCCACCTTATTCTCCGGAGCTGAACCCGATGGAGCAAGTATGGCAATGGTTACGGCAACGTTGCTTATCAAACCGCGTATTTCGAGGTTACGAAGAAATAGTGGAACAGGTCTCTCGCGCTTGGAATACATTCATTGCGGATGTTGAACGAGTCAAAAATCTCTGTTGGAGAGAGTGGATAAAGTTGGTCAATTAATTAATGCAATTGGTATTAAACATCAGAACATAGTCATTCTCTTACCCCCAGTGCCGCTAAATCAGAGAAATGTACTCTGACCCCACTATTTGCTGGGATTATGCTTCGGTTTGTAGGGCTTGCTTCTTCAGTGTTTCTATCATGTATTCGCGCATTTTAAACTTCTGAAGCTTCCCTGTTACTGTCATTGGGTACTCTTTCACTACGCTAATATATTTGGGTACTTTAAAGTAGGCTAGTTTGGATTTCAGGTAGTCGCGTATCTGATCTTCGTCTATATGTCGATTTTCCTTTGCCTTAATCCATAGGCATACTTGCTCGCCATATTTGTTGTCAGGAATACCAAAGACAGCGGCGTCTGACACATCCGCATGTTGATATAAGACTTCTTCAATTTCTCGTGGATAAATATTCTCGCCGCCGCGAATAATCATGTCCTTTATTCTACCAACTATTGTGACATAGCCTTCTTCGTCCATTTCTCCGAGATCACCCGAATGAAGCCAACCTTCATCGTCTATGGTGGCTTTCGTCTTAACCTCATCACCCCAATAACCTTTCATTACACAGTAGCCTCTCGCGCAGATTTCGCCAGGTTCTCCAATAGGCACCGTATTGCCTTGGGGATCTATGATCTTCACTTCTGTATGGGGCATAGCGCGTCCTACGGTTTTGACCTGCTTTTCAAATGGCGAGTCAATGTCAGTAATATGATTGATAGGGCTACACTCTGTCTGACCATAACCTATGACGACTTCTGTCATATGAAATTCACTATGAACCTTTCGCATGAGCTCTTCTGGACAGGTACTACCTGCCATGACACCTGTCCTTAGTGTTGATAGATCAAAGTTTTTGAAGTTGGATAGTTCGAGTTCGGCAATAAACATGGTTGGTACGCCATGTAATCCCGTGCACTTTTCTTCTTCTACTGTACGGAGTGTTGTCTCAGGGTCGAATGACTCCCCGGGGAATACTGCGCATGCACCTGATGCTAAGCAAACTAAGTTGCCCAATACCATTCCAAAGCAGTGGTAAAGCGGAACAGGAATACAAAGTTTGTCTTTGTGTGTGAACCTCATTGCTTGTGATACTAATAGCCCATTATTTAGAATGTTTCGGTGCGTTAACGTTGCGCCTTTCGGATTTCCCGTCGTGCCAGAGGTAAACTGAATATTGATGTTATCATCCGCGCTAAGGTTCGATTCAACGGCCTCCAACTGAGATTTAAGCGCTTCCGTTGGTTCTATTTGTAATGCAGAAAAAGCCTGTAATCCTTCTACAGGCTTATCGCCAATAGTGTATACATATTTAAGTGAAGGCAACTTAGAAAGCGTTAGAGGACGCTTTGGTGTGTTCTTATCTTGGCTGTCTATTTCTGGCGCAAGCTCTTTCAACATGGCGACGTAATTTGACTGCTTGAATGACTGCGCCATGACTAAGTATTTTACGGAAACGTTATTAATAGCAAACGCTAATTCATCAGGGCGATAAGCAGGGTTCAGGCATACCATGATCGCCCCGATTCGCGCAGTGGCCATCTGTACGATCGACCATTCGATATTGTTCGGAGACCATATACCCACACGGTCGCCAGGTTCTACACCGTTTGCAAGTAAGCCGCAAGCAACACGTTCTACTTCATACCAATACTGCTGATAGGTCCAGCTAACGTCTTGATGTTTTACAATAATCGCTGGGTTATCGCCATAATTGTCGACAACATTTTTGAAATACTGACCGATAGTGAGCGACGTCAGCTCAGCGTCATCAGAGCCAGTAAACTCACTTTTCTGAAGAGGGAGTAGTGAGTTCGGTGTAAATTTTGATTCCATCATATCTTGCCTCCATGCGCGTACGCATCTGATTTATATATAAATAATAGAGTTGGCTGTTTCGGCTTTTGGTTCCAAATAACCAATGGCAACAATTGCAGTAAATGCTGAATACGCAACGAATAAAACAAATAATTCAATCTTTATTAACAATATTGTTGCAAACGGGTTTTGTCGACAAGATGTTAGTCGTATATGGGGTTATTCAACGATGAATTTGTGTGACTCGTCGTACACGCTGAAAGGAGAGTGATAACTAAAAGTGACAATGTATTTGATGTCTAAAGAAAATTGTCTCGACTTTAATGAGACAAAAAAGCCCCCGACGAAGGAGGCTTCTTAAAAATTTTTACTTTACGAGAGGTGAGCGTCTATTCAGACTCAATACCTTCGAAGTAGGCACGATATTCCATACGGGTAACGTAAGAATCGCCATTTTCATCCATCATCTCAAAGTCACCTTCGACATGTGCAACCTTTAACTCCTCGGCTGTAAGCTTACCGTCGCTGTCTACATCGATTTCAGTAAACTTATTGTCGGCTGTGGCTGACATCTCGGTGCGAAGCTCCTTATTCTTCTCTGATATCATTTCACCGTCAGCTTTAGAGAATAATTCAGGATTGCCCTTTTCCGAGAGTAGAGCGTCATTGGTGCCTTCAGTTTTCACCTGAGTAATGATGTCGTCGCTAAACATTGATGGTTTTTCATCAACAAACTTGTTGAATTCAACACGGCTAATCATGCTGTCACCATCGGTGTCCATTTTTGCGAGAAGCTTACTGTTAATAACGCCTGAAGACTCAGAACCGACGATATAGCCGTTCCCATCCTTATCCATTGCGTTAAATCCCATCGAGATCTTCTCTTCGTGGTGGCCTGCTACTGCTGAAGTAGATAGTGTTGCAGCAATAACAGCACTGATAATCATACTTAGTTTTGTGATCTTCATAATCAAATTCCTTCTGGCTTTTACAGTGAACTTGGGCGTTCAATTGCCCTAACCACTAGGTCCACAGACCTCAACATAGGTGCAGATTGGAAGTAAGTTTCAATCTGACACCGCTAATGACTTACGTAATTCATTATTCATTGAATGTGCCAAATGCATAACTAACTGATTTAGTGAGGTAATAAAAACTTAAGGCAAGAATTTCAATGTTATTGCTATGTTAAATTGTCGCAGTGTTTGCAAGATCTTCATACGTCAAACTTAAGCTGATCTCAGATATAGATAGAACCCCATTAATGAGATTAAAACAGCGAGAGTTGATCGTTCGCTATTGTCTCAAAATTCAGGCCGATAAGAGGCAAGATACTATCGGCAATGGGTTGGATTTGCTTTTCAATATAGTGGTCATATTGAAGGGGGGCCGTGGCGGTTTCTGCGGTTTGAGGGCCCTGTACTGTAATAACATAAGCAATGGTAGTATTAAACTGATAGCGAAGTGGCAACCCCTGTTCTTTATAGTACTCGTCCGCTAATCGCGCTGCCTTTACGTGGGGAGGTAGCGACTTGGTATACGACGACAAAGGCTTTCGCAGCCGCTTTTTATAGACCAAAGCGTGATCCATTTCACCGGACTTTATCGCTGCTATCGTGCTATTTATGTAGTCTTCAACAGGCTGTCCAGTAAACACTTTTTTGTACAGCTCGTACTGGAAGGTTTTAGCTAGTACCGTCCAATCAGAGCGGACATTTTCTAAGCCTTTAAAGACAAGTTCACCGCCCTTCATTCCTGCGTAACGTTTTTTGCTGCCTTCGGAAGAGCCTCGGATCGTCGGCATAAAAAACGTAGAAAAGTGAGATTCAAACTCAATTTCTAAGTGGCAATCAATGTCGAACTCACTTTTTAGTAACTCTGTCCACTTTCGATTAATAATGCTAGCGAGCTCAAGTCCAGTCTCTGGGGGCGTACCCAGTGCATCATTCCCTTCTACATGAACAAATGTTGAGTCGGTATCGCCGTAAATAACCGTATAGCCTAGTTCTTCAATCCAACCCGCAGTGGTTTGCATAATCTCGTGACCCCTTAATGTGATTGAGCTAGCCAGGCGAGGATCGTAGAAAGGGCAACCTCCACTACCAAGCACACCATAGAAGGAGTTCATTAATATTTTGATGGCCTGAGAGCGCGGTGCGTCATTCTGTTTTTTGGCTTCGTCGCGCTGCAGCCATAGGTTTTCAATGATGGAAGGTAGAAAATGAGATTCGCGGCTAAATACTGCGCCTTTAAAACCTTCTATCGCCGTGTCAGGAGACTTAAGCCCTTCTGCAAGTCCTAACGGGTCGATTTTAAATGTACGAATGATGGAAGGATATAGGCTCTTAAAATCGAGGACTAAAACGTCTTTATATAAACCTGGCTGGGAACGCATGACATAACCACCCGGACTAGCCAAGCCTCCATTTTCAGGTCTTACCCCCGCGACATAAGACTTGCGGTGAAGCTTAGGCAAGTACACATTTAAAAACGCGGCCACTGACCCTCCGGGGCGACTCATATCTAGGCCGGTAAGAATACTGCGCAGCGCCAGAAAATCGATAAATTGGGTTTTATCCTGAATGCGATTGACCAGTTCCGTGTCTTTAAAGTTATAGTTAGCGAGTGCAACAGGGTCGCTATGATAAAGACGCTTTATCGCTTCAAGCTTGTCGGCAGCCTGAATAAGCTTATTTTCGCCAAGCAGTTCGTCAGATACGTGATCGAGCGAGAACGACTCGAATTGATAAGTCATTGTTTTTAGTGCTTCGATACCATCAATAACGCATCGCCCTGGCACATCAACGAGGGTTTGATCCTCCCACTGTCTTACAGAAGCCTCTCTGCCATGGCGGCCGATAGCATACTTTAGCGAGTTAGCCCTAGCGCGGCGTTCAAGTACCGCCATATCGAACTGTTTAACATTCCAGCCTAAAATGATATCTGGGTCGTAGGATGTAAGATATGAAAAAAATGCTTCAAGCAGTACTTTTTCTGATTCAACGGTAATGAGCTCGTACGCGCTGTCTTCTTGTCCCTGCAATGTTTGCCCAACAAAATGTGGTGGGCATAGTAGCAGCACAACGTTGAGTCCTTCACCGGCTAACGCAATGCTAAAGAGTTCTTCATTCTCATTGCATTCGATGTCTATGCTTAGCGATGTAAATGTGGTTCTGAATTGACAGGGTCTGATTTGCGCATTTTCTATAACGATCTGAGGCGTATCGTCGAAATCTTGCGGAGCCAGAAATTCCACCGCGCCATACACAAAGCGCTCCATTAAGTAGCGATCGGCAACGCGAATATCCGCTTCGTACAATATAATACTGCTTTCCTGCGCATGCTGGCGAAGCTGATGCATATGTGATTCGGTTGCGGTTTTTACCGTCGCAACAGGAACTTGTTCCAGCGTGTGAAACTCGTCATCTGAAATACTGATCTTTGCTGAAATACGCTCGGCGATATTGCGTAAATCATTGGCGTGATCAACAGATACAAAGCAAGTGGGGTATTGGGGTGAAGAAATTAACCTAGCGGTACTACTGGGCGTTTTAACCCATAGCTCAACATACACCTTGCCTCGCCGGGTAAACGTACTTTTATTGAGTATGAACCCTTGTTGTATTGTTGAGGCTGACATGAATCTAATTTACTAACCGGCTTTGTTGACGTTAATTTCTTTAAATAGCCTCATGGGCGTGTACGTTTTATAAACTCGCATTACCATTATCTGTTCAATAACTGGCGCAAAGGTGCAATAAAAATGCGCTACCACTGTGCACGAGAAACGGCAGTAGGCTCAGTATAACGTTTGTTATCACCTACTCCTATAGATCTCTATTCGACAGATATGTTTGTTTTTGTAAGCAGCGCGAGTTAAAACGAAAACGTACAGTCTTTGTGCACGTTAGACCATGCACGATAGAAAAGGTAAGGGCGATATGGAATATCTATTCGATAAACAGGTAGAGCCGGGCGAGCTAATAGAAGTGGCCGATGGTGTTCTTTGGCTAACAATGCCGCTTCCATTTGAACTTGACCACATAAATTTGTACCTGATCCGCGGTGAAGGCGGTTGGGTGGTCATTGATACTGGCATAGGAACGTCCACCACCAAAGCGCTGTGGGAGCGTATATTCAAGCAATTAGACGGGCCAATAGTTGGTGTCATCGTTACGCATTTACATCCTGATCATGTAGGGTTAGCGGGCTGGATAGCCGACACGTATAATGTTCCCTTTTATATGTCTCAAACTGAGTATTTTACTGCCCGAGCGTTTGCGGCTGGAAGAAATGGCGCAACGAATGACCGGGATGTGCAATATTACCAGCGAGCAGGTTTAGACGAATCCATGATCGCAAAGCTTACTTCTGGTGAAGGCAACGGCTACAGCAGCGTTGTTTCACCACTACCCATTAGCTACATCCGTCTAAAACATGGTATGACACTGCCACTTGGCGGTAACGAATGGCAGATCATCATTGGCCGCGGCCACTCTCCTGAGCATGCGTGCCTTTACAATAAGCAAAAAAATATTCTCATATCAGGCGATCATATTTTGCCGATTATCACGCCAAACATTGGCGCCTACTCAACTGAGCCTGACGCCAACACCTTAGATGACTACCTTACCACGCTGCCGCAATTCAAGAATTTGCCCAAAGATGCGACAGTATTACCTGCTCACAAGCTACCCTTTATCGGCCTGCATGAGCGAGTAGATTCGCTTATTGCTCATCATCACGAGCACCTAAAAGCACTGTTAAATGCTTGCGAGCAACCTCAAACGGTCGTAGAGCTATTACCGGTTATGTTTAAGCGCAAGCTCTCTAGTCGCAACATGGTGTTTGCAGTAGCAGAGTGTTTGTCTCACCTTAATTACTTGCTTAATGAAGGAGTCATTTCGCGGACGTTAAACAGCAAGGGTGTGTATACATTTAAAGCCTGTGAAGTAAAAAAGCTTGCTTGTTAGTTCAGTCAGAGGACATACAAACAGAGTGAGGATTAACAACGACTTACTCTGTACTGGGCTATCTGTTTTCTAGGCCGTTTGAGAATTTTCCGCTTCGTTCTCTTTATTCTCTTCATTATCTTCACTTGACGGGGGCTGTGTTGCAGGCTGTTTCGGAATGGTGATCTCTACCACGGTTCCTTTTGCCTCTTTGCTGCTAATAGATATTTTACCTTGATGTTGTTCGATGGCGGTGTAAGCCACAGAAAGGCCCAGCCCTTGGCCTTGCCCTTCGGGTTTTGTAGTAAAGAAGGGTTCAAAGACTCGCTTTAGATGTTTCGTAGGAATACCGCAACCCGAGTCCAGTATTTTGATAGTCACCAACGTAGGTGAATTGAGCACAGTAAGCTTAATGAAGCCCTTATCTTTTATGGCTTGCGCAGCATTTATCATGACGTTCATGAGCGCCTGTTTCAACGGTCCAGGGTTTCCCATTACCTCCACTTTCTCATGCTCACATTCAAATTTATATTGGGGCGCGCTGTACTGGGCAGAAATAAGAGTAATTAACTGGTGACACACGGCGCAAACATCTACTATCTGCACGCCTTCGGTAGTCTCCAGCGAAAAGTTCTTAAGGTTTTCGACGATATCTTTAACGCGGGTAAGACCGTCTGTCGATTCGGCAATAAGCTCAGTAATATCGTCCTTTAACAGGTCGTAGTGATTAGACTCAAACAGCGCGTCGATCTGTTCTTTAAGCTCGTCGGTAAAGTATTCGAGTTGCCCTTGGACGCCATCACAAATCGCAATAAGGTGAGCTGCGTATTGCTCAAGTGTATTGAGGTTGGCGTTCACAAAACCAATAGGGTTATTAATTTCGTGGGCGATCCCCGCCGCTAGCTGACCAGTAGAAGCCATTTTCTCTGCTTGAATAAGCTGGCTCTGTGCGGTATCGAGTTTGCGAATTAACTTTTTTTGCGCTTCGTGTTCTTTCTTCAATGCTTCAGAAAGCTTTTGCTGGGCTCTAAAATAGCTAGCTTGGGCGGTCACATCTTGCAGAAAAATACACGCCAATTTTTGCCCTGTGTTTTTGTCTTTAATGGGCAAGATTTCCATGTTTTGATACATCTGTGTTTCTTCACCCGTTATAGGGCGAGAGCTCTTAAACGGAAAGATGTGGGGGCGTTGTTCCCAATAGCTAAAGCTAGGATGCTGCAGAACAAAAACTGACTTTAGTCTGCGTTTTAGAAACTTACCTTGTCCTTGAAATAACTCAACAACTGGCGTTTCTTTATAGCAGTCGCGCATATTGTGAGGAAGTCGATCTAAAAAGAAGTCGTTTAGATAAACAACCTTAAAGCTCTCATCGACTATACCAATTCCGACAGGTAATTTACCTACCAGTTGTTCAAACATTATGCGAGTAACTCATCCAATGTGTCTTTCATGCGTGCAAGAGATTCATCGTCTAAGCAGAAAACAACGCGCATGCTAAACGACGAGATCGCGATAATAAACTGCACTTCCATCACTAAGCTGTGCTGCCATTGCAACTCATCGAAGTTCGCTTTATCGGGCAAGAATAACGTGGGCATGTTCAAATTAGTGGTAAGTTCCAACTGGTCGGAAAGACCAGCCAAACACGCACCTGCCAAAATGTTACAAAGCTCCAAGATAATCTCTTGAATATCTTCTTTGCTTAATGGTTCATCGTAATCCATTAACGTTGCGACCTCATTCAATCCAGCTTGAGATAGCACAGACATCACTTCGCCGTGTACGTCGCCTAAAAAAGACTGACGGGTATAGAAAGCGTCTTCGGTTTCAAATAAGAGACTGTAAAGCTCGGTGGGAGTAACCGCTGAAATTTTTGGAATAGAAATGCCGATTTTGGTTTCAATTAACTGCGCAAGAGAATTGGCTGCTTGTCCCATGGAAATATTTAGGAGTTCTTGAAGGGCGTCTCTTTGCTCTTCGTCTAGTGATAGGACAGTGCTCATAGATACCCCAACTCAAACAACGTCATTGCTAATTCTTCTTTATCAAGCGGTTTGCGCAGAAAGCGTTTAGCGCCGAGAGACATAACAATTTTTTGTTTTTCTGGCTGAAAGTCAGCGCTGATCACAATAACATTCGGGGCGTCGGGTCTCTCATGCAGGAATTCTAACACACCAACGCCGTCAACTTCTGGCATAGTAAGATCTAGAAGAACCAGAGCAAATTCACTCTCTGACAAAGCGTTTATAGCTTCTTGCCCGTTTGTTGCTTCGGTGATGTCATACTCTAAGTCTTGGGGAAGTGAGCGAATCACGCTGCGCCTCGCCAACTTAGAATCATCAGCTACTAATACAGAAATTGACATTTACAGCCTCCTAGAACGGCATTTAATGCGATGCCTTTTTAGTAAAGTATGTGCAACTTTAGCGTTACTGCAACAATACCGTAAAAATTTTCCAATTAGCGTATTCTTTGAGCAGCGGCGCTTTAATTTTAGTATATGACAGAAGTGACTTTTATGCGTATTAGACTTTTAGTTGAAAATGCGGAGAAGAGTGGAAAACAGTAAGAAGTAAAATATATAGGGTTTAAGTAGAGAGGTGTGCACTGGTAGACAATACACACCCTTAACGTTAAGTTAAGTATTCTGCATAGTGTACATTTTTTCAAGTGCACTGGGCATGGCATCAACATAGCGTTTTACATCGCCAATTTTTCCCATACTTACGCGAGACCAGTTGTCGTACGTACGGTAGATTCCTCTAATCAGCACGTCCTGTTCAGCCATGGCTTGGCGGAAGTACTCTGCGTTGCCGTCACCTAAATTAACAAAAATAAAGTTAGTACTAGAAGGTAGCGCTGTCAATCCATTTGCTTTTACTGCGTCCATAACCATAGATTTACCTTCATAAATTTTCTCTTTAGAGAAAGTTAATAAGGCATCGTCATTGTAGCTGGCGATAGCCGCGGCAAGGCCTGCTTGATTCAATGTATAGCCGCCCATGCCATAGCGATTGATCCACTCAGTGTTTTCCTCTGATGCGATTAAATAGCCCACGCGCATACCTGCTAAGCCATAAATCTTTGAGAAGGTTCTCGCTACAATGACATTATGACCAGCTTTAACGAGCGGAATCATTGAATGCTTAGGAGGCTCATCGATAAGCTCGTTATATGCCTCGTCGACCAACACCAGTGTTTTTTTAGATGCTTTTATGCAGAATTCGCGAAGCTTATTCGGATCGAGCACTTTTCCCGTTGGATTGTTCGGGTTACAAATGTGCACCATACCAATAGAGTCGTCTATTGCGGCGTACATGGCATCAAGGTCAATATCAAGCTCTGCCGTATTAGCAACTCTCACTATTTCTGGCGCACCTTGTTTTTCAGGTGCTTTAGACGTGGTGTCCCAAAAAAGGTCCGGGCCCAGAATTTTTCCGTTCTTGCTGGCCGCAAGGGCGGCGTAGGAAAGAATAGGGCTTGAACCTGCGCTCAAAGAAATGTGCTTTCGAGTAATGCCATAGCGCTCGGCAATCATATCCAATAGCGTCATAGCGGCAGGATAAGCATAGTAGGCTCCACCTTCCGCCGATGCTTTTGCGATAGCGTCTAGCGCTTTCGGGCTCGGCCCAAACGGGTTTTCATTGGCATTGAGCTTTGCAACCCCAGGCTTTGGTCCATACATAACAGACGATGGGGAAGCGCTTGCGCTAACAGATTGGGCGCTCACAAGGTGACTTATGCCACTCGCGCCTATTGCTGACGCTGCAACTGTGCCACCAATAAACAAGCGTCTTGAACGGTTATAACTCACGGGTTGTCTCCTTCTTCTTTTAAATGACTTTATAGAACATTGCGCTAGAAACAATGACGAGATAGATGCCAAATAAGCGCTTTAGCTTCTTTTCACTGAAGTTGTGCGCCATTTTGGCTCCGATTGGAGCGGTAAAGATTGCCCCAATACTGATAGCAATAAGCGCAGGTATATTGATGTAGCCAATAGTGCCTACCGGCAACGAGGCGGTTTCAGGGTGCTTCATAAACAAAAAGCCAATGGCACCAGGAAGCCCGATAAGAAAACCGACGCCTGCGGCGGTCGCGACAGCCTGTTGAATGGTGCGCTGGCACATCACCATCGTGATTACGGTTGGCGTGCCACCACCTATGCCAAGCAGAGCAGAGAAACCACCCAGAACAAACGCCAAAACCGCTTTGCCTATGCCTTTAGGCATATCGAAAACAAGCCCGGGTCTTACAACGAACTCAGGGAAAAGGAAGTATACGGAGTAAAGTAGAACACCTGCAGCAAACACCACCGTTAAACCATTGGCGCTGGAGTTGTTTGCGATGAGCAGCCCGCCACCAACGCCAAGAATAAGCCAAATACTCCACGAGCGAAGAATGTCAAAATCCACCGCACCTTTAGCGCGATGCGCCATCACTGACCGAGCGCTTGATACCACAATGGATGCCAATGATGTTCCGATGGCTACCTTAACGAGGGCTTCTGATGGAGGAGTAAAAAACGGAAAAACAGCGAGAAGAGCAGGCACGACAACAAACCCCCCGCCATTACCAAACAGACCTGCCGTGATACCTGCAATGGCACCCGTTATACATAAAGTAACTACAAACCACAGTAGCTCTATTTCCATTTGCTTTTTACTCCGCATGAAACAGCTTTAAACATGAATGACCTTTTAAGTTTTTCTTATATACAGTTAACTACATACACAAACACCGACTTATGTCGGTGTTTGCAAGGAGCCAGTTAAAAACGGGCTGCAAGTCGGGTGTAGTAATATCCTCCCTGCCAATCAACCACCGAGGCAGAGTCATAGACTTCACCGCAACAGGCGTCGCCGTTAGTACTTACATCTGGGTAATTGTCGAAGAGATTTCTTACCCCCACTGACAGGGTGAGGTTCTCGTTAATAAGGTAGGAGCCCTCTATATCGAACATATATTCGTCACCGAAGGTTTGAATATTCGTGGCGTTTACCCCGTCATCGCTTCCCGCATTTTCGTATTCGCCAAAATAGCTAAGACGTGCAACGGCAGACCACACGTCGTAACTGTGGGTAACTGAGAAAACACCACGCATTTCGGGACGGCCATTTTCAAAGTCGAACTGATCCTCAGCGTTCAAGTATTCACTCGGATCAGAATCGAATTCTGTTTTGTTGTAATTCACAGAGCCGGTTAGCACGGTTGCGCCATACCTCGATTCCATCTTGTAAGTAGCAACAACGTCCACGCCTTCGGTTACGGTATCGAAAGCGTTTTGGAAGAAGAACACACCACCAATGGACTCGGCGCCAGAAACATTGGCACCTGATAGGGCTAGATAGTTTTGGTATGCGTCATAACCGTCTGCTTGAGGGTCGGTAACGACAGTGGTGGAAACATCTCGGGTAGACACAGAGTAAAGGCGGTCTTCAAGCTTGATGTTGTAGTAATCAACAGTGAGCGTTAAATCGCCATAGTTCGCAGTCATGCCCAGCGTAAAGTTGGTCGATTTTTCGGGTGAAAGCTCGTTGGCACCAAGCGCCTGCGCTACTTCGCCGCCGGCTGGGAACAAACCTGTTGCTACTGGGAAGCCATCGGGCAGACGTGTAGATACGTTGGTGGTGCCTTGCTGACCTGGAGTAGGGGCTCTAAAGCCAGTGCCAAAAGATGACCTAAAGCCTACTTCATCACTAAACTGATAGAACCCTGCTACTTTGTATACTACTTCTGAGCCAAAGTCAGAATAGTCTTCATAACGCAGCGCAGCCTGAGCAAACAACTCGTCTGTAATGTCACCAGAGATATCCGTGTATACCGCATATGAGTCACGCTCGTATGAGCCCGAATAGTCTGGTGAATAGCCAGGAAAGCCGTTGGAGCCAACGCCTACAACGGTATAAACGGCGTCTACTCCAGCGAATCCATCATCTTCAACCCCATCGTCGTTACTGTCAGCACTGGTGTAGTTGGCACAATTCAGAGTTGAACCGTTAGCAATGACAGCAGCGCCCAGTGCCGTAGTGGTGTAGTCGTCGTTACAAAACTCCCAAGGGTCGGATGTGGCGTAAGAGCCTGCAAAATAGGAACTTAGCTCGCCTTCAGAGATTTCGTATGACTCGTCTAAGTAACTTGCACCGAAGGCAAGAACATACTGGTTCAAGTCATAGGTGAAGTCAGCTTGAATCTGTGTTTCTTCGTTGGTTAAGTCACCCGGCTTAAATGAAGTAGGTGACTCGTTACCCAGTGACGGGTTAATGGTATTGGCTAGTGTGTAAGAGATTTCATTATTGCCGTAACGACCACTGATATCATAAGTAAGGTCGCCCGACATGCCCTTAACACCACCAACAAATGAGTAGTCAGTCACATCACCGAAGAAACGAGGCGTGAAGCCACCAGGGAAGAACTCTAGCGGGTTCCAGATTGAACCGTCCTCAAGTCGAATGTCTTCAATGGTGCCATTGCCTGGATAGCGATAATAGAATGAACCGTCACCTTCACTTTCTGAATAGTTACCGAATGCGTAGAGTTCAAGTTCACTGGATAGTGCGTAACCGGCGTTAAAGAAAACACGCGTCCCGCTTGTATTTGGTTGCCCCCATGGTTGGACTACGTCTGAACCATGAACGCTGTTGGCCATGGCCGTAGCATCAGCGATGTATTGATCTGACTGGTCATCCACACAAAACCATGGCTCACAATATTGCTCACCGCGAAAGGTGGCCTCGCTGTCAGAGTATTCGGCTGAAATACTGAAAAAGCCATCGTCGCCTAACGCGAAACCTTTATTCCCAGTAACGGTAATTTGATCGCCATCTCCTTCGTAGTAGCTGCCGTAGTCGGCAGTGAACGAGCCGCCTTCGGTGTTATTTTTTAATTGAAAGTTGATAACACCTGCAATGGCATCTGAGCCATATTGCGCAGCTGCACCGTCGCGCAACACTTCAACACTTTGAATTGCAGCGGTTGGAATAGTTGCGATGTCTGGCCCCTGTGTGCCAGAACCGCCAATTGAAACAAGTGCGGCCCTGTGACGACGTTTAGAGTTAACCAAAACAAGCGTTTTGTCGGTGGGCATACCTCGAAGCGTTGCTGGACGGATAAACGTTCCGCCGTCGGAAATGGGTTGACGGCCTACGGAATAAGAGGGAACGAGTGTCATAAGGACATTGTTCATATCGGTAAACGCAACGGCTTCAACGTCTTCGGCGGTGAGTACATCAACCGGTACAGGAGAGCTGGTTACTGAACGCGGTGCACCGCGGGCACCAACAACGGCAATGCGTTCTAGGTCTTTGGCTTCTGTGGTTTCTTCAGTCACTTCTTGCGCCTGTACAAGCAATGAAGTAGTGAAAAGTGTTAATCCGGTAAGTGCGTAACGTACTGCAGTGTGGAGCTTTTTCTGTTTCATTTGTGTTCCCAATCGTGCTTATTGCTACTTAGTTTTGTGGGTGTGGATTATTAAAATCTGCACTCTTTTTAGGCACGCACGAGCACTACTTTGATGCGAGAAGCATCTTGTTATTGTTGTCTAGCCACTCGTGTACAAGAACAAGGCTAAAAACTCTTTGGCTTTGCAGGAAGAAAGAAGATTATTCAGGGGTATAAGAAAAATATTGAGCCGTCTCACAGGGCGCTAATTTAATGCTATTAGACTTAAGTATGGGGGAAGACAAGATTTTCATGCCCCACTGCTTTTAGCTCATTTTTACAATTTTGCTTCATATAACTTAATGGAATGGCATATTCGTTGCTGCCATCTTCGTTAAACCGTTCCCGTTCTAGAACTCACCACCTTTGTAAGGAGGGCAAGTGCATTCAAAACAGCTGCATTATTTTGTTATGACTGTGCGTAAGGGTAGTATTGCTGCGGCGGCGAGAGCATTGGATATCGCTCAACCCGCCATTAGTCAGCAGTTGGCAAGTTTAGAAAGAGAGATGAAAGCGACGCTGCTTGAAAGAAGTTTTTCGGGAGTAAACCTAACATCGGCGGGCGAAGTTTTTTATAAACATGCATTAAAGCTGCTAACCGAAATAGACAACGTTAAGGCCGCATTGGAAGCCTTTCAAACTGGACAAAAGAAGGTAGTAAAAATAGGAATGCTACCGTCAATCGGCAATGTGCTTTCTTTACCGCTGCTCACGGAGATAACGGCGAACCATAAAGGGCTCAAAGTCGAAATCAGCACTGGACCGTCTTACACCATTAATGATTGGCTTGAGTCAAAGCAGGTGGATGTTGCGCTTACTTATCAGCAAGCTGTCGACCCTAAATTCATGCGAGTCACACCGCTAATTCAAGAAGATCTTCATTTGGTTTTTTCTGCCTCCTCATCGTGTGAACAATACGCCAAGCTTCGAGATAGAACGACGATCCGTTTTTGGGAAATCAGTGAATTACCTTTGCTGTCACCGGGTAACAAAGATGCATTGGGTCAACTAATTGCTGACTATGAAAAAGCAACGGGCGTTAGTTTGCAGCACGACTTGGCTTATTCTGGACAACTCATGACTGGCCTTAGGCAAGTTATGCAGGGAGAAGGCGTGATGATCCTTCCTACATCAGCTATTTTTCATTTAAAGGAGTCTGGCCTAGTTTCATCACTGAAAATAACACAGCCAGAAATGCAGCGTACTGTACTCGCTGCGACAAACAAAAGTGCCAAGACGCTGCTAGATAGCAGTCCGATCATTGATATTCTCAGAAAAGTAGTGGCTCAAGAAAACGCACTGAAACACTGGTGCGGTACGTTAGAATTTGCCGCTTCATCGTTCATAGCGCAACCTGCATAGCACTGTGCCAACACAAAATGATGCTAAATCTCGCGTACGACGAGAATAATGCAACCCGTTAAGTGCAAAAGAGCACTTGGTTAATCGTTCTGGGGCAGTTCAATATCAACAAGCACAGGTAAATGATCTGACAAGATTCGAGTTTTCGCATTTTTTAGTTTTCTGCACGCTTTTACCTTGATGTCGTCAGACACCCATACTCTATCAAGTGCAAATACAGGAAAGTGGCTTGGAAATGTTGCCCCCACTTTTTGCTGTAATAGCAATTCGTTAAGTGCTTTAAACGCTTTTGAGAAAAACTGCCACTCGTTGAAATCACCGGCTAGAACTAGAGGGATTTGCTTCTCTTTCATCTTCAAAGAAAGGTGTTCATGAAGCAAAGAAAACTGTGAGCGACGTTCTAGCTTCTTAAGCCCCTTATGGGTATTCACAACCGTAAGGGGGGTCTTCTCTGTCTTGAGCTCTACAATCTGAACATTTCTAGGCTGTCGCCCGTTTTGGCTGACATCCAGTGTATCGTGCGCTAATACGTCAAAGCGAGTTAGGATGGCGTTGCCATACCAGCCATCAGATTCCCTAATGGCTGGTGATGGAATGAGCTTAAACGTGTTTTCAGCGCAGATATCTTTAACGTCCTGTGCTGTACTTCGCTCAGAGGGACGAGTATCCATTTCTTGCAGCAGCACCACGTCGGCGCCACTGTTTGCCAAGAATTGCCCTATGCGTTTGTAATCGTGCTTTTTGTCTCTACCTATTCCGCTGTGAATGTTGTAGGTCACTATGCGGCACATTTCTCTACCTCATCTTTGTCACTATTATCACTGGCAGTATCTTGATTCCCCGACTCCTTTCGAGCTTGGTAGTAGCGGGCAAATTTTTGCGAGCCCCAAATCATAAGGCCCCATAAAACGATACCGCCAACTAAATAGCTAATGGTTTCCACAGAAGGGTTTTGCCAAATTTGTGCTATCGAATCACCCACAAGCCCTTTCGCAATCATGGGCGGGAACATGCCTAAAAATGTCCCTACTAAAAACTGGAAAATGCCAATAGATGAGATGCCCGCTACCAAATTCACCAAACTAAAGGGCGCTACAGGCAGCATTCGAATGGCCGCGACGCCAACGATACCGCTACGCTTTAGTTTTTCATCAACGGCAGCTACCTTTGGACCACCAATTTTTCTAAGCCCCGCGTTGCCAGATAGCTTGCCTATTCCAAACATGATTGCAGAGCTCATTAGTGCTCCCATGATGCCGTAGATGGGCCCCCATATAGGGCCAAAAATAGCAGCCACAGCAAGTGACAGTACAGTGACCGGGAAGAATAAAACGCCGCCGACCACATAAACCAGCAACACGGTAGGCAGAGCAAAGTAGGTTCCACGACTTTTCTCTAAAAAGGCGTTAATGCTGTCGGAACTTAACCATGGTATGGACTGGCTAGCCCAAAACATAAGCCCGCCAAGAACAGCAATGATGGCAAGACCGATCAAAATCATAATACTGCGACGTCTTGGGTTACGTGCAGGCATAGCAGCTCCATCAAAGGTTGGCACCGAAATAAGGGGTTCTTCAGGGTCAGATAACGCTCTGAACACATTCTTAACGGATTGTTCGGTAAACACCTCATCGCGAACTTCGGTAAGTACGTAGCCGTGTGCTATCTGATCCTGCATTAATGCTTCAACCGGATATTCATTGTTGAATAACGCTGGCATTGCATCAATATCGCGTCCCGTGTGCTCTGCGAGTAAGTCGTTTCTCACTTGCTCAATACACGCCTGATTGTCCTTAGTGTTACCGAACAACACCGTGTCGATTTCGGTGTCTAGCGTCATTGAGCGATTACTCAAGTTTGATGACCCGATAACAAGGTATTTGTTATCAATGGTCATCACTTTGGAGTGGATGCGCTTGTATGCCTTGCGGCCTTGCATGTCTTCAATTGAAGAATAAGTCAGTTTTACTCGCTTAGGGTCAATCCCTTTTTCTAAAATTTCCTTGAATTCTATGCGGCTTGCCCAAAATGCTTCGCACTCAAACTTACCTTTTGGCTCGTAGGAACTTACGATAATGACCGAAAGATTAGGTTTCAGTTTGAGCTGCTTATTCAGCGCTTCAGCGATCTCCTGACGCGTTGTAAATTGATTCTCAATGTAGATTACAGACTCTGCTTCACCGATAAGATCAAGCAGCATATGACGTACCTCTTGAGCAGGCTCGACCTCATCCATAAATGGAATTGTTCTGGCAAGTGCACACTCTACGTCTTCAAAAAGGGGAGGATAATCTTGTGGCCAAGCATCAGGCAACGGGGCATTTTCATCAATACGCGCGTCCTCGCGGATATCAATAGGTGAAGAGTCAGCAACACGCTGCCACCTCCATCGAACTAATTTTGAAAAGTCGGCTACTACAGGTCCACTTGATACCATTTGCACATCATGAAGAGGACCATACTCCCCATCAGGTCCATCACGCTCTTCTGAAACTACGGGGTGGTCACGGGTATCCCAGCGGTTGGTAGATACATCCATTCCACCTGAGAATACAAGTTCATCATCGATAACCACAATTTTTTGGTGCTGACTTCCGCCCATCGGAATCGTGTCATCGAGCTCGGTTTGCACATTGTCTGGAGTTTTTTCTTCCCACACTTCCTTTGCCCACATTTCGCGCTGCGCGAAAAAGGCTAGCGATGAGTCCCAACGTAGCAGGTAAATTTTAATGTCAGGATTTTGCTCAGCTTTCCACTTAAGTAAATCACTTATTACGCTCGGCGCTTCACTGGCCGCTTCGTCGTCGCCTCTCAGCAAGCGAATGCGGCTATCTATATCCCATCCAACAATGAAGATACTGTGCTTAGCTTTAACGATAGAGCTGTGCAAGGCTTTATAATAGTTTCCGCAATCTATCAAAGGTGTAGAAAAGCGAGCCTTGCTCTCTACCCAACAGTTTTGACCGGGTTGAAATACACTCTTTCCTGATTGCATGTGACGTTTCCTATTTATTCATTTTTCACTATTTGTATTCTGTTGCAGATTTTGTACCTCTATAAAACGTAAGAGCGAAAAATGTAAGTAAATGATTTTTATTGATAAATAGTGTGTTTAAGTTCGTGTGTAAAATGTATCAGTTTTCAATGTGTAATATTTTCACTGTAAGACGAGTTTAATATTCATAGTTGGAAAAACAGGAAAAGATCTTCTATATATCTAAAAAAATTTAACGATAAGGTCTGAATAAATGAAGTTTTTTTCAAAGGAAAATGCGGCGAAGCAGGCGCTTGCTCAATCAATATTGGCTGTAGTTACGATAGATGAAAAAAACAACATTACGTTTTACAACGATGCCGCTCAAAAGTTATGGGGATACACGCCAAACGAGGTTCTAGGTAAAAATATTAAACTATTGGTTCCCCACGAACACAAAGTAAATCACGACAATTATGTTAATTCTCATCGACAAACAAACGTTAATAAAATCGTTGGCAGCTCGCGAGAAGTCGAATTAGAAACAAAAAGTGGGGAGCGAATTTGGGTTCAGCTTGCTTTATCTCAGGTTATTGTTTCTGGAAAGAAGCACTACACCGCTTTTGTACGGGATGTCACAGAAGAGCGAGAGTCTCGTGAAATAGTGGAGCAAACATTAGAGCAAGCGTTAGATGCTGTGGTGTGTATCGATGAAAACAATAACGTAACTTTGTTCAACGCGTCCGCCGAAAAGCTATGGGGATACACAAGAGATGAAGTCATTGGCCAAAATGTGAAGATGTTAGTGCCTCAGGCGATTCAAGCGAACCACGATAACTATGTCAACGCAAATAGAGAAACAGGCCAAGACAAAATTGTCGGAACCAGCCGCGAAGTTAAAGTGGAGCGGAAAGACGGTAAAAGCCTGTGGGGCAGGCTGTCTTTGTCTAAAGTAAGGCTGGCTGACCGAACCCTCTACACAGCATTTATTAAAGATGTAACAGATGAAGTAGAGCAGCGAGAGTTACAACGTATGCTTTCGCTGGTTGCTAATGAAACAGACAATGCCGTTATTATATCTGATGCTGATGGTCTTATAGAGTACGTCAATAACGGGTTTTTCCGGTTGACGGGGTGGGAGATTGGCGAAGTTAAAGGCAAGAAACCTGGATCATTTTTACAAGGTGAAGAAACCGATCAACGTACTGTAAATGTGATACGACAAAAAATTAAAAATCGCGAAGCGTTTTATGATGAAATTCTTAACTATAGAAAGGATGGTACGCCTTACTGGACTTCACTATCAATAAACCCCGTTTTCAAAGAAGAAAAACTTGTTAACTTTATCGCGGTTCAGGCTGATATTACTCGTGTTAAGCAAATGGCTTTAGATTTTACTAACAAATTAAAAGCGATAGGCAGTGCACTTGTTCTTCTTGAAATGAAGCCTAATGGTGAAGTTGTTGAGGCAAACAAACTACTACGCGACACATTGAAAGGGGTAATGAGCTCTGAATCATTTGCAAATGAGGTAATGAATAGTCTTTCTGCAGAGGACAAGACTACTTTAGAGAGCGCTGGTTTTGTTGCAAAAATTACTGAGTTTCAGGTGGCTGGGCGTTATCTTGCCTTTGACGCGAGAATCAGCGTACTTAAGAACGTCAACGGGCAAGTAACACGTTATGTCTTTTTTGCCGTTGATATCACCTCTAGAAAACAAGCGGTGAACGATACTCAAGATTCTATGAAAGAGCTACTGGTTACCAGCCAGACTATAAGTAATATAGTGGGCACAATTAATTCTATTTCTGAGCAAACTAATTTGCTGGCGTTGAATGCAGCGATAGAAGCGGCACGAGCAGGTGAAATGGGAAGAGGGTTTGCGGTTGTGGCTGATGAAGTACGAACGTTAGCAGGTAACTCCCAGTCCTCATCCAATGAAATTGACAACTTAGTTAAAACGACAGTGTCAAAAATTGAGGAACTGGCGCAGCTCATCCAGAAAATAGATGGGTAGCAAAAAAAAGCCTTGGCTGTGTTGCCAAGGCTTTAGCATTCTCATTAAGTCACGTTGTTAAACGTGAGGCAACAAATGTCTTAGAAACGATACTCAACACCAATACTGGCTTGCTTAAGATCGGTTTCAAAATCGGTGTCGTCGATGTCATCAAACGCTTCGTCTGCATCAAGCTCTGTATCATAAACAGTGTACTCGGCGTTTACTAAAAAGTTACTAGTAATCGCGTAGCTTAGACCTGCGCCTACAAACAAGCTTTCGTCATCGTTATCACGTGAAACACCAGCAAAGTTATACTCGGTTTCTGACCAAAGTTGACCTGCTTTCGCGTAGAGAGAAAAACGCTCTGTTAATGGAAGAATACCCTTGATCGCCGCTGTGTAGCCGTCTGTTTCAGCACCTGCAAGGTCGTTACCGTAATCACCAAAATCGATGTAACCACCTTCAATTGCAATCCACTCATTGAATTTATATCCAACAAGGCCTTGCCAAACATCTTTGTCATCGTCAAAGTCATCTTCACCTTCAACGCGTAGGTAACCGTAATTACCACCTACATAAAAACCACTGTCTTTTGCTTCAATTTGATTTGACTGAGCATGCGCACCGAATGAAGCCATAGCACTGATAGAGGCAACAGCTGCAAGTCCGGTAAGTGTCTTAAGTGTGTTTTTCATAAGTTCATCCTCATTACTTCTTTAACATTCCATCGACTTCTTATCTGAAGTTAATGCGTCTTTAATTGCATCATCTCTGTATCAATTGCTGTGCCATGGTAGAAATTGCAGAATGTATTTCAATTAGATGAAAACTTTACATAAACCGGCACTTTTTAGTTGGTTATTTAGCCGCTTATAGAAAGTATGGAAAAGTTTCACTCTTCAAAAAGCGAAAAAATTTCCCAATCTCTGAAAGAGATTCACAGATCTAGCTCATTTTCCGCATTACATGGTTCTACTGAGCGACAGTCGATTACGTCATAAAGTGAACTGGGTTTTTAATGTATTGAAATTAATCAACTTTTCATTGATTGGATTTTCTAATCAGTTGAATTCATTTTATCAACTGTAAATATTCTTTAAGCCTGTCTATCTTTTAACTGCTTATGAGGTAAACAAAATGTTAACAAATTAGTGGTGTGATTCGCACTCACGCTTTGGTAACTACAACAAACTCAGACGGGAAAAGACCATGACTATAAACAGGTTTAAAAAAACCACAGTATCAGTACTTGTTGCCTTATCGCTTGGTGCAACAGGGGCTATTGCCAACGATCAAATTAGTAAGCCTGCGGGTGCTAAAGGCACGGGCACTGCTAAAGCTTTTCAAGCGAAAAATAATCAATTTTGGTGGCCTGATCAGCTCGATCTCTCTCCGTTAAGAGATCACGATAATCGCTCAAACCCACTAGGTGATGATTTCAGTTATGCAAAGGCATTCGCTAAGCTAGATCTCGACCAAGTAAAAAAAGATGTTAATGAGCTACTCACTACTTCTCAAGATTGGTGGCCGGCCGACTTCGGAAATTATGGTCCTTTCTTCATTCGACTTTCATGGCACAGTGCAGGTACCTATCGTACGCTAGATGGTCGTGGCGGTGGTGACGGTGGTCAAATGCGTTTTGATCCGCTGAACAGCTGGCCAGACAACGGAAACCTTGATAAAGCGCGTCGCTTGCTTTGGCCTATTAAGCAAAAGTACGGTGAAAGTTTATCTTGGGGCGACTTAATGATCCTTGCGGGTACCGTAGGCATGGAAAACATGGGCTTTGACACCTATGGATTTGCGGGTGGTCGTACCGACGACTGGGAACCTGACATGGTTTATTGGGGCCCAGAAGTGGAAATGCTTGCGAGCGATCGTGAAGAGCGCGACGGTAAGCTTCAGCGTCCGTTGGGGGCAACGCACATGGGCTTGATCTATGTTAACCCTGAAGGCCCTAAAGGTGTGCCTGATCCGATGGGATCTGCGAAAAATATTCGCACTGCATTTGGCCGTATGGCGATGAATGATGAAGAGACCGTTGCGCTAATAGCGGGTGGTCATACATTTGGAAAAATGCACGGCGCACACAAGCCTGCTGATTGTTTAGAAGCTGAGCCAGGCGGTGCAGGCTTAGAAGAGCAGGGACTAGGTTGGAAGAACAATTGCGGTAAAGGCAATGCAGAAGACACTGTAACGAGCGGTTTGGAAGGTGCTTGGACACAGCTACCTACTAAATGGACGAGCCTATATCTTCAAAACTTATTGGGCTTTGAGTGGAAACAAACTCGCAGTCCTGCCGGCGCTATCCAGTGGATCCCTACCGATGAATCGCTTCATAAATCAGTACCAGATGCGCACGTAGAAGGTAAGAAAAATCCTCCTGTGATGACCACAGCTGACTTGGCGCTTAAGTATGATCCAGAGTATCGAAAAATTGCCGAGCGCTTCTTAGCGGATCCCAAAGAGTATCAAACGGCATTTGCTAAAGCGTGGTTCAAGCTAACTCACCGTGATATGGGTCCTAAGGCACGTTACTTGGGTAACGATATCCCAGAAGAGAACTTCATCTGGCAAGATCCAGTGCCTAAAGCTGACTATAAAGCGATCTCTGAAAAAGACGTTAAGAAACTTAAAGCTGACATCTTAGACAGTGGCTTAACCGTTCAGCAACTTGTGAAAACAGCATGGGCGGCAGCATCTAGCTTCCGAGCATCTGATTTACGCGGTGGAGCGAACGGTGCTCGTATTGCCCTTGAACCGCAAATGAATTGGGAAGCCAACGAGCCTGAAACCGTTCAAGCCGTTGTTTCTAAGCTTAAAGAGATGCAAGAAGATTACAATTCACGCATGTTTTCTAAGAAGAAAGTATCTCTTGCTGACCTCATTGTGATTGGCGGTGCGGCAGCAATTGAAAAAGCAGCGGCAGATGCTGGCGTCAAGGTTACTGTGCCAGTGGTTCCGGGTCGAACTGATGCTACGCAAGAGCAAACAGACGTTAATTCGTTTTCATTGTTAGAGCCAACAGCCGATGCGTTTAGAAACTATTACAACGCAGAAGCTAGCTATCGTTCGCCAACCGACATGCTGGTAGACAAAGCCGATCAGCTTAATCTAACGGTACCAGAAATGACTGTTTTGCTTGGTGGTCTGCGTTCATTGGGAGCAAATACAGGTGGCACTAGCCACGGTGTATTTACTGACAAAGTAGGCACGCTTAACAACGATTTCTTCGTAACGCTTCTTGATATGGGCGTTAAGTGGAGAAAAACAGATAACCCGTCTGTATATGAAGGTGTAAACAGAACTACTGGTGAAGTTATGTATACAGGTACGCCTGTAGACCTGGTCTTTGGATCAAACAGTGAGCTGCGTGCAGTGGCCGAAGTTTATGCCTACGACAACGCGAAAAGCCGTTTTGTTAAAGACTTCGTCGACGCTTGGACCAAAGTGATGACGCTAGACCGTTTCGATTTACGTCACGATCTAAACGCCAGCTTGGGTAAATAGATGCGGTATAACTGCTATCGCGAATTAGCTTAACAACTAATTCTCAATAGACATAAATCTAAAAGGGCGCTTCCGCGCCCTTTTTAATTGATTTCTATAAGTTGTGTTATGAATTCTTAATGTGATTAAAACGCCCGCGAGACCATCGCAAACCCATCTTTAATTCGATACACTGAACCTTTATTTTTCGCTTCTATAGACAATTACCACAATGGCTAGTCTTCAACGAACGTTGGTCAATTTAGAAATGCTAAGCGACGATATTAATGCACTTCACGTCGATGCACTTAATACGCATGCCCACATTATGCTTTTACACAATGTGTTGAATGAGCTAAAGAACGCCGAGCAATTTGTTGCCTTAGAAACAGAGGCCAGTTTCCAAAAGTCGTTATCCGGCTCACTGTTTGAGAACATATTTGAACGAAAGCGTATGGTGGGTGTTTACATAAAGCTGGTGGGCTATGTTATTACAGCGTGGGAAGCGACCAATAAAGCGAATGCAATCATCAGTGAAAACTTCGATTCAAGTGCCGATAAGCGATTGGAGTTACTGCAGGTAAAAGCAATAAAAGCCAAATCTCAATTAAAAACCGTAGCGTCAGCGATGGGCAAAGAAGACTATGCAAAGTTTGTCCAGACGTTAGGTCTGTCTGCCCAAGAGTGGCAATGGGATACGCTTCGCGCTAGGTTTTAGCCAGCGCGAAGGTATGACTAAAAGCGCTCATGTCATGAGCGAGTTTGGCTACGGTGTGGTATTTCGAATACCAATGCCTTGTTCGTTGATAACCCTTACTTCGCGTTGAGGGAACGGTATTTCAATGTTGTGCTCGCGTAATGTTTCAAACACAGTAAGCAGCAAATCGCCACCCACGCGGTTTTTACCATCGTCCACACCTTCCATCCAAAACTCAACGAACATGTTAACGCCTGAGTCGCCAAAGCTATCTATTTCACAGTCAGGCAGCTCTTCAAATGGAACATCATCGCCACTGATCACCTGCGGATGTTCCGATACCGCCTCTTTAATAATCTCTACCATCGCGCGGATATCAGTTTTATAGGCGACAGAAAAGTCGATGCGGTAACGTTGTTTTTGGTTTTTGTGTGTCCAGTTTATTAGCAAGGAGCTGATAAACTTTTCGTTAGGCACCAGTACATCTTTACCGTCATATGTCTCTAATACGGCATAGCGCATTTTAAATTCTCTGACGATACCTTTCTGCCCGTCTTCCAATTCAACGTAATCGCCTACGGTCAACGATTTATCCAATAGAATAATGATGCCCGAAATGAAGTTTGATGCGATGGACTGCAGACCTAAGCCTAAACCCACACCTACTGCACCTCCGAACACGGCTAATGCGGTAAGATTAATTCCCATGACGTTAAGCAATAAAAGAAACACCACACAGAACAGGGCAACTTCAAACAGCTTTGCGAACACTTCTTTGGTAGAAACGTCGAGCGACTTATGGTTTCGAATAATATCTTGACCAATGGCGTTCGAGCTGCGGCCTAGCCAGAACAGCAAGCCACCAAACAATAGCACTCTTGTTACGCCATACGCTGATATTTCAACATTGCCGACTGATATTGCCATTGACTCCAATGCTGAAGTTATCAGCGGAAGCACGCCAACTAAGTGTAAAAATAGGATAGGTAAACCCACCCATCGCATAAACGCTGCAATGGTGTTGTTTTCGACAAAACCAGTAATCAAGGAATTAACAAACAGCATTAGTGCTACAACAACGGCTATTTCCAATAGCCATGCATCAAACTGAAATTGCGCCCCCAACACGGTAGTAAGCTTTAGCATACTGATGGTGATAAGCGGGAATAGTGCCTCACCCAGATTGTATAAAAAGCCGTGCATAGTATGTGCGCCTTGCTGTGGCTTTTCTCGGGTAAACTTAAATGGCTTTTTTACTTGTCGTGCAAGCAAAAACGCAACGCAATAAATAACTGCGATTGTTGTAAGCTGGATAACAAAGCTATCAGACATCACCGATGCTTTGACTAAAGCCAACTTTTCCTCAAAGTGCTGGGTTAAACTATCAACATTCATGTTTTCTACTTCACTTGTTTGCCACACTGCAGCAGCGTGGATGTAATTTGAGCGTGGAATAACTGCGCGCTTTTTATCTGTTATAACAAATATGGTAAAGCTTTTTTTATCTATCCAACAGAAATTGGCTATCAAGTTGTCTTTAATTTCAAAGGTTTTAAGGTGTTTTTACGTAGAAGAGCCCTGTTTAACTTGTTTTTTAACGCACACTTTTAAAAGCTAAATGTCTTAAGGTATTGATAAATAAAATTAAACTTTGTTACTTGATAAGTTTACGTTTCTAGGTCGCAAAATTCGTATTAAATAGATATTTATCGTTTTGATAAAAATATAAATATAACAATATCTCTCCTAAAAATGAGGGAAGACGGTACGGTATAAGACCTTTCCCTTAGAGCGAAAAGCCGATGAAACTTCCCTTACTGTTATGCTATGTAAATCGGAACTTATTAAGTTAAACGTCAGACAGGCTTAACTAGATTTTGAACAAAAAATGCGCTGGTGGCTTTCGGCTTTTAGTGGTAGACTCCGCGCGCAATTTGTAAGAGTAAACACCTACGTTCTTTTCTTGATGTCAAACACCAATAAGCCAAGTTGGCAATGGCGTATCTCTTTAGGTTTTCCCAGTAATCTATAACCCCCACGGTTAGCAATAAAGCACTAACGCTTATACCTTTGCGGTATGCAATTTTTTATAAATACCTATGACAGGAGTTTATTAATGTCATTTACCCAATTAGGGCTCGCTGAACCCTTGTTAAAAGCTATTGAAAAACGAGGGTTTAGTACACCATCACCAATCCAGGAAAAGGCAATACCAGAAGTATTGCAAGGAAAGGATGTGTTGGCAGCTGCGCAAACGGGAACAGGGAAAACTGCAGGATTTGGACTTCCTATTTTACAGAGATTGATGGAAGGACAACCTGTATCTGGCAACAATGTTCGGGCACTTATCTTAACACCCACGCGAGAACTTGCTGCTCAGGTAGAAGAGAGCATCAGAGCGTTCAGCGAGTTTTTGCCGTTAAAAACTGCCGTGGTATTTGGTGGTGTAGGCATTAATCCTCAAATGATGAAGCTGCGTAAAGGTGTAGATGTGTTAATTGCTACGCCTGGACGATTGCTTGACCTCTACCAGCAAAACGCTGTTAAGTTTTCTCAGCTTGAAGTGTTGGTATTGGATGAAGCCGACAGAATGCTTGATATGGGCTTTATTCACGACATTAAGAGAGTATTGAAGCTATTGCCACAAGAGCGCCAAAGCTTACTGTTTTCAGCCACGTTTTCTGATGAAATCACTGCGCTGGCGAAAACAATAACGCGCAACCCTGTGAGTATTTCAACCGCGCCAGCCAATACCACGGTAGAAGCGGTTCAGCAGCACTTAGTGACCATTGATAAATCTAAAAAGACGACCGCGCTTATTTGTCTGATCAAACAGCAGAAGTGGGAGCAGGTGTTAGTATTTAGCCGCACGAAACACGGCGCTAACCGTATTGCAGAAAAGCTAACTCGGTCAAAAATTCCAAGTGCCGCGATTCACGGTAATAAAAGCCAAGGAGCGAGAACTAAAGCGCTTGCTGACTTTAAAAATGGCGCAATTAAAGTGCTGGTAGCTACCGATATCGCAGCACGCGGCATCGACATTAGTGAATTGCCTATCGTTGTAAACCTAGACTTACCCAATACGGCTGCTGATTATGTTCACCGAATTGGTCGTACAGGGCGCGCAGGCGCTAGTGGACAGGCTTGGTCATTTGTATGTGCTGAAGAACTGCAAAACCTGAAAGATATTGAGACACTGATTCAAAAGCTGCTTCCTCGTGAAACGTTGGAAGGTTTCGAGCCTCAGCAAGCCGTGCCTGTTACCACGCTTTCTAAGCCTAAAAAGCCCAAGAAGCCGAAAAAGCCGAAAGCACCACAAGGTGAGAGCGGCAGCGAAGGTAAACGAAGTGGCGAGAATAAAAAGCCGGGTCAACGCCAAGGCAACCGTAGCGGAAACGGTAATCCGCGCGCAGGTAAATCGGATTCGCGCAACAATAGCAGTGGAAAGCCTGCAGGTCGAAGACGCTCAGGAAGTGAAGGAAGTGCCGCTAAACGACCAGCTAAGCGCAGAAGTAATCCGTCAAATAGCACCACTAATAATACGGCGTCAAACAGGGCAAAAGCGTAAACAGTTGAACTGCGCTTCATAATACCGAGTTTATTAAAAAAGGGCCGTTGGAAAGGCCCTTTTTAATGTCCGTATTCTTTGTTGCGTCACCTTGATTTAGAACCACTATACTTGCGATAACACGCCGCGATTACGAACATTTTAAATCTTGCTGAGTGGGTAATGAATTATGTGGACTGGTATTAGGGCCTATTGATCTTTGTTGTACATTGTTGCAGCGGTCTGTGTGCCATCTAGACAAGGCGAATGTTTGACGGTTTAGTGGTTCTAAATCGAGAACATTCAACGCAGTATAGATGGCACAAAGGCGCTGCCCGAAGGGGTCGTTATGGAAGCCTTTTACTCTTTGTCACAGTCCTTTAACTTAGCCCGCTAGGCTTGCAGGACTGTTTCGCGATTAAAAGGCTTCCATTTAGACCAAAATTCGTACACCAAAGGTCAACGATGGAATGGTCTCCCCCCTCAAACGGCATCGCAATGTGCCAAACTTGGAATTGAACAATCAAGTTAACAAGGTGAGGAGACCAAAATGAATATTACAACGGTTGGACTGGATTTAGCAAAA
>Ga0208815_1000094_pt1 | contig 30296 bp, 48 predicted proteins | sample Virmet3438_5245_FD_185733 | JGI IMG/M metagenome (GOLD analysis project Ga0208815, IMG submission 185733) | Marine viral communities from the Southern Atlantic ocean transect to study dissolved organic matter and carbon cycling - metaG... | ecosystem: Environmental > Aquatic > Marine > Oceanic ... | reverse complement strand
GTTCTTGGCTCGAAGCTCAAGCTCGGCGATCACGTCCCGGGCGAGCGTCGTGGCGTATCTGATATCGTTGCGGATATCGTCCGGCATCTTGGCCTCCTCGGCAAGTTCCGAGACGACGCGCATGGCTCCCCGGTGTATCTGCACGATCGACCGCGTGGGCATGTCGTCGAGCTTGTGGCGATAGCTCGCGCCATTGTCCTCGCGCCACGAGGGCTTTCGGACGTGTCGCGCTCTATGAGCCATCACTCGTCCTCGTCCTCGTCGTCATCGTCGTCGTCGTCGTCCTCATCGTCTTCCCCCTTCGAGAAGAGCAAGTCGATCAGCACGTCCATCAGAACACCGGACGCGGTGAAGTGGTCAAGGTCGAACTCGGTGCGCCACCAGAGTATACGCTTCTCGAGGTCTTCCTTGAACTTCTCGGCGGCTGTTCTCATGGCTGCATCCTGATGAGTTCCGCATCCCAGCATCGGCCATGCAGTCGGCTAGGCCTGTCCCAGACTGCTTCCACGACGATGACCGAGCTGCCCCACTGGCTCGTGTCCTTCCGCTTGGCCCACTCAGGATCGAGCGGTCCGCAGGTCCCGACGTTCGCATACCAGTATGGCAAGGGGATCTTGGCGGTCCTCTTCGCTTGGGTTGGTGGCACGGGTCGATGGGTGTGACCACGAACGGCCAACGAGTGCGGCACCCATCCCGCGTGCGCGATCATCTGGATGCCTTCCAGTTCGTCGGAGTTCATGCCCGCATCGAACCCATGCCAGAAGTGTACCTGTCCGATCCGCATGATGGCCCTCTTGGACTTGGAGTAGGGCAGCCACGACCATCTGCGGAACTCCTCGCCGAACTCCGGGTGGTTGTTCCAGTGGACCATACCCCTGAGTGCCTTCGGGATGCGTCTTGGATCGGCGGCTTGCAGGTTGTCGTCGTGGTTGCCGGTGTTGATCCAGCGGATGCAGTCCGGCGGCAGGACTTCCCTGATGTCGGCGAGAAGTCCTGCCGCCTGCTGATACTCATCGACGAGCGCGTGGTCGTGTTCGTCCGCGTGGACCGATGCGGCCCCGGCCTCGAACACGTCGCCGAGGTGACCGAAGTGGGTCAACCCGTCGATGTCGCTCAACGTCCTCAACAACCACTCGCGAGTGTCGGAGGGCGTGAACGGTGCGTGGGTGCAGCTTATCGCTGCGATCTTGGCTCTACGCTTCTCCGTCATCCGATGACCATCCTCCGAGAAGAACGCCAAGGTCCTCACCTCCGACGACTCCATCAAGGTTCAGATCCCACGCACTGTCATCAAGTCCCCAGTCCCCCAGCAGCTTCTCGAGGTCTTCCGGCCCGAACTCGGTGCGGGTGACGTGGAAGACGAAGTTCCGGGGTATGCTGTAGTGGGACTGACCCATGAGTGGCGAACGGAATGAACACCACCAGACCTGCAAGCGGTTCGCGTCATCGACGAAGTGCGCGAAGGGAAGCATGGGCTGACCGGGGTCGGAAGATATGACTGGTCCGGCCATGTCACCCTTGGGGAGGTCGATGGTGAAGTCGATGCAGGGGTCTGGTTCTGCTCTTGTTGCTTCGAGGACCACGGTGCCCTCGTAGATCGTTCGAGGTCCGTCAGTGGTGACCTCAAGATCAACGAACGACCCCGCGCTGATCATGCAGAGCATCAGAAGCGTCTGATGTCCTACCATGTCAGCCGTCCCACTTTCCGCCGGTGACCAGCTTGAGGAACGGAGCCTTGAAGATCACTCCGGCGAGGAAGGAGGCGCAGCACAAGAGAGCGATCCCGAAGAAGCTGCTGAAGAACCCGGACGCGAATGCGAGGGTGAACATGGTGTCCGCCTTTCGTTGAGGATCTGCCGCACGATGCGATAGGTCCACGCCCCGCTGATCAGCCCGGTGAAGACGACCAGCGGATAGAAGATCAGGTGGCTGTAGCTTGCCACCGCGTAGTTCAGGAGGACCAACACGATCCCCCCGATGACCGGGAACCAGCCACGGCTCCCACGAGTCACTGCCAACATGACGATCCCGCCGATCAAGCTGAACCCGCCCACCGCACTCAGCACGGTCAGGGTCTCCACTTGGTTCGTCGTTGCGTCTGCCAGCATGTTCGATGCTTTCCCCGTCATCACGTCAACCTTCGGCAAGGAGCAAGCCGTCACCGAGGCGATCGTCAGCATGAAAGCGGCGAAACTGGTGTACCTCATTCGATCGTCTTCCTGATGGTGAAGGCCTTGTCGAAGTGCTGGGCGAGCTTCTTGGTGTTGTTCGTGATCCTGTAGTCGTGACCCTTGAGCATCTGCTCCATCGCGGTCAGCTTCGAGTTCACTCTCCAGAGGAACCCGAAGATGCCAAGCAGTGCCGGGACAGCGAGCCCCATCATCATCTCAAGCAACTGTTCCACGCTATTGACCTACCTCGAGTCTGTTGATCCTGATCTCCAAGCTGTTCATCCGTGTAACGTGCTGGCTGCTCATAGACTCGGAGAGCACCTGCGACTTCACCAGCTCCGTGACGATCGAGCGCAGCTCCGCGATGTGCAGGGAGTTGGTCTGGATCACCTGATCACGGCGACCGATGGCAAGAAACACCGCCGAGGCCGCCCCTACGAGAATCACGGTTTCAAGCATGGACCACAGACGCCCACGATCATTCTGAACCTGCACCGCCTACGATCTCCAGCAACTTCGGGAAGTCATCGACCCGGACGAGAAGGAAGAACTCACCACGGTCCTCCTTCATCATCACTATCGGCACGCTCCCATCCATCGCATCAGACACGGCTTGATCATGGAAGCGAACAGCGGCGATCGACTTGCGTGCCTTGACCTCGATGTGGAGACCGGGTTGAGCGATCAGGTCGGCAGTGCCATCGCTGCCGCAGTATTGAACGGACCGGCGTGCAGGGTGTCCGGTGACCTTGGACCAGACCGCAGCAGCCGCCCGCTCGTTTCGCTTTCCCTTATCCCGTTGCGCTCGCCCCATGCTGATCCCTCCAGCGGTATCTCGCCATCTTGAACCCGGTGAGCTTGAGGCCGAGGAACTCGGCGATCTCACGCTCGTCCATGTAATCGATCAGGCACTGGTAGGCGTGGTTGCAGACGCACGCCTTGACCATCGCGAGCTTGCTGCTGCGACGGGTCCAGAACTCGTGCCAGTCAAATCCCCCGTCACTGATCATCTTGCCGCACTGCTCATGCACCTCAGCCTTGAGCATTCCAACGGTGTGATCCGGATCGGCCTGATGGTTCGCGAGCGTCTGGATCCAGAGGGGAGTGTACAAGCTGTTCTGCATGTTCTCGTGCGTCCTTGCTGAGTCTGATGACTGGGGTGCGTTCCCCAGTTCGGTCCATGTCGATGAATCCACCACGCTCCAACTCCTTGAGCGTGTCCTCCACTTCGTCGATCTGCATCCCGGCGATCTCCGCCAAGCTGCTGATCAGTTCCTTCCGATCAGTTGCCGCCATGGTTGTCCTCCAGTTCTGCTTGAACGAATCCGAGAGCGATGTAGGGCCACTCGTCCACCGGGGTCTCGGTGTTGATCACGAAGCCGACCCGGTTCTTGATCGCTTGGCTGACTTGTTCGAGTTCGTCGTGGGTCAATGTCTTGATCCTTCTGCGTGCCTCGGTCGCCCAGTGGTCCCGGGCCTGCTCGTCGCGTTCCATCATCTCGATCCGATCGTTCGGGTCCGGCTTGGGCTGCGCGTCGTGCTTGATCTGCTTGTAGGCGTCGAGAACCCATCTGAGCGCAGGCTTCTCCCGGGTGTAGGTCTTGGCGACTCGATCGAGGGCTTGACTGAGTGCCCACTGGTCGAGCGCGTAGAGTGTCTTCTCCCAGAGGTCACGCTCCTCCGGGTTCCATGATGCGGACGGCCAGAGGCCGTTGATCTTGGACTTGGTGCTTTCCCATGTCGTCATAGTTCGGTCCTCTCCTTGAATCTCGAGGCCCATGCCTCGTCTGGTTCGTCGTATGCCTCCGCGTCCAGCCATGTCGTCGGGCTCCTGAAGTATTCGCTCCGACCTTCTGGACTGGCGTAGTAGTCTCCGAGCCTATCGCCAAGCCAAGCCGCACCCGCGTCAAGAGTCTGGTGGCGTCGTGTCAGTGAGACGAGGTGCCTGCGGATGATGAGCTTGGTCTTCGCGGGTTGGCGGCGTGCTCTCCACGGGATCCTCGTGTAGACCGTTTCCACGGTTTCCTCGGAGATACTCCTCTCCTCTTCTTCCGAAGATGAAACTGAAGATGAAGGTGAAGATGAAGACCCCCTCGGACCCTTGGGGGTAGGCTTTTCGGAGGCTTTACTAAGGCTTTCCTTGGGCCTGCCCCCACGCTTCCCCGCTTCGGATAGCTTCTGCCGTGTCATCTCATCACGGACCATCCTGCGACTCGCGAAGGCGGTGGAGTGATCGTCCAGATCCTCGAGGTCGATGATGCTGAGGACGCCGTTGCGCTCCAGCTCGCCCAGAAGGATCTCGCAGGTGTCGAGGTCAGTCCCTGCTGCCCGGGCCAGATGGCAGGCCTGCATCGGCACGTCCTTCGTCAGCATGAGGTAGCCGCGCCGAGGACTCTCGTGCATGAAGCACAACATGTCGATCCACAAGCCTCGAGCAGCCAACGAGGTCGCCCGGAGCGTCGGCTCCTTCAACCAGTCGCCGGTGTAGAACATGACCGCCGGGAGTTTCTTCTGCGTCATGTCACGACCTCCCCTTTCTCAAGACCATCAAGCAGCGCGAGCGCGAGACGCTCGGCCACGTCCAACTCCTCCAGACGCTTCTCGATCTGGACCCGCTGCTCGCGTGCTTCGTCGAGAAGCTGCTGCACCTTCTGCCGTGCTTGCTTGGTTTCATCGTTCATGGATGAGGCCCTCCAGACGATCCAGCGACTGCATGGCCTTGTCGATGTTCTTCTGCTCACGGTTCACCCACTCCTCCAGAGTCATCGAAGCACCGCCGGGGAGTCGTTGCGCTTGGTGCATGGAGTCCATGACCTCGCCGAACTGGTTGACGACTCCCTCGATCATGTCCATGACCTCCTCGATCTTGCTGCTCTGGTCGATCACTTGAGCCTTGAGGTCCACCTTGAGCTGCTCGGCCAACTCTTCGCCGTCAGGAGTCAAGCCGCAGAGCCTCACGTCGGTGCCATTGACACCGCGCTCCTCGCCGACGTGCTTGAGGTATCCCTCCTTCAAGAGTTCGCTGATGCGCTTGTGCGCTCCCTTGACTCCTGCGAGGTTCCCAGCGTGCTCGTCGCAGATATGGCCGTACTCGTCGTATGCCTTGAGCAGTCGCATCTTCGCGGTCACCCGCTCCCTGCTGCTCATCTTCGCGGCGTCTTTCGATGTCTTGGGGTCGGTCGCTCTCGCCGCCCCGTTGTGCTTGAACAGTTCCATGACTCCCCCTTATCTGATGCGGAGATGCGTGCCGTGCTCGACGGTCGCCCACTCTGGTTCGTTGATGATGGCCTCGCTCGTCGCCTCGGCCTTGCGGTCCGGGTCGATGATGAAGACCTGCTTGAGGTACTCCGGTGGCATTCGCTCGAGGTTGAAGCTGACGCTCGGCTTGCTTGTCTTGCACGAGCTGACGGTGAAGCGGTCGGTCCTGATCCGCTCGAGGTTGTGGAGCGACATGATCCGCTTGAGCATGTTGCGGAGTCGATCCGCGCCCGTGGCCGCGCTCCTCGCCTTCTTCTGGAAGACCTTGGCCTCGTTCGCCAGCATCTCCGCCTTGGCCTCGTAGTTCCTGACCATCTTGAGCACCGCGTCGGTCTTGGCCTTGAGGTCACCGTTGGCCGCCTCGAAGGCTGAGGCAAGTGATTCGTCGATCTCCTCACCACTGCCTTCGATCTCCTCGACGAGCTGCTGCAACTGGATGTAGTCGGTCGCGATGTCGTACAGGTTCATGAGTCACCTCCCATGATCTCGAGGCTGTCGATGTTGATGTAGCGGAACCCGGTCTTCTTGCTGGTGCGGGCCACCGTCTTGACGCGCACGGCGCAGTCAGTGGAGAAGGCCTCGGTGGCCTTCGCCGCGATCGTGCTGCTGAACGTGGTGAACTTCACCAACTCACCACGGTCGTCGGTCTCCTCGAAGGTGATGACCCACCACTCGCCGTTCTCGTTGCTGTCTCGCGTCACCGAGGTCACGTTCTTGACCTCTTCGCTCTTGGGGTCGTGCTCGACGCTGCCCTTGCCACCATCAGGCAGCGCGACGGTCTTGAGTCGCTGCGGGACGTTGCGGTCATCGTCTTCCATCACTTCCGGAGCGATGCGCTCGGCTCCGGGAATGGTCACGACCTCGGTCTCGTCCATCATTCCCAGACCGACGAGCGAGAGCGTGACGCGCCGCTTGGCCTTGGTGATGCCCTTGAGCATCGCGTTCGCGAGTCGCTCCCCGGACAACCCGGAAACCGGGACCGCTCCCATGTCGCAGTCGGTTCGCCCGTCAGGCGTCGAGGCCGTCACCGTCGCGATGAAGGTATCGTTGACGACCTCGGTGCGGACCTCTCCGAGGCTGATGTTGTGAAGCTGCCGAAGCTGCTCGGCGCAACTCTTGTTGGCGTAGAGGACCACCTTGCCGTTGAGGCGGAGGTAGTCGAAGGGTCGAGCAACCGGGTCGAGGCCAACGCGGTCGCAGGTGGCGGCGTAGAACTGGATGCGCTGCGAGGCGTCCAGCTTGCCAAGGTCGCCGTCGAGCATGAGCTTCTCAACCGCACGGGGGTCCATGATGTCAGTGGTCGGTGTCATTGTTGATCTCCTTGTTGGTGGTGGTGGTCTTGTTGAGAATGTACTGCTTGCACCTCGCCGCTGCATTGAACGGTATGAGGTGGGCCAAGGGCAGGCCGAACGTGAAGATGATGAGGAAGGCAATGAGCAGGCCGCAGCCGATTGTGGAATAGGTCACCCGTCCGCCTCCATGTTCACGTCATCGACCTCGGTGGCTTCGCACTTCGCGATGGCATCCTCGAGAGAGTCCCAGACCATTCCCTTGACGAAGCCGCGCAGGCGTTGGCCGGGGATGTCCCTGAGGAGGAACTCCGTGTCCTTGTCGATGATCTTCTCGCCGACGTAGCGGACATCCTGCACCTCGATCGTCACCTCGCTCATCACGCCCCGGTCGGTGTCGGTCTCGTGATAGTGGGGTGCGATCTCGGCGTCAAAGTTCAGGTCGAGGACTGGGACGTTCTTGAACGGCGTGCAGTTCTCGCCGTACTTCTTGAGGTCGTCGTCGTTGTAGAGTTCGACGCAGATGCGGCAGCGATAGCTGAAGTCCTTGCTGGTCATGTTGGTCTCCTTGTCTTGGGCCGTGGCCCGGTTGGTGTCATCGGTTGGTCGTGGCCTACTGCTTGAGAAGGAGGCCGGGGTTGGCGAGGATGTGCGAGACGCAGCCCCGCACGAAGCGGGCGCGGTTGATCTTCGCCATGTCCGGGAGCTTGGTGTTGAGCTTCCTGATGGCGATGTCGATCTCCGCGATCATGTCGGGATCGCAGGCCACGGTCACGTTCGTCGTCTTGGTCTCGGTCTTGGTCTTGGTCTTGGTCATGGTTGTCTCCGTTGGTCAGTGGTTCGAGGTTCTTGCATGTTGTGCGACGTGCCACGCCGCGAGGCATCGTGATCGTCGTGACCCCAAGTCACGATCGAGGGCGATGATGATGGGAGTTCCGAACGGTGTGAGGTCTCGCGGAAGTGTACCTTGTAGCCTGCGACGTGCTTGGCTCAGGGTGTACTTGCGCTCGCTCACCAATTCGATCAGGCCGGGAAGTCTTCGAGCTTCCGCTTCGGTGAAGGTGTTGATGGTCATCGGTTCGTCTCCTTCCTGATCGGTCGCTTGCGAGTGCTTGAGATGGATGGGGTGATCTTCCAGTCACCCCGGAGCCACCGCATCAGGTGCTTGCGGTCTCGCTTCTTCTTGGTGTAAGTGGTCATGTTGATCTCCTTGTCGGGGGTTGGTTGGTGAAGTCCACCCGCCCGGTCTCCCGGGCGAGTGGGTGCTGGTGAGTTAGGCGGTCAGTTCTTCGACGCGCTTCTGACTGGCTGCGTTCTTGACGTATTCGCCATTCTGCTGAACCTTGCCGAATCGGGCCGGGAACTGGTTGAACAGCTTGCCGTTCGCGGACATCTTGAGGACGATGCTGTTGTCCACGGTGAAGGTCACACCGTTGACAGCTTCAACCATGAGGACGTTCTGGATGGGGTCGTCGCCGTACACCTTGATGGAGAGGACTCCGATCTTCGCGAACTTCTTGGACATCTTCGCGAGGTACTCCTGCCAAGCGAGTTCAGCGAACTCGGCGGCCTGTTCCAGAAGGTACGCGTCCGACTTGGGCGTATAGGTCTCGAGATACATGATCCCGCGCTCGGTTTCGGTGGTCTCGACGTAATCCGTCGAGCGGTCGAAGAGGCGGAAGAGGTCTTCCTCGAAGCGGTTGCGGCTGGCCTTGTCCCAGTGATCTCCGGCGAACGGGTTGAAGTCAAGCTCGGCGGGGCAACCAGTGCGGCGGGCGTGCGGGCTGTCGGCGTCTCGCTGCATCTTCGCCCTATCGCCGAGGGCGCGGACGCTGGTGCACTGCATCTCGAAGATGCGCTCCTTGCGATTCGCGAACCAACGCGCAGCGATCGCGGCCTTGGCCGGTTCGATCTGGGCGTTGAGGACTTCGACGATGTTGATGGTGGTGGTCATGGTGTTCTCCTTGTTGAGGTTGGTGTCGGTGTTGGTCATGGTCGTCTCCTTGTTGAGGTTGGTGGGGGGTTAGCCGTCGATGGTTCGGAACGGGTCGATCTCGTCGAGGCTCATACTCGCCATATATGCCAGCTCATTCGGAAGGTCTCGGCGCGTCGTTGCTGCATATGATGCTTCGCCGATCTGGTTGTCGTGCTCATCGTTGCGGGAGATGATCCAGCACTGGACCTCGCGCTGATAGTTCCACTGGATCGTGCCATCAGGGGTGCCATCGGCAAGGGTGACGGGGTGGACGTTGTAGCCGCTGCGCTTGGCGAGGGCTGTCCAGTTCGTCGTGGTCGTGGTCATGGTGTTCTCCTTGCCCGCGTCATTGCGGTGAGTGAATAGTATCAGATCGATCACATCCTGCAACAACTTCAGCCTGCATTCTTATATTGCCCCAAATATCCCCAGATGTTCGGGTCCTGTTAGGCGTCCTACAACGCCGCCTGACGGCTTCGTGGTTCGGGGGTGTGGTGCCCCCACTCAAGCCGTCAGGACGCTCAGGCGGGCCGTGCGGGCCTCTCACGCACAACCCCCTCCCCGCGAGACCAACCGCGAGGAGGGGGATGCGACAAGGAGGCCAAGAAGGGGATCGATCAGCGACGGCGGAGCTGCGGGATCGGGTCGGGCATCACGCGCTCGACTCCGGGGATCTCGGTGGTGGGGTCTTCCATCGCCATCGCGATCCGATTGTGATCGATCATGCGAGCGTCTGGGATGTGCCAGAACTCTTCCGGCAGCAGACTCGAGTCGGTGACATGCACCGTCTCGACTGGCTCGCTCTCGAGAATCTCGAGGCGCATCTGCTCGTTGGTTGCTCGGTCGATGCCGTGCTTGATCATCATCCGCTCCAGCAGGCTGACGATGATCTCGCTCGCCTCGTGACCGGCCCGCGCCCCTTGGCTGACTTGTCTGGCGTAGTTCATCCGTGCCGTGTTGCGAGCGACTAGCTCGTCAGCGATCTGCGCCAGTTCGATCGCCTTGTCAGCATCGAAGTCGTCAAGCAGGTCGGCAAGCTGCGCCTCGATCACGCGCAGCCTCGGATCAACCGCATCAACGACATCACCGTCCTCGTTCTTGGCGGGCCGCAGCTTCGGATCCTCAAGCAGATCGAGAAGGCGATACTGTTCCGGGGTGAGGTTGTTGACGATCATGCGATGAGCGTGTCCGCGATGTTCTCGCCGCCGACGAAGTTGACCGGCGGCAGGATGCCGTTCTTGTAGAGATTGAATACCCTGTCCATGAAACGAAGCATACTGCCCTCCCCGTTGTTCGTCACGTCCACCGTGAAGCTGTCCTCGATGTTGAAGGCAGTGGGGCCGGGAATGATCAGGAACTTGACCCCACCCGGGGCGGTGCTGACCATCTCGGCGAAGACCACCCCGTCGATCAAGACGTTGGTCCCGTTCGTGAAGGCCGTGGACTGCTCGATCGTGAAGTAGATGGGATCGGCGAGGTCAGTGGCAGCCCTGAAGCTGCCGACGTGAACGCCATACGCGCTGTTGGATAGCGTGCCGTGGGCGATCGTGAAGTTGTTGTCGTAGCTCTTGCTGGCATTCGCGAGCCCGATCTTCAGCACTCCCGCAGACGAGGCGGTCCCAGACTTGCGTGCCAAGATGCCGACACCGTAGAGCGCGTCGGGCCTGACGCCTTGCGTGGCACCTGATCCGATGCTCCCGAACTCCTGCTGCACGCATATCTGGGTGGAGCCGTCGCTCGCCAACTTGAGCGCGTTGGAACCGATGGCGACCGTGCTCGACTCCTTCAGGATCGTCGCGCCTGCGGCACCTGTTCGTGCGATCCAGTTGAGAGGCAGGTTCGACTGGAACGACTCGAAGGACGAGTTGCGGAGCATGTTGCGACCCGTGCGGCGGCCATCACTCAACACCGTCGAAGCCGCCGAGAAGTTGCCGACGTATCCGCTTCCACCCGGCCAACGGTGATCCATTGAAGGATATGCGGCAGCACCACGGACCTCGAATATCTCGGCACCCACCGGCAGCTTCTTCGATCTCGCGTCTGCGATGCATCGGAACCGCAAGGTCTCGGTCCTGCATGTTCCGATGTTGCTGCCATGCGTTGCGGTCTTGGTGTTGTCTGCTTCCGCGCTGACGATGATCGTGCCGTTGCCCACGTTGCTCCCACCCGCCGAAGTGCTGCCGACCGTGATCGTGGTGCCGTCGAGTGTCTTGGAGTTCGCGATCATCTGGTCACGCAGCTCGAAGAGTGCGTCCTTGAACGTCTTGCGGGGCAGGTTGCTGGCTGGGCTCTGCGCCTTGAGGTCGGCCTCCATCATCTCGATGAGGGTTCGACGAGCGACCGACTGGATCCGCATGAAGAAGTCGGACCCGATCGAGTTCTTCAGAGCGTCGATGTCCTGCGTCAGTTCCTTAGTGAACTGGATGTCCGTGTTCGCAGTCGCGCCGATCGAGTTGATGAACTCCTGCAAGGCCTCCTGCACGGATGTACCAGACGCATCAACGATGTCGTCTTGGAATGTCTCCATGCGACTGAGTGCGCCGAAGAGCTTGCCAAACCGTGCGAAGATCCCTTGGCCTGTTGTCGTGAAGTTGACAGTCACTTGAGTCGGTCCTCTCGTTTCATGCGCCGCTTCTCACTCCATCGGTTCATTGCCTCCCGGCGGCGTTGACAAGATCCGCACGGCTTGATCCCGAAGCTCGCGGTCACGTTCTTGATCTTGTCACCAAGACCCCGATCCGGGCCAGCGTATTCCGTGCAGGACTCGCAGCACTGCTCAAGGTCATCCTTGTCGCAGAGCTTGAGGCTGCACGTCTGGGTTCTGTTGGCGTTCTTGGCCGCGTAGATGCATTCGCTCATCATGTCACCTTGATGTCCACGTCCTTGTCGCCCGGTCCCTTCGCGTAGTAGTCCCCCGATGTGAACATGTCGAAGTACTCCTGCGCGGTGCAACCGTAGCACCATGGGATGTCGTTGTCGTCGATCATTCCGCCTTGATTTATTGAGATGAACTTGCTGCTGACAATGCGACCCCATCCGACTCGAGGGTTGCCGCAGCTATCCCACTGCGCCATGCAGGCCTCTTCCCAGCAGTCGCCATTGTAGTCCGGGTCGTTTCCGCAAGCAGGGTGGCAGCTTGGAAGCTGTCCCGCCTGCGTGCAGTTGTTCAAGTTGCCGATGTTCGGACCGTGACACCAGTAGCTGCTGTCATGCTGCGGACAGAAACAATTCAAGTAAGGCAGCCCGAAGTGGTTTCGATAGGATTCGCAACATGCGCCTCCTCCCGGGCTGTATCCGTTGTCCAAACCCCACCCGCATCCGTCGAAGACGCCCGGGTTGTCCTCCTTGCAGAAACAGTTCGCGTCTTCAGTGCACACGCGAGAACAAGGAGCATCGAAGCAGACACCCCCTGCGATGATCCACGGGGAGCAGTTGCACATACACCGCTGGTCGTGCGGCATCATCTCGTCGCATTTATCGAACACGCCGCCGCCTTCACGATCGAAGCACCAGTACTCCTCGCCTTTCCTGCCGCATCCGTTCCAACCGATATCGCTGCACTCGCACTCGTTGAAGTCGCAGCAAGCGAGGCCGTTGACGGAATGGTGGAGTCGTTGGCCGTGAACTCCGGGCGCATAGAATCCGATGTTGCCCTGCCACGCGGTCTTTCCCCCACCGAGGTCGATGCATGTCAAGCTCGCCGATCGGATGGAATACACGAGCGGCGATATGAACTGCTTGCCGTTCGGCGTCAGAATGAGATCACCACTTGACTGACAATCCCAGCAAGGGTTGGCAAGGTTAGCGGAGGAAAGGCACCCGGGATTCTGAAGCGTCTGGGAGAGCTTGCCGAAATCCCCATATTGCACCGACTTTCCGCCGTTGTAGATGTGGAACCGACATGATGGTGCTGTCGAGTTCGCTGCGCCCGAAAATGGTGCGTTGCTCGTCCACTCACCTGTCGCCGGTTCCTTGCATGGAGCAGTGTAGCAGCGCGGCCAGTAGACCTGCCGCATCATCATATTGCCACCCTTGAGCCACGAGTCGGAATACCATCCTGAAGCTGCGATCACATCGTCTCGGACAACCGTGACCACTCCGCTCGGGAAGATCAAGGAGTTGTTCTTACTGGCGAAGCTCTTGCAGTTGAGCGTGCCTTGTCCCTCACCCGGGGGGCATGTCTTCACGCACTCCATCGAGTTGCTGAGGGATACGCCACTGTACTCGATCATGAGGCTGGTCTCGTTGCAACTGCATCCCGACGGTGGTGTCCCGTCAGTTCCACAACAACAAGAAGCCGCAAGCGTACTAGGCACTTCGCGGCTCCAGACCGAAGGCGTGAATGCTTGCAGCGTCCCCCGCATGTAGCTGACCCATCAACCTCTCACCGGGCTGCATGATCAACTTGATCGAGTGCGCTGTCTCGTTCATCTTGTCGCGGTATGAGACAATACTGTGGAGGATGACGTTGCTTGAGGCCACGGTCTCCTCGCCGACTGGCAGCAAGTGGTGGATCCTGAACTGATTCGATGTGCCGCCCTGACTTGCTGCCACCCATAGAGCAGTGACCATCGTGGGGCCACCGAACGGTGCCGTGTAGAGCAAGTCCGCCACCGTGAAGTCGGTGCTGACGGTGCTGACTTCTTTCGCGAACAATCTGCGGGGTACACTCATCGCATCATCTCCGCGAAGATGCTCAGGAGCATCGGGTCGTGTTCTCGCTCTACGGTTGTGCCGGTTGTGCGTTGTGGCATGGCTGTCTCTTTCACTGTCAGCGGGTCATCCTCTTCGCAGCAGGTGACGCATCGCTCGTTGGTTGCGTTGAAGTAGTGGCTGCCGTTCACCTTGACGCATACGACTTTCGTGCCTGCTGGCACTCTTGCCATCGGCATCTCAATCGTGCAGTCAGTGCCGTTGATCTGACCACCCATGCCGTGAGGTTCGCACCCGTTGAGTGCATCGAAAGGTTCACCGACTTCTTCGTTGTCCACATACCTCTTGACAAGGTACGGGGCCCCATCGGCTACTCGGCAGGGTGGATCGTTCTGATCCCCTTGGATGACCGCGAGGAAGGTGCTGGGGTTCTTGGGTGCTTGGAAGACGAGGATGGACTTGCCCTGATTGTTGGCGAACGGAAACAGCAGAACGACCATGCCCTTGAAGTTGTTGGAGTCTGTGATCTCATCAGTCTCGCCGCCACGCTCGTCTTCGACACGCTCGAAGCTGAAACCGTTGGTCGGGAAGGCTGGGTTGTTCCTCTCCACGCTGTAGCTTCTCCGACTTGCCGAGACCCACGGTGACCCATCCGTGCTGGTCTCATCAAGAAAGACCTCGTGCCACTTGTAGCCGATGCGGGCCGCGTCCTCCTTGCCACCTTCGCCACCTTCGCCGCCTTCGCCATCGTCACCACGTCGTTCGCGGTATCGACTTTGCGAGCCCTCTGGCGGTTCTTCTTCTTCTTCTTCGACATCGGGCAGAATGCGGTCGCCCAGTCTGGCGATGATCGGAAAGTTGCCAGCACCACCCCGGGGCTGCGTGCTTGTGCCGAACCCGAAGTTCGTGATGAACTCAGAGTTCTTCTGAACCTGTTGCAGCAGGTCGTTCAAGACCTCGGTCGTCAGTTTCCCGTACTGGCCTTGAGTGAACTCTGGGAACTCTGGCATGGTCAGGCCTCGAGGATGCTGTACTGAAGGTAAAGGGTGCCGGTGCTCGATTCGGCGTAGAGCGCAGTGTCGCCGACACGCATGATAGCGAACTCGCCGCCCTGCAAGGTGAAGACCTCGACGAAGGAGCCGCTGTTATCGACGCCCACCTTGATGTGCGAGGCGGTGTCGGTGCCGATATTTCGGAACCATGCCCAGCCCTGCGATGACGCGCCGACCTCGTTGAGCTGGATCGCTTCGTGCGTTGTGGTCAGTGCTTGCACGCCTGCGGAATGCTGTTCACCTGACACGGTGATCGTCTGCTGGTCCGGGGTGAACTGGAGTTGGTGGTTGTTCTTCTCGTAGATGATCGAGGCCGATACGCTAAGTTCGTCTGCCATGATTGTCCTCTTGGTGTTTAGGTTCCGGGGAGTGATCCGCCTGCGTCGGGGAACGGCTGCTTCCAGTAGACGATATCGACATGACCGTCTTCGTCGAGGTCGAAGTTGCCGTCCTTGTCGTATCGCGGCACTTGAAGCGCGTGGTAGTTCTGGTCGAAGAGATAGGTGTGCTGCACGCGGAACTTGTTGGCCTCGATGCGCTGGATGCTGGCACCACGATACAAGAGACTGCCATCAGCACAACCGAAGCCCCCGCCGCGCCTGCCCACGAAGTTGGCATAGCTGCCGAGCTGGTCGTCGAAGTTCTGGGTGGTCACCACTGACTTCGTGATCTCGAACTGGTAGCGCATCAGGCTGGTCGGCTGACCTCCTGCATCAATCGGATCACCGCCGATGTCTCCGACTTGTTCGCCGAAGAAGTTGAGCGTCGGAGCTTGCGGATTCGCACGATATGCCAAGATGAACGACCCGGAGACCTTGCCCGTGAGTTCCTCGTAGCTGACCGCATCGGGTCCAGACGGCAGCCCGGTCGGTGTTGCTGGCTGCCGTGTCTGCACTGCGACGTTGCGGTACTCGTACTCGACTATCCACGCATTCGTGGTCCCCGGCATCTTCTGGAGGTTGTACGAGTGGACGGACATGAAGGTATAGAACTCATGCCGTGACGCGATACGCGGGAGGTAGGTCGTGTCGCTTGCGTCTGGTCCGTGCGGATAGCTGGCGTTCATCCCACGGATGACATCCTGCTCCGCCGTGAATCCCCAAACCTTGTAAGACCTGCGGATGATCGCCTTGCCGTCACCGACCGAGACCTGCCTTCCGTCGTTCGTTTCGATGGCATACTGGGGCATCAGGCGAATCCGATCTTCTGGGTCAGGGTGTTGAGAAGCTGCTCGATCATGCTGGTCTTCGCTTCGATGCTCTTCTGGGTCAGGTTGGCCTCTTCTTGCAGTGCTGCGATCTTCTCATCGACGTTCTGCTCGCCGAAGGTGAAGGTGCCGAAAGCCGTCTGCCCTTGGTTCGTGAAACCGGACTTGCTCTGGGCTTCGGTGCTGACCATTCCGAGGCGCGAACTGATGGCACCCATGCGACCCTCTTCGAGCTTGATCTGTTCCTCGAGTGCCTTCTTCTCTTCCTGCGCGGCCTTCTTCTTCTGCTCGGCTATCTTGCGTTCGCGCTCCTCGCGCTCCTTGTCGAGTGCGGCCTGCTTCTCGGCTTGCTCGGCCAGCATCGCCTCGTGCTCGCGCTGCTTCTTCTTGGCGTTGATGATCATCTCCTGCACGATCATCTGATCGCGGAGCGCATCCGCTGCGTGCTTCAGGTCTAGGACCGTCTGCTCGTCACCGGCTTCCCTTGCCGCTTGTGCAGCCTCTCGGATGCTTGCCATCTTCTGATTCATGCTGATGACGTTCTGCTCCAGCTCTATCTGGTGCTGGAGGTGTGCCGCGTGCTCCTTGTCTGTTTCGATCATCAGCTCGTACTGCATTTCGAGGAGCTTGGTCTGCGCCACGATCTCGTTCTCGCGCTTGGTGGCATTCCGAGATGACACAAGCTGCTGCTGCATCTTCAGCAGTTTCGCCTCGATCTCGGCGATGCCCATCAAGGACTTGAGAACCTGCTCAAACCCGGACACGAGTGCGCCGATGCCGAAGGGCATGGTCTTGAGCAGTTCGTTCGCTGCTGCCATGGATTCATGGAAGCCTTCGGCGTTGCCCTCCATCAGCTTTCCAAGTCCCGACAGTGCGTGCATGGCACCGCCGACACCCTTGACCACGCCTTCAAGCGCACCCATGACGGCGAACACCTTGCCCATATTGACCGCGAGCTTGCCACTCGGCGAGTCGAGGGCCTTGTCCATGGTCTTCCCGGTCTTCTTGACCCGCTCCTCGGCAGACTTCAAGCCCTTCTCGAGCTTGTCCAGCCTTGCAACGATCTCGACCTCAAGTTTACCGGCGGCCATTCGCGAGTCTCCTCATGTCGGCTTCGACCTTCGCACGATGGTCTCCGCCTGTAGATGTATCGGCATCCGAATCGATCAAGGCGTTGCAGACCCCGTTGAACTGCCTAACGGTCATCGTGAAGGGGTCGCCGATTCCGGGCAGGAGCTTCACGACCGTCACGACTTCCCGGAAGAAGTCACGCGGTCGCTCGTAGGGCGATCGGTCTCATCCTCGTCATCGTCTGCCTCCTGCTCGTCGGGTGGGTCGTAGCCGATGAGACGCAGGGCCAGATAGACCAACTCGTCCGGAGGCGCGTCTACAAGCTGATCGTGCTGGCTGCTGTCGGTGAGGTACTTGATGACCTCGACCGCGCCCTCGAGGCTGAAGCACCAGCGCAAGAGTGCAGTGGTCAGACCCTTGGACTCGCGCAGCTCCCTGATCGCGTCATACTTGGCCTCGGTTGATGCACCGCACTCTTCCATGTCGGCGAGGATCGCCATGCGTTCCATCTGGTACTTGTGCTCCATCAACCCGATGAGGTTGGCAACCGTGGCCTCTGGGACTCTGATCGCCTTGCCGCCACGCTCGACCATGATGTGACTCATCTGCTCACCTGCACCTTCATATGGTCACGCCTTCGTTCGATGCTGACCGTCTTGATCTGACTCGGTTGCAGAAGGGTGTGACGCACACCCCTCTCGAGAGCCTCCTTCTCGGGCAGCTCCGGCGGAACACCCACGAGGCGCACCTTGCCCTCATGCGGAACGACGCGGACGATCCAGTCGTCCATCGTGAAGATGCGCTGACCGAACGGATGCCAGAACGACTGGCCGGGCTGGTTCTTCAGGCTGACTCGTCCCATGACTCCATCACCGAGGTGCCCGCGTTGCCCGTGTACTGTTGACCAGAGGCGAGCACGAAGTTCATGGTGATTGTAGCATCTCCGCCCATCGTCGAGCTGATGGCAATGTCGGACAGCAAGCCGTAGAAGGTGTAGCTGCACGCGGCGTTGAGCTTGAGCAGCATGACGTGGCCCTCTTCGGTCGAATCGTCCGCACCATGAGCATCTTGGAAGACACCCGGCGCACTGTCGCCCACGTCGTTGTACATGAAACCGCCAGCCGATCCGGAGATGTCGGCGATGCCGGGGATCCTGCGGCGGCCAGTGTCACCGAAGCCGGTCACGTCGTGCAGCTCACGGGTGAAGGTTGCGCTCCAAGTATTGAAGGCCGCGTTGTGCTCGTTCGCTGCGCCAAGAACGCAGGATCCTGAGTTTCCGGAGAGGTAGGTCTGAGGCATGGTTTAGAGTCCCGCTGTTTGAGTTGCTCGGACGGTCACGTTCACCGTCGCTGTGAGAAGTTCATCGGCTCGATCCACGTCGGTCGCATTCGTGACGGTGAACTCGGCCCGGTCGAAGTTGGTGGGTGCTGTCGAGGCTTCAGTACCGTTGAAGAGCCCCACCACGAGGTCAGCAATCTCGGCCAAGGCGGCCACGCCTTCCTCGTGTCGGTTGCTGACCCGGATCTGGTACTGGTCCGTGTACATGAGCTTGGGGCTTGTGCCGAACAAGGGGACGACGTTGCTGCCTGTCTGCTCGTAGACGATGACGGGGAAGTCATCACCCGGATCACCGTAGGCGGGGTAGATCCTGCCGCTGACCAGCTTGAACAACGACCCGCTCGCCTTGTCAGCGGTGAGCACGTCGTAGACTGCCGCGTCGAGTGATTGTGCCATCAGTCTGCCGTCCTGTTCGCTTGTGCGATATGGCGAACAAGCTGCGACTCGACGATCTTGGTCGCTCGCTTGTTCCGGTTCAGTTGTTCGACCGACGGGCGGATGTAGGGCCTTGGCTTCATTCGCTTCGTACCGTATTCAAGCCACCAAGCATACTTGGCAGCTCCGCCGACCTTGGCAGGCCGCAGGGCGATCTCGATCCCCTTGTTGTATCTGACCGGCCCGCGCCTGCGGGCAGTCGTCCACGAGTTCGCCAGATTCCCGGACCGCGTTGCCGGTGGTTCACCGGGCGCAGAGGCTTGGTGCTTCCTCTTGTTTCCCTTGCCATACTTATAGACCCGACCAGAACCCGGCCTGTCCAACTTCTTCTTGATCCGTCGCTGCAAGGACAGGCTGACCTTGATGAGGCCGGTCTCGACGCCATCGATCAGTGCTTCCTGTATTCGCTCACGCTTGAAGTCGATGCGGCTCGGCATTACACGCCCTCGTTGCTTGATGCGTCGATGATGTGGTAGAAGTTGCGGTCGCCTGCTTGCCGATGCCCGGGAGTGCGGACGCCGGTGATCTCATAGGTGCGCCCGTCGATCTCCATGCGGTCGGTGACCTTGAGGTCCGTGCCGCCCTTGACGTACACCGTCACGATCTCCACCGCCTGCTGCCGATCACCCTCGAAGCCTTCGGACTCTGATCGGCTGGCGACGTATCCGGTGACGTTTCCGTGATGGACGAAGGTGCGCTTCCGACTGCCAACTGCATCGCGCTTGTAGACGGGTCGCTTCACGCTGATCCGCTTGCCGTGGATGTTGATGCGCCCGACGATGCTCATCGAATCCTCCGGAACGGAGCGAGAAGTTGAAGGACGGCAGCCGACCACTCGGCAACCGGGCGCACGGTGTAGCTGTAATCGCCGACCGACTCCTGCTGGACGTAGCGGTCGCGGTCACGGCCTCGGAAGGCATCGCTGACCAGCTCGAAGGCTGCCTGCACAAGTGCATTCGGCACGGTTGAGTAGCCGCCCGTGTAGCGGACCAACACGCTCTGGAACTGATCCGGGAAGCGGTTGAGGTTCGGGATCTCGTGGGACCTCGGGAACGCATCGGCCCGGAGATGAATGAACCCGCGCTCGTAGTCGATCCTGTACTCGCTCTCCGCGTCGTCCGGCACCGAGAGGTTCGCGGTGTTGACCAGCACGTCGCGGCCACCCATGCGGTGCATGATGTTCGAGGGTGCGTTGAAGACGGAGGTGCCACTGAATCCCGTGGTGCCGTCTATCGCTGTCGCCAGTAGGGCGGTCGTCTTGTTCGATGCGAAGGTGTGAGTCGTCGCCGTCTCATCCCCATTCGACGCGACCCGTACAAGTCGCACCGAGGTCGAGGAGACCGAGACGGACGCTTGAAGGTCAGTGCTATCCGTAGACCCGACTGTGATCGCGTCACGAGCACCGAACGCAACGAGGTCAACGGACACGAGAGGAGGGTTTGCAACAGCCAAAGTCCGCGTAGCACGTCCATCGATGAACTCCTCGAAGCTGGACTCCTTGAGCTTGCGATCGCACCACCGCTCGATCTGGTCGCTGACGTTGTTGATCAGCGTTTCGATGAGAGTGTCGTCGGTTGAACCCGTCACCCCCATGTAGGTCTTGACATCTGCGACGGTCGTGAGTGCGTTGTCTGCGAGTGCCATGTTGGTCCTCTTCGCCGTTGCGAGAACCGCCCGGGCGCGGCAGCGGCGAGCAACCGCGCCCGGGCAGGGAAAAGGGTCAGTGCATCAGGTGGCGCGGAGGAACTGCTGGTGTGCGCCAGTCGTTGCCGCCGTCGTGTCTTCGCTGCCGTCGGAGAGTCCGCCGGGAACAAGAACAGCCACGCAGTTCATCACAACAGCGTGTGCGCTGTTGGTGCTGACGAACTTGAAGTATCGCTTGCGCGATTCAGTGAGCGGGATGTGGAAGATGAGCTGTGAGTTGTCATCATCCGCACCAGCAAACACGACCGAAGTGGCAGAGCCATCGGACAGAGTGCTGGTTCCCACGACGCAGCCAGTCACGTCGCTGAAGCTGGAGTTGTCATCTGACTCCTGCACCTTCATCGCGCTGAACGTAGTGGATCCTGCAATCGAGCCGTACCCGGCGATGATCAGCAGGTCACCGCCGGAGTATCCGGCAGTGTCGATCGCAGTGGTGACGGCGTTGGTTCCGTCGTTCACCGTTGCGATCGTCGAGTGGTTGATGACCCTAGCGGTCTGGAGAGTTCTCATGGTTGTTTCCTTCCTTTAGGATCAGTCGAGCTTCATGCCAACGATCGGGCCAGCTTCGGAGCTGGTGCCGGGCGAATGGACTTGGATGTCGAACCGCTCGGTGCCTCGCACGACGATCTCGTCCTGCTCGAAGGCGTTGAGTGCGGAGTCGGAGAATGCGATGGTGTTCTCGCGACGGTCACCGAATGAGGCAGCCATCGAGAGATCACCGAAGATGCAGGCGAAGCGGAACCGCTCGTCTGACTGGTCGCCGTCGAGGCCGGTGGCCGAACTGCCGCCGGTGTTGTCAGGCATGACCTGCGTGAACTCGACCGGGTAGCCAAGGAACGTGGTTCCCTGATTGCCTTCAGCAACTTCACGGGCCGACGTGCCGCCGACCGAGTAGATGATGCGCTCGCAGACTGCGGAATAGATCGACTTGTGCATGTAGAACTTGCAGCGAGGCGAGTCCGCGTATGCCGGGAGCGATCCCATCATGTTCTGGAAGTCACCGATGACGACTTCACTCGGAAGGTCATCAGTACCATCCAGCGTGGTCACGCCTGCGTTGCTGCTGACGTTGTTCAGAGCGGAGACCGCTCCAACGATGCCGCCATAGGTGGATGTGCCGTCACCCATGAAGCCGCATTCGTCTTCCTTCAACGCCTGCGCGTAGGCTATCTCGCCAGCCACCGAGTCGCCGAGGTTGATGAGACTGTCCTCGTTCAGCTCGTTGCTGATCGAGGTCAAGACCATCAGCTTCTTCGCGACGAGCTGGACGCTCTGGAAGGTCTGAGTGCTCTCGGTCCCGGCAGTGGCCTCACCGACGAAGTGAGCCGTCAGCGTTGCGGAACGCTTCGGCACTCGCTTGGTGTCGGAGGTCATCGGCTCGATCTTCGCGTTGCGGCGGAAGACACCGTACTCCTCACGGAGACTGATCAGCGTGTTGCTGAACTCCTCAGGGACGAGGAAGCCACCCTGAGAGTTGACCGTTTCGAGGTGCGCCTTGGTGTGCAAGCCGTGGGCGTTGCAGTAGTCGAGCGACTTCTTGTGGCCCATGCACGCAGCGGCCCAGCGACCGAACTTGTAGGCTTCCAGTTCCTGATCTGCGCAGTTCTTGACGCGGTTGATGTGCTTGAGGGAGCCCCATCGGACCATACCCTCGCGCTCGTTGTCGATTCTCATGTCGAATCCCTTGCTGTTCACGTTGTTCTTGAGTGCCTTGTTGACTGCGATCTTGGCCTGCGCTGCGATGGACTTGCCACCACCACCCGTTCTGGGCTTCAGCTCGCCGGTTCGAGAGTCACGCAGGTCAGCCGCTTGGCCGACACGACTACCCGGCTTCACTCCGACACCGACGCGAAGACGGCGGCGGGGCTTGTCGCCTTCGCCGTTCTCTTCGTCATCGACTGCCTTCGTCTCGGCCTTTTCGTCATCTTCTTCTGCCTGCTTGGACTCTTCTTCATCGTCCTCGTAGGCCTTTTCGTCTTCGTCTTCCATCTCCATCTTCTCTTCGGCCTCTTCTTCTTCGGCCTTGAGTTCGATCTCGAGGTCAACGTCTTCAGCGTCGATTGGGTTCCCTTCAGCGTCAACGATCTGCACGTCCTTGAGGTACAGTGCCTTCGTCATCGGGAAGCTATCGACACCAACCTCGTCAAGCAGACCCTGAAGGTCAGCTTCGACTTCGGTGAGTGACTTCTGCATGATTGCAGTTCCTTCTAGTGCGATGCGTGGGCTCGTTGCCCTGTCACCCGCTCGACATGCGTCATCGGTTCGACAGGAAGCCGGTCATCTATCATTCGTACAAGCGGCCAGTCCGCTTGCTGAGTTCCTTGGTGACTGCCTTGGCGATCAGGTCATCACAACGCTCGCCTCGCAGCTTGATCTTGTATCGACGCTTCACCCGGAGCACCGGCTTCACGGTGGTCGGCTCGATGTCAACGCCGAGGAAGCTCTTGACCTGCACCGGGGTCACGAGGCCCTTGTCCACGGCTTGAACCAAGGCGTCCTGATTCGCCGGGAGCGGTGCGATGGAGACCTCAAGGAGCTTCCAGCGGTTGAAGACGCGCTTGATCTTCTCGCCGAACTTCATGCGGTCGGCCTTGGTCGCTGACCGTGCCCCGCTTGGTTCCGGCACGAAGCCCACGCTCACGCCCTTGACGATGCCCTGCCGGACGAGTGCCTCGACGAAGCTCGGGAAGAACTCGCCAACGTAGTCCTCGGGCCTCTGGGCGAAGGTCAGCGTGCCCATCACCGAGTCGTCGGTCCGCTTGAGGTTGGTGACCTTGCCGATGGGCTGGTCGTATTCGTGGTTGTAGAACAGCACCGGGTTCTTCTCGAAGTCCTTGCTGACCATGCCCTGCGGGATCAGGACTTCCCCGTCCCGGTCCACGCTGTTCGTGGTCAGCTTGGCGACGATGCCCCCGGCGTCCATCTTCACCGATGCGCTGAGTGTCTTGGTGCGTCGTTCCATGATAATCCTATCGGCTAACGGTTGGAAACAATCGGGCGAAGAGTGCAGCGACAGTTCGGATGGAGGGGAGGAGTTCGCACGTCGGCGTAGTCTATCGCAAGTGTCCCCCCCTTGGTTCCGGTCACGGTCGAGCCGACCGAGAAGAACGGCGTCTTGATGTTCTGCGATCCTGACCCCTTCATGGCGGCGCAGAACTCGCAAGGGTTCGGAGCCACCTGCCAGCTCATTCGAGTGACGCCCATGTCTTCCCATGCGACGACCTGCCCAGAGTTCAGCGCACGCGATGACTCAGTGCGGGCGATGCGTTCAGCCCTCCAGCGCACTGACCGATCCTGATCGCCTTGCCGCTTCGCCCAGTCCTGCACGCGCTGGGTGATCTCCCTCGGGGTCGCACCCTGCTCCAGCGTGTCGCCGAGGAGCTGCTTGATGGTTCCCCGGGCCGTGATGACACCCTGATCGCTGAGTCGGAGCATCTGCTCCTGAATCACTTGCTGTACTTGCTGCGATGCCACGAGGCCCTCGGTGATCATGGACGGCAGCAAGGTCTGGCCCATCGTGTACCCCGCAGCAGCCTGTCGGGCGAGGAACTGCTGGATGTAGACCGGGATGGCCTTCGCTCGTGACGCGATCTCGTTGTCGAGCTGGCCCCGGAGGTGCTCGTTGGTCAACACCTTCGCCAAGTCGTCAACATAGGATCCCGTGCCGCCCAGCTTGATCACGGTATCGCGAAGGATCCCGTCGATGTACTTGCGAAGCTCGAGCTGGAACCGGGCGAAGGCCGTGGCCGAGGTGGTGACGCTCGGGTCCGGCGTCTGGTTCTTGGTGTGAACATACGGCGCAGTGACATCGAGGGCACTCTGGAGGATCAGTCTCTTGGATGCACCGCAGCAGTCGCAACTCATCAGCCACCGCCTCCGGCAGTCGTTCCAGTTCCGCCGATCAAACCGCCGCCCGCGTCTGCCGTGATGGTTGGCTTGGGCTTGCTGTCCCGGTCCCTCATCCTGTTCAAGCCCTCGCGCACCCGTTGCGGCAGTTGCGACTCGACACCGAAGGCCACGCTCAACTTCCCGGCGAGGTCGATGGCAGCCTTGTCATCAAAGTCCGGCTTCTCGTCATCGTCAGCCGTGTCGAGCAGCAGATCGACCTCCTTCTGGTACTCCAACTCTCGCAGCAGTGGAGTCTGACCGTCACGGATGTCGCGGGCGAGGTTGATGTCACTCTGATCGACCACGCCGTCACCGTTGAGGTCGTAGGCGGCGTCGTATTCTCCGTTCTCGATCAAGGCGTTGGCGGCATCTCGCCAGTCGCGCCACTCTTGGTTGCTGATTGTTCCGTCGCCGTTGGTGTCCATTCGGTCGAAGGCCTCTTGGTTTGGATCCGGCTCTTCTTCTTGTTCTTCAGGAGCCGGATCATAGCCGCCGTACTGGTTGAGCAGTTCGGTCCAGAGGTTCAAGTCGTCGATGGTGATGCTGCCGTCGCCGTCGAAGTCACCGACATCAGTGTCCTGCCCGAAGTTGCCGATGAGGATCTGGAAGTCCTCGCCGTCCACTCTTCCGTCGCCGTTGAGGTCTAGCTGGTTCAACAAGCGACGACGCAAGGACATCCCGACACGCATGACCTCTTCCTCGTCCCGGTCGATCTCGAGCTGCTTCTTCGCGGCGGCCTTGGTCCCGGCAGCCTGCTCAAGCTGGCGGTCCTTCATGTTGGCCCATGCGGATCCCGCACCCTCTGGATCTGCGGGGTCGCCGCCCCAGAGCAACCACGCGATCACTCCGGCGGAGGGGTAGCCCTCGTTCCCCGGCTTGGCCGCTGGTGCGTCGAGGTCCACCTGATGCCGAGCGAAGAAGGACTGCATCCGCCGCACGGTCTCCGGGCTCAGGTTCTCCCGGTTCTTGATGTCACGCGCTCGAGCGACTCCGACCGCCGTGCCGCCTCGCCCGTGCTCCTCTCGAAGTTGCAGGCCGCGCTCGGCCATCTCCGCCATGGTCTTCGTCGGAGTCAGGTCCACGTCCTCGATGGCCTTGGCGTGCTCGAGTCCGGTGAGTTCGGTGTAGTCGTTCATGTCGCCGCAGGGCATGAAGACGGTGGTGCCATCTTCCAGCTCGTGCTCGTGGAACCCGGAGCACCCCAGCTCTTCAGCACGTTCGAGGGCTTGCTCCTTGGTGGGGTAGATGTCGATGTCGGTCGCTCCGACCTCCTTGGTCCTTGCCCTCTCCATCGCGATCCGGCTCTGGGAGAGGACAGCCTCAACCGCGTCGGCATTCGGGACGCCGAGCTTCTTGCAGAGGGTGATCGCGGCATGGGCGGACAGGTTGCCATCAGCCACGTCTGCCAGCACCGACTTCATCGAGCGCACGACCTCGATCTCGTCCGGCTCCTCTTCCTGCGTCATGATCGGCGTGTCGATGTCTGCGAAGCCAAGGGGCGGACCGGGGACAGCCGGGGGAGCACCAAGGGGCTGACCGTTGAAGAGCAGCTCGTCGGCCAGAGGGTTGTCGTTCTCTTCGAGGCCCTGCGCCATCCTCGCCTCGTTCAAGGTCATCCATCCACCAGCGACCGCTGTCTGCCGCTCCTGTAGCTGGAATGCGTTGTCGGCGGGGACCGGGTTGTCGTAGGCGAGGCAGGCATCCTCCTCGATGCCGAACATCGGGAGGAAAATCTGGTTCAGAACGTCCTCGTCCATGCGGAGCAGTGGCAGGATGGTGGACTCACGCCACTGGCTGAAGCCTGCGCGTGCGCTCGCCAAGTTCGGGTCGTTGGCCTTCATCATGCTGACCGGGACGCCGAAGACCGCAGCGATCTCCTCAACGATCTCCTCGCGACCGCTCAGATCCTTCGGCGGGAAGTTGAGCGGCGTGAACTGCACGTCACCGCTGACCGTGAGGAACTGCCCAGCCTTGCGGGTTCCTCGGAGCCGCTCGCTGACATGCTGCTCGAAGACATCAAGGTCGGCGCGTCGGTGTGGTCCATTGACGACGACGGCATAATCTGGGCGTGCGTGGTTCTCGAAGATGGAGAGGTCCATCTCATGCACGGCCTGATTCGCAGCGACTGAGCCATAGGCCGCCTCGACCTTGCCGAGGCCGTAGAACAGGTTCTCCGGGTTCGGCCTCTTGAAGTGGATGACCTCATCCGGGTCGAACTTCATGGCCTGTTGGTCGTCCGCGCCGTAGACGTATCCGTCGATGAAGTTGTCCTTGGACGGGATCACCTGCATCCACTGGCTCGGCATGGGCCAGAGCTGAGTCGGGACTTCAAGGGTCGGGTCGATGACCGGATGGAGGTAGGCGTTGCCAGTGAGTTCCTGATAGAGGGTTCGCAGCAGAGTCAGGTCGAAGCCGTTGTAGACGTGGTTGGCCTTGCGGAGCACTTCGATCACCGGATGGGTCTCGGTCACCTCCACCATGTCGTCGCCGAGTTCCATCACCTTGTTGATCACGCTCGACGATGGCCTGACATCTCCCTGCCCGTCGCCCATCATGTACCGCTTGCGTGCGGTGCTCACCTTGCGCGTGCGCCACAGTGACTTCTGGCTCGAGTCGTTCCGGACGTAGAGGCGCAGCGGTGTCGCCGCGACTGCTGAGGCGTTGATCCACGCGGCAGCGTAGACCCACGAGCGAAACGACCGAACCGCCACGCGGTAGTTGAAGGGCGGCTGGGCCGAGCCTTCGCGTCCCATGGTGTCCACCATGCGGATGCTCGAGGCGTTGTACTTGTCTGTGTCGAAGAGTCGCTTGATCCAGTTGATCATCAGATAATCCTGTAAGAGAAGCGTCCGGCCAGCTTGTCCTTCGCCCGGACTGCAAGGGCTAGGGCACAGACTCCATCGTCGTGACTGCCTTGCGGGGCGGAGTAGCGGACCCCGGTGCGTGAGTGCTCGAACTCGAAGATGTCCAACTCGGCGCGGAGCCAGTTGTCAGGGAAGCGGACTTCCTGCGCGGAGATGCTGGCGGCGAGGCCCTCCATGAGTTGCTGCTTGCTTGTTGATGTGAACTTGAAGCCCTCGACCTGCGGCAGTCGTTTCTGGAGCTGCTCGACGACTGGATCACCCAGCCCGGTCGAGTCAACCGTGGCCCAGCCGTCTCCGACGATGTTGCAGATCCGCTCGATCGTTGTCGTCCAGTCCGTTCCGTGCCACCGCTCACAAACCGCCACTGTACCTTCATCGTCCAAACCGATCACCGCCGTGTAGTCGATCGACTTGGCGAGGTCTATGCCGTACACGATCGGCGGACGGGTCGAGGTCGGTGAGATGCAGTCCTGTATCGACTTGATCCCGAAGGGGTTGGCACCGTCATCAGTGGGCTCTGCCAGATACAACTCGCGGAAGATGTGATCCGGGAGGATGCGCTTGGCATCCTCGACCTCTTCAGCAGCAAGGACACCAGCATCCACCGCGTCGTATGCAGTGAGCTTGTGGTAGGCCATGTCAGGTGTCCCGGCTTCGGCGAGGCGTGCGAGGTTGAAGGCCCAGTTGCGCCGCCCCTTCACGTTGCCGATCACCCGAACCGGGCCACGGGTTGCGGTCAGGGTCGAACGCACCGCGATCCATGCGTCCTCCTTGCAGCGGGTCGCCTCGTCGATCACCGCCGCGTACACGTCCTCACCGTAGAGGCTGTCGGTGTGATCCGCACCCTTGAACCAGATGCGGGCACCGTTCCAGAGTTCCACCCAGAGGTCGGAGTCGTGGTTGCTCCACACCCGCTTCTGGTTGTCCGCCTGCGTGAGCATGGACTTCATGCGGGCGAACCCGATGGCCTTGGCCTGCGAGTAGACGGGGGCCACCCACCAGAACGCCATCCCCGGGCCGCCCGTGTTCCACGCCTGCTGGAGCAGCCACGTCAAGCATCCGGCGGTCTTGCCGCTCTTGGTGCTGGCTTCGATCACCACCACGCGAGCCGGGTCTGCGATAGCCGCGTGCTGCTTGGCGTAGGGGCGCGGGAGCTGGAGCGTCGGAGCTTGGTCCACCTCAGCACCCCCTCGACTCGCTTGGACGCCTCACGGGCGGTTCTCCTGCCTGTCGATCCACTCCTGCCGCATCCGGGAGACGATCGAGGACACTGCTGCCTGCGTGACGCCACGAGACGCCGCGATGTGGATCGGTCGCAGGCCTCGCATCAGCAGGTGGGCGGTGTCCGTGCGCTCTTGGTTGGTCCAGTTCGTTGAGGTCATGCTTGTGTTCTGCGTCTGCGTCTCCAAGGGTTCGGGCACCTTGTCCATGAGGGTCACGACCTTGACGGCCTTGCGCCGCATCCACCTCCCGGCGACTCGATGCCGGTCGATCCGATAGCCCTCGTGGCTCATGTACTTCCTCCAGATCGGATCGAAGAGGCGAGGGCTGAGGTATGACCATCGGCTGCCCCTTGACGAGTCGAACCCGTCCAGCTTGTCGAGCGCAACGATGAACGCCTCGTGGAGGATATCGTCGAACGTCCACCGAGGGAACCAACTGAGCCGGGGGCGAACCCAATCCCTCAGAAGCTCATAGAGTTCGAGATGGTCTACCTGTTCGGGTTCCATTCGATCGGTGCCAGTTCGATCCGGTCGGTGGCACGGCCCTCATCGAGACGCTCAACACGATCAAGCACCTGAGCCGCGTCGAGGTTGTCGCGCTGCATGGCTCGCAGGATCTCGATCGCCCTGAGCCGTTCCCGGTCACCCTTCGAGTCGTCGCTTGCGATCTTCGCGCACAATGCCGGGAGCGCGGCCTTCCATGCGTCAGGGATATCCCAGTTGTTCGAGACAGCTCGGCGGATCGTGGCGAGGGCTGCCCTGCTCGGAGCTGCCCCCTGACCCCCAGCCCACTCGGGGAGGTTCTTGTCGTCTGCTTGCTGGCTCATGTCAATCATATCGGCTCACTCCTCGATTCGTTCAGCCTTCTCGCCCGTATGGTTCTCCCACCTCTTGACGATCACGTCGCAGTAGGTCGGCTCGATCTCCATGCCGTAGAAGGTGCGCTCGAGGTCTTCCGCTGCGATCAGGGTGGACCCGGAACCGGCGAACAGGTCGAGCACGATATCGCTCTTGTCACTTGATGCGCGGATCGGGATCTTGATCATGCCGACCGGCTTGGCTGCGTTGTGCTCTCGTTCTGCTGACGGCACTCGGGAGAACCTCCAGATGTTCGGGACTCCGTTGACTGGTCTCTCGGCTGCGGAGGCCTTGATGGTGGTGGTCTGCTCGGGTGAGTTGGCGAAGAACCAGACCAGCTCGTGACAGTTCTGGTACATGCCTCCAACGCCCCCGTCGCCCTTGTCCCAGACGATGAGGTTCTTGGCGGCCAGCTTGACCTCCCTGCTCATGCTTTCGATGGTCATGGCACTATGCCAGTCGCAGCAGAGGTAGACGTGGCCCTGCGGTCTTGTGACTCTCCGGCACTCAGCCAAGACCTGACGAAAGAACGGCCTGACCATCTTGTCGTCGGCGATCTTCGCGACTCCGGTGCTGTTCACGAACAGGGCATAGGGTGGATCGGTGAAGACCATGCTGGCCTTGTTGCCGTCCATCAGGCGGTCGATGTGCATGGACTTCATCGAGTCCCCGCAGAGCAGCCGGTGGTGTCCCAGCTTCCAGAGGTCTCCGAGCTTGGTGACTGGTTCGACGTGCTCCGGGATCTCGTCTTCGTTCACTTCGGTTTCTCCGGCCATAGCTTCCACCATCTTGTCGATCTCCTTGGGGTCGAACCCGGTGATGGCTGCGTCGATGTTGTCGTCGTTCTCAAGGGCGACCAGTGACTGAGCGAGCTGTACGTCATCCCATGCGGCCAGCTCTGCGGTGCGGTTGTCGGCAATGGCGAAGGCGGTCTGCTTCGGTCCTTCGAGCAGAGTCACGACCGCTTGGATTTCTTCCCAGCCGAGCTGCCTCGCTGCTTCGAGCGTGCCGTTCCCTGCGACGACTTTCCCTTCTTGGTCGATGACGATCGGCTTCTGCTGGCCGAAGGCTTCGAGGCTTTCCCGGATGGCTTGGAGGTTCCGCTCGTCGTGCTTGCGGGAGTTCTCCGGGTCTTGGAGGAGGTCTTTGACTTTTCTGGCTTCGACTTGCATGTCTTCCCCTTGTTCTTGGCTCGAAGCTCAAGCTCGGCGATCACGTCCCGGGCGAGCGTCGTGGCGTATCTGATATCGTTGCGGATATCGTCCGGCATCTTGGCCTCCTCGGCAAGTTCCGAGACGACGCGCATGGCT
>Ga0208815_1000091_pt1 | contig 30800 bp, 33 predicted proteins | sample Virmet3438_5245_FD_185733 | JGI IMG/M metagenome (GOLD analysis project Ga0208815, IMG submission 185733) | Marine viral communities from the Southern Atlantic ocean transect to study dissolved organic matter and carbon cycling - metaG... | ecosystem: Environmental > Aquatic > Marine > Oceanic ... | reverse complement strand
GTCAGACCTCCCCCCCCCACCCCTTCCCACCGTCTCATTTTGAGACACATGGGCGGGGTGGTAGGGCCAAACGCTGTACCGAACCACGGTTCATGCCCAAGTGGTAGATGGTCCCACGGATTGGGGCCAGAACGTGGGATGGTCTACCACTCACCACAGGGCGGCGGGGTGTGGGCGGGGTGCAGACAGAGAGGAAGGGCGCACGGGGAGAGGGCCGGACCGAGCGGGGCCAGAGCGAAGTAAGTTTCGGCCCGGAGTCTGCGCGGGGTTAGACCCATTTTCCGCGCACCAATTTCCAGCCTTACCCATTTGCTCTTGACAGCGTGTCAGTACCGTATTATCAACCTCTCCCAGGAGGTGACACATGAGTGAGCTCAAGTTGACGAGCCCGATATCGCAAGAGAAGCAGTCTTCTGCTGTGACTCGGGGCCAGCGGTTGATGAAGCGTAGGTTGAAGATGGGACTGTCTCAGCAGGCTCTAGCGGATGCGAGCGGTATTGGTGCCTCTCACATCTCGAGGTTGGAGAACGGGGACAGGATTGGTTCGTTTGAGGTGTGGCGTAAGCTAGCCACTGCCCTGGGGACCACGTTGGCCAGACTGACGGCGGATGGGTGAGGACTCAGCGCATCGTAGCGCGCCCCCCAGGCGCGCGTGCGCATGCGCGGTGAGAGACGCTCTCACTCCCAGACATGCCCACACCCTTGGGGGGTGTGGTCAGTCTGGGGAGAGTACTAGTAAGTATTATACTTCAAGCGAGCGCGCGTAGCAATGCGTGTGCCAAAGGGTGGGATGAGATGAGCGATGACTTGAGCGTGGTTCAGATTGAGCGCGCATTGTTGGGGGTCTTGCATGTAGACCCGTCATTGGTTGAGCAGGTGGACATCAGCGCTGGGGAGTTCTCCGATGCTGGTAATGCGAACGTGTTTCGGGGTATCAGTACGCTCTACCGGGAGCATGGCCGTGTTGATTTGCACCTTCTCAGGGACTGGGCGAGTACGAACTGTCGTGGCTCAATGGGCGAGATGTGGACGGCGCTGGGTGCTAGCCACGATGCGTTCGGTAGCGCAGGCTGTGTTGAGCAGTATGCGGTAGAGATTCGCAATCAAGCGCGTCTTCGTGTGATTGTCGAAGCCGGAAAAGACATCATCCGGCAAGCATACGAGTCCAGGGACTCCGATAGCGCTCTTAGCGCAGCCACTCAGAAGCTCTCTGAGGTCGAAGAGGTGTTCGGAACCGCTGAGCGTGGAGATGTGAGCTCAATCGCTACGGCTTATATGCACGAGGTGATTGATGTTCAGAGCGGGAAGGTCGAGGCCAGGTACACACCTAGCGGCCTTGCTCCCCTGGACGCCGTTATCGGCGGTGGATTCAAGCCTGGATGGCAGGTGGTGGTGATTGCGAGCGCGGGACACGGCAAGTCTGCGTTGGCGATTAACAACTTCGCCCTGTCTTCAGCCCTTGCTGGCAAGCCGGCCCTGGTGTGTAGCCTTGAGATGCCCACTGACCAGCTAGTCGGCAGGCTTATCGCTACGCTTAGCGGCGTTCCTGCCCACCTGCACCACCGAGTGGGCGAGATTACGTCCTATCAGCAGGCAGCGATGATTGATGCAGCAGAGCGTCTCGGCGAATTGCCCCTGGTTATCAGCGAAACGGCCAGGGATGTGGGCTCTATCGAGCGAGAAGCCAGGGCTGTGAAGCGTCAATACGGCGATTTGGGCCTCGTTGTGGTCGATTACCTACAACTCATGGATTCACCGCGTATGAGGCGCGATGGCACCCAAGAAGAGGAGATATCGGCCAACTCAAAGGGCATGAAGCGCATGGCAGTGGAGCTTGAGTGCGCCTCTGTCGTCTTGAGCCAGCCCAATTCAGCCGCCAAGAGGGCCGATAGGCTGATTACCGTGCGTGATGCCAAGGGCTCAGGGGCGATTGAGGACGATTGCGACCTGGCTATCAGCCCGTTCCTGTTTCACAAGGCCGACCCTGGGAGCAACCACCCCAGAAACCTGTGCAAAATCGGCATGTCCAAGTTCAGGCACGGACTCGAGACCTCCCTGTCCGAGACCGACGTGGCCTGGAGCGGGACATCCATGAAGTTCGAGCCGCGTATGGAGGGAATGTAATTGTGGATTCACATACCCAAAGAGTGCTTTCCCTTTGCGCCGGATACGGAGGACTTGAGCTCGCCCTCCAGCTTGCCGGAGTTGCCACCCGAACTGTGTGCTACGTCGAACGAGAAGTCTATCCAGCCGCGAACCTGGCGGCGCTTATGGAAGAAGGCCATGTGGATTCGGCTCCTATCTGGGATGATCTTGCCACCTTCGACGCGCGCCCTTGGCGTGGCGTGGTGGAGATTGTCACTGCGGGGTTCCCCTGTCAGCCAGTGGCGGCTCCAGGCCAGCGAAAGCACACCACAGACGAACGGTGGCTCTGGCCTGACATTGACCGGATTCTTCGCGACGTGGAGCCGGGAGTTGTCTTCTTGGAGAACAGCCCAAGGCTCCTTGTTTCAGACGGGATGGGAGAGGTTCTCGGGACCCTGGCCGACCTCGGCTTCCGTGTCGAGTGGACAGTGTGTAGAGCGAGTGAGGTCGGAGCGTGCCACGACCGAGCAAGACTCTTCATCGTTGCTGCCCACCCCGACTTCATCTCGCTATGGCACGAACGTGGGAGGAGGTGCCGGGAGAGTGGGAAAGGTTCGCTACTCCTTGGAGCAGATGGCCAAGAGAGGGATGCTTCCTGGCCACCCAAAAGGCTCTCTGAACCTCGAGTGGACAGAGCAGGCGATGGGCCTTCCCACGGGCTGGTCAGGCACAGCCTTCTTGGTAACGGAGTCGTTCCAGCCCAAGGAGGAGCGGCCTTTAGATACCTCTGGGAGCGAATGACATGAAGCACTACATGGGAATTGACCCAGGATATTCAGGAGCCATCGTGGTCATTGACGAGGATGGGGGTTTTGTCGGTTCTGTCAGGCTGTCTGCTACAGAGCACGACGTGTCTAGCTTCGTCATCGAGCATGCACCGATGATATCTCGTGCTACCCTTGAGCGAGTGAGCGCCATGCCCAGACAAGGCGTGGCCTCTACGTTCAAGTTCGGCACCAGCTACGGGTTTTGCAGGGCGCTCCTGGTCTGTCACCAGATTCGCTTCGAGACCGTCACCCCTGCCACCTGGCAGGGGGCGATGAAGTGCAGGTCTAAGGGAGACAAGAACGTGACCAAGGCCGCTGCACAGCGGTTATTCCCAGCCCAAAAGGTGGTTCACGCTACGGCTGATGCTATGCTCATCGCGGAATACACCAGGAGGACACCGTGATAGATGCAGGCTGGGAGACGATGGCGATGGTCATCTCCATCGCTGCCCTGGCCGCTGGTTCAATCACTGAGGTGGTCAAAAAGGCCATTCAGCAAGGGGTCATAGAGAGAACGGGCGACAAGCCCTGGTGGAGAGGGACGGTCTTGAGACTGTGCTCCGTCATGGCTGGTGCGCTGTTTGGCTGGATGATGATGCCAGAGCAAGAGCGCCTTGGGCTTATCTTGGGAATCGGCAGCGGCTCTGTGACCTCTGAGGCTATTGGCATGGCCAAGCGAGTGATGAGAAAGAAGAACGGTGGGAAGCCACGAGACAGAACGCGCAAGCGAGTGACGACAGGCACGGACTTCGCCCAGGGAGGCGAGACTGAGTTCGAGAGACCTGCGCTCACAGAGGAAGACCTCAAGAGATGACATTCTTTTACGTGTACCTGGCCTGCGCTACGGCCATGTCCTGGTTTGCGCCGCATGACCGGACCCCTGAGCGGTTTAAGACCTGCGTAGCTGTGGGCTCTGCGGCGCAACAGCACCACCAGGACATTAACCTGGTCATCGCCCTGTCGTTTACTGAGAGCCGGTTCAACATGAACGCGGTGAGCTCAGCAGGAGCGCATGGTCCATTGCAGGTCAAGCCGGTGTTTCACTGCCCCGGCAAAAGACTCAAGGGATGCGACCTGATAACCGCAGGCTTGCAGGCCTTGAGAAAGTACCGTAAAAAGTACGGGCGCTGGTCCGAGGCGTTGTGTCATTGGAACAGCGGGAACAAATGCTACCGCAGGAGCCGGCTGTTTGCCCGTATCGTTCTCAAGCGAAGGCGCGCTCTTAGTCGCTCCCATGGAGATATCGACGATGGCTGAGAAGAAGAAGGCACCCGCGAAGAAGGCCCCTGCGAAAAAGAAGGCAGCCCCCAAGAAGGCCGCTCCCAAGGCTGAGGCCGCCAACCCAGTGGGCCGCCCCAAGAACGTGGTCAAGCTGACCGAGACCGACCTTAGCCACGACATGAAGGATTTTATCGCGGCCATTACGTCGCGAACGTCGCTTGATGGCGATGACGTGGCCATGGCGTCTTTGTATATCGCGATGGCGCAGTGTCAGGCATCTGGCCCCACCGTGATGGCATCGAAGATGCAGCAGATTTGTGACCACCTCAATGGGTGAGGTTCCGTCACAGAGCATGCTTAGCGCGCTTAACACCGCGCCCGTAGCCGAGTCCGAGGACCACAAGGGCAACTTCACCAAGGTGTTCTCTGCGGACATCGTCGAAGGGATGCTGGCAGAAGGCATGGGAGAGATTAAGCGCTCTCTGGATGTCCTCTACTACAACCCCGGCAACATGGAGCAGCACGTCAACGCGGCGGCCTGTCGGTCCATCACGCTTGGCCAGGTCGAGAACATGCTGCACTTCTTGGAGCCGTATCATGATGCTTCGCTTCGCCCTCGTCATCGTGGGACTCGCCGTGTTCTTCGTTCGATGCGCAAGCGCCTTCTGGAGAACGTCCCTCTGATGGACCAGAAGACGCCCTATGCCGGCTTCGATGTTCTGAGGTTTGGGCGCGATATGGTACAGTTCCTCACGGCCTTCCATAAGGTCTTGAGCGTGTCGACCAGCACAACAGACCGAAACAATGAACTGAGGTGGTTTTGCCGTGGCGTTAAAAAATAAGCCAAAGGCTCCGGGGCGGTGGTCCCCTGAGCTCGCAGAGAAAGCCATCGAGATGTTGGAGAAGGGCTACACGCAAAAGATGGTGCGTGAAGAGTTCAACATCAACTACGAGACGTGGAAGTGCTGGATGTACAAGCCCAAAGAGAAGGGCGGTCGTGCAGGCTTTAAGGAGCGAGTGTTTGAGGCAGAGCGGTGCTCTCGCCAGAACATGCTCGACCTCGTTCAGTTCCACGCTGAGAAAGACTGGCGAGCCGCCGCTTGGTATCTGGAGCGCACGACCTCAGAGTTCAAGCTGCGAACCTTCCGCTCTCGAGAGGCGCAGGCCATGATTGACAAGGTCGCCATCGAGAAGGCTGAGGCCGAGCGCGACCTGGTGCTGGCCAAGACCAAGGCCCTACAGAAGAACCTGATGACTCCCGAGGAGTTGCTGGACCTTCTCAAGGACGCTCGGCAAGTCAACACGTCGCACAGCCGTGACACCGCCCACTGAGGATGAGCGAGAGCCGGGAAAAGCTAGAGGCGGAGATTCGCAAGTGCGCATGCGATTTCCGTTATTTCGCTCAGCGGTACCTCAAGATAATCGACAAGCGGAGCCGCGTCGTGCCGTTCGTAATGAACGATGCGCAGGAGCAGTTCTGGTCGACCGTCGAAGAGAACCCGTGGACGTACATCCTCAAAGCCCGCCAGTTGGGAATGACTACTGCGGTCGCTGCGAGGAACTTCTGGCGAGTCCTGTTTACGCCCAACCACCGTGTGGCCGTCCTTGCACACCGTGGCGACTCCGCAGAGGCGATATTTGAGGTCTACAAAAACTTCTACGCGAACCTCCCTGGGTTTTTGAAGTTCAAGACCGAGAAGTCCAACGTCCGTGAGCTCAAGCTGTTCCACGGCGGCCTCATCAAAGTAGACACCGCGAACTCCGAGGGCCTTCGTGGCACGACCTATCAGTCGCTTCACTGCTCTGAGTTTGCGTTTTGGAACGACCCAGAGAAGACCATCGCTGGTGCGTTCCAAGTCTTGGGTCCTGACGCAGAGGTGGTGCTAGAGACCACGGCCAATGGCGTAAACGACGCCCACAAGATTTGGCACGCAGAGAATGGCTACCAGAAGCTGTTTATCCCGTGGACCCAAGACCCGAACTACATCTCTAAAGAGAAATCCAAGTACATCCACCCCAAGCTAAAAGAGCTAGGGCTCAAGCACGAGCTTGATAATGGCCGTGTCTGGTGGGCGCAGGAGACGCTTGAGACCAAGTGCGCTGGCAATTGGCATACGTTTCTCCAAGAGTATCCGCTTACTGCGCAGATGGCGTTCATCACAAGTGGTGAGCGGTTCTTCACGCGCATCTACCCCCATGTGCAAATCACGCCTGGATACAAGGAGTTCAAGCCTCACTCAAAATATCGGGTGTACACCCTGGGGGCTGATGTGGCATCAGGGGCTCCAAGCGGCGACTACAGTGCGTTCGTCGTCTTGGATGTCACCGACAAGGACAAGCCAGTTGTTTGCTCCAGCTTTTATCAGCGCATGGCTCCTCACCAGTTTGCTGAGAGAGTCCTCGAAGAAGCGAAGAAGTACAACTCGCTGGTGGTTGTAGAGTCGAACACCTATGGCCTTTCCATCCTTGAGTACCTGGTCAAAAAAGAGTGGGCCTTTGTTTTTAGGCGCACTGCCTTTGACAAGGTTGGCAACCGCTGGGTGGACAAGCTCGGGTTCTCCACCAACGTCAACACCAGGCCCGTGATGCTGAGCCGGCTCCACGAATATGTGGAGATGGAGAAGATGGCGGTGGTCGACCCTCGGATGCAGTTCGAGATGAACACGTTTATCTTCAATGATAACGGCAAGCCAGAGGCTCAGAAGAATAAACACGACGACATGATATTCGCTCATGCTCTGGGCCTTATGGGCCTCGACCAGATTGAGTACGTGCGTGAAGAGATAGTGCAAGAAAAGCCACGGAACCTGCACGAGATGTTGCAGTTCGAGTTGAACACTGGCAGATTGCACCCTAAGAAGAGGGACGCGGACAACACCGACAGGTGGGGGATGCGTACTGATGTGGCCTCGCTGACCGAATCAGCGTCAACAACTCGCCCTCCTAGGCGTTAAATGCGGAGATAGTCATGGATTTGAGCCCAGAAGCACTGTCAGGAATCACCAATATGCTTGGAGGGGGCGACGAGCCTGCCCCTGAGCCCGTTGCTGCACCTGTCGCTGAGGAGACTCCGGTTCAGGCTGAGACTTCGTCCGAGCCCACCCAGGACGTTAATGCGAAGGTGGAAGATGGAGCGGATTCGGCACCCCAGGAGGCCGCAGCGGAGGACAGCCCTGCTGCGGAGGAAGAGGTGCCATCGGGCCACCGTGTCCCGTATGACCGGTTTAAGCAGGTGCTCGAGTCTCGGAACAAGTTTCGAGATGAGAGGGCGGAGTTGGAGGCGGAGATTGAGAGACTCCGCGCACAGCCAGCGCCAACACCTGCGCCCGCTCCAGTGCAGGCTGCGCCCCAAGCGGAATCGGACGATGCTTGGCTTGAGCGATACCTGGCCGGCGAAGAAGACGCCGCCCCTGCTCAGGCTAAAGACACCGCCCACCTTCAGGAATTTCAGGACCGCCTATACAACGCCGAGGTCCAGCTTGCTCGTCAGCAGTTGGAGGTCGAGGTTGGTGCCGCGCTCCAGAAGTTCCCATCCGTGCCACGGGACGTAATCTTGCAGGCTGTTGCCAACAACCCTTCAGCTACAGCAGAAGCGGTTGCAGAGCAGTACTCCTCGTGGGTAGCGGGTGTTGAAGAGAAGGCCATCGCGGCCTACTTGGAGAAGAACCCGAACAGCACACCGGCTGAGGCTGTGGCCGCGACCCAAGAGCCCAAAGCGGCTCCGCGTCCCAGCAAAACCGGAGGGAGTACGACTGCTGCCGCATCTGAGGTGCCGCTGAAGACTGTGAGCGATGGTTCCGCAGCTTTGAGAAAGCTGTGGGCCCGCAACAACCCCTTCGCATAGAGAGCTCACGCTCTCATCACCACATTTAGGAGGCAGTCATGCCAGCCACACAGCTTACGCTGCAAAACATTCTCAAGGAATTTTACCTTGGGCCTGTCCAAGAGCAGCTCAACAATGAGGTCATGGTCCTCGATTTGATGACCAAGACCACCGTCGATTGGAACGGTCGCGTTGCAATCATCCCCATCCACGTTTCGCGAAACACTGGTGTTGCTTTTGCCGCAGAGTCGGCCCCTCTTCCCGCCGCTGGCGACCAGGGATATCAGCAGCTTCAGGTGAACGCGCACTTCCTCTACGGTCGTTTCCAGATTACCGGTCCCGCCATGTCGGCTGCTGGTAAGGGTGGAGCAAACTCCTTCATCGGCTGGATGGAAGCCGAGATGGACAAGCTCGTCAACGACGTGAAGAACGCCTCGGACAACGCCATGATTTCTGGCGGTCGTGTCTTGGGCTTCCTCAACGAGCACAAGGTCGTTGCTGGTGGTGCCGCTGCGTTCACCAACTGGGAAATGTTCGGGGATGTCGAGAAGGCTGAGCAGCTTCGCGCTGCCGTTGTTGCCGCTGGTAGCACCGAGCTTCTCGTGGACCTCGTTCGCGTGGACCGAAACGCCGCTTTGGGATACACTGTGATCCCCAACTGCGTTCAGATTGCCCTGAACGGAACGGATGTCATCGGCCGCACCATTTCTCTTGAGGACGTTGACTTGAACGGCGCTGGTGCTGCGTACACCACGGCGGTTACGGACGACGGGTTCGGGATTGCGGTTGTGGTTTCGGCTGCACAGCAGGCGGCCCCGGCCACTGCCGTCACCAACAACCTTGACCAGCAGCCCCAGGGAATCTTCGCAAACCTCGGCTCGCGTGCACACTTCGGTGTCAACCGCTTCAGCCCTGCGAGTGGAACGGAGTTCCCGGTTCTCCAGAGCACCATCATCACGCAGGTCGTGGGTGGCGCTCAGACCCGTGCGGCGCTCTCGCTTCCGCGCATGCAGGCGACGATGGACCAGGTGAGTCAGCTTTCGGGCAACGAGCCTGACTGCATCCTCATCAGCCCTCTGGCGCGTCAGCAGTACGCTGCTCTGTTCCAGCTTACGGCAGGAACTTCCGCTACGGTGATGAACACCAGCGGAGAGCGCGCCAACAAGCTCGACGGTGGCTTCTCTGGTCTGTCTTACGGTGGGCTGCCCATCAAGACGGCTCGTCACGTTGGCGGCGGAGGAATGATCTTCCTCAAGCTGTCCTCGTGGAAGGTTCTGGAGCTCGAGGCTCACGGCTTCGCGGACCTGGACGGAAGCGTCCTGGCGCGCGCTGGCGTGGGTGCCGCAGGCGTGGATGCCTACGAGGGTTACTACCGATGGTACTACAATACCGTCACGACGAACCCCAATCAGAACGCGATTCTGTGCGGCTTCAGCGTCTAGTTCCGAATTAGTCCCACCCTAATTCGGGAGGCCCCAGTGCATAGTGCTCTCATGTTCTGCCTGCTCACCCTGGCACTCATGGGGGCGCTATGCCTCGGTTTCCTGGCCCGTTACATCTGGCTCCTTTGCGAGAAGGAGTCAGATGAGCGGGCCGAACGACGTGAACGGGATATGGTTGTCGAACACAACCAGCCCATGATGGACATCATCTACGCTGAGGAGGAATCACATGGCAGGGTATAGTGAATACAGCCCAACTATGTACGGCTCTGTGCCCCCGGCTCCGATGAACCCACTGCAAGGCTTGGCTGCTGGCGGCTCGCTTATTGCGCCGTTTATCTTTGGCCAAGACGACCCGCTAAAGGCCATGGCTTTGCAGCTACTTGGCAGCCAAGGCGGCTTGGGCATTAGGCCAAGCCTGCTGTCGGCCATGCTGTCTAACACAGACAACAAAAACGAAGCCGCAGAGGGCGTTCGTTCCGAGGCCGCCGCGTCTCTCTCTGCCGGGGCCGGATACCCTACGGCCACGCGTCAGAGGCTTATGGGTTATGACGGCCTATCAGGGCCTGCCCAATATGGAACATTCTCTAGGCTTGGCCTGAACTTGGGCGGGAGTCTGTCTTAATGGCTAAAGAGTTTCCTCAAAACATCCAGGGCCTAATCAACGACTCGCGCCGCGATAAGATTACGGTGCGTCGTGCGTGGAACCTGTCCCTGAAATTCCTTGAGGGTCGCCAGTGGCTGTCGTTTGACAAGCGCCTCGCCACCTACGTCACCGCGACATCGACCGAGGGGTCGTCTCGAGTCACGGTCAACCTGCTTTTGAACATCTACCGCAACGTCTTGTCCCGGTTGGCCCTGGCCTACCCCGGCGTTGTGGTCATCCCAGCGAGCCCATCCTATGAGGACATTCTCAAAGCGAAGTCATCTGAGACAGCCCTTCGCTATTACTGGCACAAAGACGACGTGCCAGAGACCGTCGAGCGACTCATCAAGTGGCTCCTCACTACAGGAACTGCGGCTCTACACACCTTCTACGACCCAGGCATGGAGTGTGTCAGGACCGAGGCCATTGGGGCCTACGACATCTTCTTCGAGCACTCAGTCATTAATCCTGACGACAGTCGATGGGTCGGACTCCGGTCATACGTTGACCGTGAAGATTTAAAAGAGGCCTACCCGGACAAGGCTGAAGAGATTGAAAACGCTCCCGCTCCACAAGAGCCTGACTACGGCCAGATTAATCCCGCTCCAAACGAAGGACCTCCCAAGGACCGAGTTGAGGTCTTCGACATCTACTGGCGCGATGGACGCCACGCGGTCGTCACTGGAAGCACCTATCTGTTCAAGCAGAAGCAGATGCCTACCAAGACGTTCCCTGTCCAGATTATTCGATACACCGAGATTCCCCGCCGCCTGTGGGGTAAGGGCTTAATTGAGCCGCTCGTAGACCTTCAGATGCTCTACAACCGAGCGCGCTCTCAGGTCGTCCACAATGTGGAGCTCATGGGCAACCCCAAATGGCTGGTGCCCAAGACCGCTGGGGTGTCGACCCACGCCATCACCAGCAAGCCCGGTGAGAAAATCTATTACAACGCAGCAGGAGGCACGCCACAGCAGGTGGCCGCAGCCCCTCTGCCGTCTTACATCGCTGATAACATCACGCGCCTACAGGCCGAGATGGGCGACGTAGCGGGCCTGCACTCGGTGTCCCTGGGTAAGCGCGCGGTAGGTGTCACCAGCGGCAAGGCCATCCAGGCCCTGGCCAGCCACGACACCAGCCAGCTTCAGATTAGCCAAGCAGCCATTGAGAAGGGCACGGCAACCATGGCCCGGTGTGTGCTGGAACTCATGAAGGAGTTCTACACCGAGGCTAAGATGATGAGCATGCTTGACCAGTATGGGCGAGTCACCTTCGCCTCTATCCAGAGCACCAACATCGTGGACACCCCAGAGGTGTTCATCGAGACCGGCTCCTTGTTCAGGGACGAGGCCCAGGACCGAGACGCCAAGGTGATGGAGCTTGCACAGGCTGGACTCATCACGCCACAGCAGGCGTTGCAAGAGCTGAGCTTCCGCACCGGCAACGCGTTTATCAGCGAGAAGGTGCAGGCGATGGCTCACGCCAAGGACATGCTGGACGCGGCGCGGCTGGGAGCGCGGATTGAGGTGTTTATGTCTGATGACCTCGAGGCCTTCGGCAAGGTCTTTGGGGAGTTCATGCAGACAGAAGAGTTCTACCTGCTAGACCAGGAACGGCAAGACTATTTGAGGGATGTCTTGCTTAGTATTGAATCGGCAGGCCAGCCCGATGAGGTCTACCGGACCCTTCTGGGCGCGAACAAGGTCTTCCCGCGCTCTCAGCCCCCCACTCTCGACCCGCAAACGATGGCGGCCAACATGGCAGCCCCGGCGTCTCCGAACACCCAGCAGCAGATTATCCAAGAGCAGAGCGCAGCGGCCACGCGCGCGGGCTCTATGGCTGAGGCTGAGAGACTCCTGACCGGCAGAAGCGAGGCGCTGATGGGTCGCGGTCCAGGTACAGGAGGGCTCTAATGGCAACCGTAGACTTTGTTGTTAACACCTTCCGCACCTACATCGATGAGCCTGACCAGACCTTTGTGTCAGACTCTCTGGTTGAGAACATGCTCAACCTTGCCTACATCGAGTTCAGGCGTAAGGTCACTAACATCGACCCCAACATCTACGCCAGGACGATCGACGTGGCGGCCCCTGGCTCTGTTCAAGTGGACTTGTCGGCGCTTCCTGCGCCCATTCTGGGCTCCACGGCTACGCCAGAGAACAGGCTCATCTCGCTCTTGAGCGTCTACATTGTTGACCAGACCAACAACCTGCCATCCCTGGTGTTCAACTCAGTGCAGTCCCTAGAGGCATTGCAGAGCACTGGAGACGCGGTGTTCTTCACCAGCAACATCTTGATGTTCAACTATGTGATTCAGCGCCCTCTCAAGATTGCATACGTCCCTGGGCACAACGTGTCATTCCAGGCGGGAGCTGCTGGTCAGTTCATCGACGACCTCGATGCCTTTCACGACATGATTGCCTTGTACGCATACAAGCAGTACGCCATCGCAGATGCCGCCACGAGCGAGCAGATTGTTGGGCAGCTACGAATTCGTGAGGGTGAGCTCATTGATTACCTTTCCAACAGGAACACCGCTGGCGCGAACTACGTCCAGAACGTGACAAGCAATAGTTACTGGTTCTAGGGGGCTAGCGTGGCTGTTCGCGGACAAGAAGTTGAGGTCCTTGGCCCAGGAATCGAGTCCGATTCTGAGGTGAAGGGCTCGTTCGCGCTCAACATGCTGTGGCGTCGTAATGGCTGGGAGGTCCGAAAGGGCTTCGGTCAGGTGGCCGAGATGGACACCACGCTTGGTGCCATTAAGCCAAACGACCAGAACCTTCTGTGGGGGTACAGGAACCATATGGGGTCCTACCTCCTCAAGACATCGTCAGGCGGCACGCAAATTATTAGCGCGTTCTCTGCCGATGTCACCACGGGAGACAGGTACCCATCAGGGACCTCTACCCCTAACCAGGGACTAAGCGAGTTCTTGCGAATCTACGTTGTAAGCATCTACGACGTGGACAGCGGCGAGTGGTGGGAAGAGCCTGTTTATTCTCAGACCTCTGAGTTTGTTCAGGCGGGGACATCCTCTGCCCAGATGCCCACATGGCGCGGCCAATATGAGAGTGTTTACCGCCTTGAGGAGCAGCTAGTCGGCACTACGTTTTTTCTTAACGCCCCCAATAGCGGGATTGAGAACTTCCAGAAGTGGAAGATAGCCGAGCATGATGACGAGGCTTTTTTCTTCGTAGAGCAAGATGACCTGCTGTTTTTTGGAAACAGGGACACGGGCCTTCTGTCTTACGCTCCGTCTGTCTTCCGAGGCTGGCGCAAGGGCGGCCAGGCCATGCCGAGGCGCGGCAGGGAGATGCAGGCGCAGACCGTATACGACAAGACCTGGGCCAACCCGTACTCTGAAGGCTCTCTGGTAACGCCGGCACCGGCCTTTGATGGCGCGTTTTCAGAGGCGTTTACCTACCTGAACAGGTCGGAGTTCCCCCAGCCAAGGGGCGGCTCGGTGCTCCAGGGGCGGCTTGTGCTGTTCTCTGGCAAGAGCGTGTACTTCTCTGACGTTGGATTCCCGACCAGCATTGTCGCGGAAAACGTCCTTTTTGTTGCCGCAGAAGGAGACATCACTGCGGTCCAAGAGCACCTAGGCAACCTGCTCATCTTTACCGATGAGGAGACCTGGGTCTTGCAGCCGGCTGATGCGTTTATTGTGACGCAGGGCAGGCTAGTCAAGCTGGCCGAGGGGCTCGGGTGCTTGTCAGCGAACTCAATAGCCAAGACCTCTTCGTCTGTGACGTGGATGGACAGACGGGGCGCGTACAGGATGGAGAGCGGGCTCTCTATTGAAAAGATATCTGACCCTGTCGAGCCGCTCTTCAACGATTTTATCTCCAATCCTCTGACTAACTACTACACGGCCAGCGGCAACCCAACGTCGGCGGCGATTGAAGGAGCTCAGCCCTCTCCAACCATCTCTCTAAGCCCTAGAAACTTGAGTGTTGTCTACTATCACAAGCTCAGAGCACTTTGTTCTGCATGCCGGACGAGGCTGGCGCTCTTTATTACAGAGACGGGAAGTGGGGCTGGTGGACTGTGGAGAGTATTGTTCAGCCGAACTACGTGGACACCCGAGAGAGGGCAATCGTTGGAGCAGCCCAGAACATCAGAAACCCGTGGATGCTGGCGGACAATGACAACCTGTTTGTTGTCGGCTCACCCAACAGCTCCGAGCAGGGAGAGCCCCTGGTTAATACGATTGCTGGGCGGTCTGGTGCCGTCATAGCGGCAGACAACACTCGCTCTCGGTCCTACTACCTGCTTCGTTATGGGCTTGGGGGTGGCCTAGACAGGTCGGTTGAGTCAGGGGAAGACAGGCGGCACGTCGTCGGCAGGTGGGCTCCTTTCTATGAGCAGACCACCGCAATCATCCCCGCAAACTCCGACCACTACCTGTATATTGGCAAGCCCGTGCCAATCCCCCAGGGCTCTGTTCTTGGGGTTGGAGCCAGCGCGAGCGCAGCGGCAGATGCAGTAGACGGGGCCGTCTGGGTTCCGTTTGAGTACGTCAGGGGGGTTCAGTGCAACACGGCGAGTCAGCTAGCCCGGATTGACGGGTTTAACATACGCTTTAGCTACGACACCACAAAGTGGCAGCCCATCTTGCAGGGCGGCTCGACCACAGCGGTGCAGGTGTTCTTGCCCCCGGAGAGGATGGCAGGCGCTGCGGGCTGGTCGGTAACAAAGGCGTTGCAAAACGGCGCAGCCAGCGCTGTAGGCACGTACTTGCAGATAACCTTCTCCGTTGCGGTGGGTCCGTCTCCAAGCCCTAACTTTAGGCTGTGGAACCGCAACCGGCTGATATGGATTCCATTCAGGCCGGTCGACCAGTCTCAGGTGGTTGGGATGGGTGTTGACTTTACCTCAATCGGAGCCGGTGTTGGAGGCGTGGCGGAGCTTAACGGCATAGACATAGCGGCGGCTGCCTGTACGGCAGCCATCCGGTGCTACGTGTGGGAAGAGACGCGCCTTGGGAGTTCACAGCACCAAGACAACAACGTGGCTCAGGCGGTAGACTGGGCCTACAAGAGCGCGCCGGTTGGGGTTAAAGACGACGTGCAGATTAAGGGCCGAGGGCTTAGCTTGGTCGCGATGAGCCACGGAACAGCGTTTGCGGACAACCGGATTCAGCCGGACTGGCCCTTTGGGCTAATGAACGTTATCGGCGGGGCTGACTACAAGGAGTGGACCTCACAGGTGGTGGATGTGATTCCAACGTCTGACTCTGTAAACACTCAGAGCAACACCCCTGCTGTAATCCTAGACCAGTCAATGAACACAATAAGGACCCGGTACAAGTCGAACGCCACGGCGGCGCTTGTGGAGACCGTGTTTAACAAGGCCAACGGACCCAAGTACGGTGCCGCAGGTGGGGTTGCCTCTTCTTATGACTACATCGTGGGAGACGAAGAGGTCGATATGCTGGCGATTAGCGACAGCGTTCGCGGAGAGAAGGTCAGCTACATGCTGTGGGGCCATGTCCAAAACAAGGCCGAAAGGTTTTTCTTGCAGTCCATGAAGGCCATAATCAGGGTGCTTGGCGGCACTAGGAGGACTGGTCGATGAGAGAGGTCATCAAGCTAGACACCACCACGGTGGAGCAGCAAAACCGCAGCATCAGGGATGAGAGGGCCTCGAGGATTGACTCTTTGGAGGTCTCTCCCCCTAAAGAGCCCGTAAGAGAGACGAGAGCCAGGTTCAACTCTATCAACCTGCCATCGGCCAACATCCCCACGTTTGACCTCAAAAAGCCGTTCACCACCCTGCGCGGCAACAACACCCGCACCGATGTGGACAGGACATGCAACGTAGAGGCAGACGCCAAGATTCGTGGGATGTCCTTCTTCTCTAAGAACGCTATTGCATCAGAGCCTGTGGCCAGAGTAAGGGCTGGGGCCAGGGCGGTCTTTCAGGCGTGCGTCTTCAACAGAAAAGAGACAAGCGGCGACACTCCGATGATTGAGGTTGAGGAGGGCGCAGAGGCTATCTTTATTGGCTGCACGTTTATTGGCGGTGGCTTGGTGGTCAACAACCTGGGAGGAGCTCCTGCCGCCGCAAGGGTTCAGATGATTGCCTGCTCGTCTAGGGACACTGGGCTGTATGGAGATGTCACAAACGTGGGGTCGCTCTAATGGCCTATCAGCATAAAAAGTCCCTGCGCGTACTTACTGACAGGCAGTTCAGCCAGAACACCTCTTTAGGCGGAACGAGGCTGGACGATGCCCTGGAAGAGTCGGTCGACCACTTCAACGCCGTCCCCAAAGGAGACCTCAGCACCCGGTTCACAAAGAGCCAGTTTGTGTTTGGCTACACGCCATCTCCGGTAACGGCCAACCCGGTGTGCCAAAGAAGCGTGACCGTTGCCGCCGCTCACCCCGTCACTCCAATCCTTCGCGCGGGCACAGCAGAGGCTCTGCCCAGCCAGTGGATTGCTCTTCCAAACTCTAAACACACCACGGTCAAGACAACATCTACAGCCCCGGCCCCCTACCCTGGGCGATACAAGAACCAAAACGGAGCCACTCCGACAGGGGGCTTTCAAAACGAGTGGAAGATTAAGGGAACCAACATCGAGGAGTACCCAGACGGGCGCTCTACAATGAGCAACCAAAACGCCTACCCAAACCAGGAGTGGCTGAACTACTGGGCAGACAGGACCTCTGGCGGCGGCGCTGTGCCCCCAAGCGCAGTGGACACCCTCGACAGCTACCAGCTAGCGTGGACGCAGTCGTGGCAGTTTGAGCGACCAGTGGTGATTGATGAGCTAATGCTCTCTGTTGAGATGGGGGCCTTGTTTAACATCCTGCTTGGCTATAACGACACCAGCGGAAACACCCTCCCTAGCCGAAACCTGTGCGTGGTGTTGCACGTAGACAACGACGTGGCCAAAGAAGACAGGTCTGCCAACTCAATCGAGGCGACGTTTAACAATCGCCCTGTCTTTATGAGCTACGTTGCGATGGGAACCCCAATGGCATCGTTTGCCTACACGGACATGTTCCCCAACCACCCTTACTATTCTGGCGGCGCTGGGCCTGGATACCCAGGAAGGGTTATTCGTTTTAGGGACATGAACATCCCAATCCGCCAGTTCGCGCGGGTTAGGCTGTCTGTTGTGTTCCCCGAGTACGCTCTTGACGGAGACGCAAACAACAAGAAGGGATGGTACCGATTCTTGCCATCTCACGTCTACATGCAGCCTACCAACAACGACGACAACGTCTCGACGAATGTTCCCTACGGGGTTATGTCCCCCCTTAATGTGTGCGTTAACGGCTCTATAACGGTGCTGGAAGAGGTCCAACGCTAATGGCCAAGGTGACGAGAAAGAAGCTCGCTAGAGGCGTGAAGCTGACGGTTTCTCACGTCTTCGACCCCATCGGTCGGAAGGCTGGCGCGGCGCTTACAGGCGGGATGGCCAAGGAGATAGAGGACTCCAACATTGACCTGACGCAAAGGGAGGAGCCCTTTAGCTCATTTAGGGTCAACTTCAGTGTCCCGTGGCTAGACTCAAAGTACTTCTTTGACAACGCAACGGTGGACCCTGGCGAGGGAACAACAGCCGGGACGGAGCCCTCTGCCGAGAGCCGGACGTTTGACAAGCCGTTCTACATCCCGTTCTGTCTGCCACCTCTACAGCAGGACTTTGACTCAGCCAGGCCTGCTGTCAAAGAAGGGCAGCCGGTCTCTATCCTAAACGAGATAGCCCTTAGTTTTGACCAGTCGGACGAAGCGGCCACGCTTGTTGGCCAGTGGTACGGCAAGAGAGAGGGAGAGCTGACAAGCCTCACGACACCGGACCTGCCACTCAACACCACCAACGGCTACCAGTATAGGTTTGTGGATGTCACCACTAGCACGAGCGAGGCGAGCCCGGAGTACCGGGTGCCGTGCCCCCATCTCGGCAAGAAGTCCTTTGAGCGTCTAGACGCATACGACTTCAGGATTGAGATATACGAAAAAGAGCAGACCTACTGGACCGACCTGTCGTCTACAGAGTTCGCCCATGAGTTCATCAAGCGTCGCGGCCAGGTGGTAGACGCTGCGTTTCCCCCTGCCCTGTTCTCCGCCACTAGCTCAAGGCTCAACCCGGTAACGGTCAGCGGACTTAATCGACAGCTAAGCCCGTACAAGACCTACATCATGGCCTTGTTTGCGCCCAAGCTGCACGACAGCGACACCACGCGTCGCATGCACGCACTTGTGCCAAGCCTTAACGTGTCCCTTCGGTTCACCCAGAGGATGTATTCTAGGGACACCACAGCTTCAGACAGTGTTCAAAACATGCCCCCGCATGGAGGAGCCAAGGCTGGCCCACCCCTTGCGGCCAGCATTAGCGTGCCCGCTACTGGCGACCTGGTTAAGGCAGACTCGTCAGCCGACGGAATCTCGTCTAACCTTGAAGTGGTAGACCGCCAGTTCCAGCAGAAGCTGCGAGGCGGGTACCAAGACTTCTCAATGGCCTACCCCTCTGAGGAGCTCAAGGAGGACGCGGGCTACGAGGTGGTGACGGTGCCTCTCGGCCAGGGGTTCTCAACCAACCGCATGTCTATGAGGGACGAGTACCCCTGGGCTCCCTATGTGCAGACAGGCGTGGTGCCAGCGGGCAAGGCCAGGGGCGATTACAACGAGAGCGGCTTCTATTTTGACCGCAGGCTCGTCCCGTTGCCTCACGAGATGACGATTCACCATGTTATCTTGGCGCTCAACACTACGTCTGACAGGCTGCCGACGCCGTACCTGACCCGGTTTCCGGCGCACAACGAGGTCCCCAACGCTGGAGCAACCTCCTACATCGCTGCGACCCACCCAACCAATGGGTTCCTTAACTACGAGGTTGGGGTCGGCCTGGTCACTGGAATCCCTGGCGATAACTTTGAGTACCAGCAGGTGGCATACGCCAGGCACGGTAGCCATAAAGACATCAACCCGGCGCTAGCCGCCCAGATTATTGATGCCGTAGATATGCAGCTCCCGTCTTGCTCTATGAACTGGGAGTACAAGCTGGTAAGCGTGCCGTTGATGGGTTCAAACAATGGCAATGGCTACTGGCAGGACTACGACGCCGCCACCCCAATCGCCGGAACTAAGGGCAATCAAGGCAGGCCCATCTGGGCAGGCGAGGGCAACTCGTTTACAAACGACCGCTCTGATATTATTGGCATGACAAGCGACTCGCCTGTGACTACGGCTGCTGGGTTTGGGTTTAACCTTGGAGGGGTAGCGCCTAACGCCACCACTGGCTCCGAGCAGTACCTAGAGGTGAGGCTGGCTGTAAAGACAACAGCAGCCGCAACCAACCCGGTGTACGAAGAGACGGCGGACACGCCAGGGTTTTTGTCCTTTAACACCAACGAGGACTTTACGTCAGGCGGGACGCAGGTAGGCGCTAAGAGCACTCCAATCGTTAACCCATGGCACCATGGCGACATCGCTCTAGGGTATGGCGGCTGTTGGGTGTACATTATCGGCAAGAAGCATCTGAAGTAGGAGGGAGTCATGGCCTCGCCACAAAAGAAAACGTCAACAGCGGCAATCTTGGGCACCTTAGCTGGCGCAGGGCTGCTCACCAGCCTGGCTAAAGACCTTGGGCTTGGGCCAGCGCCCCCGCCTATTAGTAACCGAGCAGCCCTTCAGGACGCCTTTCGACAAGAGCAGGAGTTCGGCCAGGAGGTAGCCGACATCGCATCAATGATGCCGGCAGTCGCAAGGCAGCGGGAGTATGAGGCGTTTGCCCAGGGCTTTGGCTCTGGTGGGCCTCGTGGCATGCAGCGCCAGGCGGCGGCTCGAGACGCCTCACGTCGCGCAGACGTGGGCTCGGTGGCTCCCATGCTTGATGCCCTGAAGCTCAAAAAGCAGGTGTCTCCCACCGAGGTGCAGAAGAAGCGCCGAGATGAGATGAGCAAAGCCTTGGCGGCTTTGCGCTCTCAGGGCGTGGACACCCCGCAGCAGATTATGGAGGTGCTTGGCCCGCTGACTGGCGGAGACCCGGCTCTCATGAGGGAAGCCTCTGCCCTGGCCAGCGGCGGAAGGTTCTTCCGAACGGGTACCGCGCCGGGTTTTGTGGAAGACATCGGCTCACTACTTATGGGGTAGCAGCGAATGGCACGCGCAGTATTCGGGGGAGGGCTCTCTCCCTACATCACCAAGGCCCAAGACCGGCCAACGCCCTACAATCCTCTGGGAGCTCTCAGCGCGACCATCAGGCAGCCGTTTGTTGAAGACGTAATCGTCCCTGGCATCAGCCGGATTCGCGATGAGATGCGTATCGCGGAGCAAGAAGAGCAGATTGCTGCACAGGCAGCAGCCGCACGCGCTCAGGGCGCTCAGCTTATGCGGCAGGCTGCTGCTGCCGAGCAGCAGGGTCTGGACGCAGAGATTGCTGCTGCTGTTAGCGGTGTTAATGTTCCGAGAGCGATTGGCGTGGTACCGCTGCCGGTGGCTGGCCCTAACCGCGTGAGGATGGGTGACGCGGAGCAGGCGCTAAACGAACTAAATAGGTTCGCCTTGGAAGCAAGGGCTGCTGGTCGAGACCCCGTTCAGATGGTGACTCAGGGCGGGGCATGGCCAAGGCACATGGCATTGTTGAGAGAGGCGGGGCTGGCCGATGTTGCTGTTGAAATCTTATACGGGAGCAAGGACCCGATTGGGATGGCAACCGGACAACTCCAGCAGACCCAGCAGCGCAGAGGCGAGCAAGAGGCAGCAGCCGCAGCCACCCAGCGGTTTGAGCGAGCACTCGCTGGTGAACTCCCGCAGGTGGCAGCCGAGCAGGGGGCGCAGCCCATCGTGATAGATGGCGAGGTGGTCTTGCCTCCCAATTGGGAAGACCTCCCGATTAGTCACCCACAGCGAGTGGCCTACCGGCGGTTCGAGGATACCGGAGAGCTGCCAGCGCCCCCGGCACAAGCAGCCCAGCCCCAAGCCATCGCGAGCCCAGAGTCCATTGAGCGGGCCAACCGCCTACGCGAGCAGGCCACAGCCTTAGAGGCAGAGGCCAAGGGTATTGAGGCCACGCCTGTCTACAGGACGTTCGGGGACCACGCCATGGCGTTCCTCGACGCCCTGGACAGAGGGGACGTAGCCACGCAGATGGCCCTCATGGAGTCGGTCGGCGGCTCCACTGACTACCAGCCCTTTGGCAAGGGAGCGGTGGGTAAGGCCATTGGCAGCGACGCGAGCATGCGTGCGCGTAAGGATTTGCTTGACCTCAAGAAGAAGTACCTTGATGCGAAGCGCCGAGAAGACAGCGCCATTAAGATCGCCGAGAAGAAGGCTGAGCTCAGGGGCAAGAAGACGAAAACCGGAGGCCGTGTTGGTGGCGGGTACGGCAGAAAGGACAAAGTGCTTATGAACGCACTGGTTGCCCTCAACAGGGGAGACAGCCTTACTGACGCGCAAAAGAAAGCACTAAAGGCCACAGGAAAGCTAACCCAGGCAGAGATTGCGTCTCTTACTCCAGACCGCCCAGCCGCATGGCAGGCGCTAAGGACCGGCATGGTGGGCAAGCGCGCCCGCGCTGATGCTAAGTCGATCATGTCAGGACAGGCCACGCCAGAAGAGCGGGAGAGGGCGGACGAGAGAAAAGAGGAGGCGGAAATCAAGAGGCTTGATGCCAAGGCTAAGACAGCCGCAACCCAAGCGGAGCGACAGGCATCTGCTAACGAGGCAAAGAGGCTGCGTCTTACCCGCGACATCCGTGGCGCGAATGGCCGCCTTGACCGAGCGCAGGCGCGGTCAAGAGACCTCTCTAGGGGGATAGCGAACAACAAGGCGATTGCTGCCAGAAATCAGGAAGAGGCCGATGCCATTACCGGCACCGACGAAAAATCGCAGGCCGAGAAGAGAAAACTAAAAAATGATGCGAAGGCCGCGAGCACGCTGGCGCAGCAGGGGGAGGCCGAGAAGAAGTTTGCTGATAAAACGGTCAACAGAATCACCGATGAGATTTCAGACTACAAAGCGCAGTTGCGCCAGTTGCCAGCCAAGGCAGACTAACATTGCCCCAGTTCACCAGACAGACTGAGCTTGGCCCCGTCACCTTTACCGCGCGTGAAGGGGTAACAGAGGGCGAGATTCAGGACATGGTGGCCAACTGGGTCGCCTCCATGCGCCAAGCAGAGGAGGTCCCTGAGCCTGAGCCAGCCCCTGCCCCCGAGCCGGCTCCTGTCATGCTGGCCGGGGAGTCTGACGCCCCTAGAGGCCCAGAGCTTGTTGAGCAGTTGCCAGAAGAGCCCATTGAGCAGGCCTATGTCCCTGGCATCAGGGCAGACACGGGCCGTTCAGGCATCACCGTCTTTGGCCCTGCCGATGCCCCCACCGCCGAGCTTGCAGAGGCGGCGACCGGACGACGGCCTCCCGCTGACCCTTACTCAGCCGGACCTGGAGAGACGTTCCTGACGGACCCTGCGTTCTATGAGCAGGTGGCGGCACCTTCCGTTGAGGGTGTCCCTGGACTCTTTATTGGCGCGGGCGAAGAGGCATTGGCCGTCCTAACGGGGGACGAGTCTGTGTCTGAGCAGCGGCTGGCAGAGAGCCGCGCAAAGATTATGCGCCGCATGAGCGAGGACGATGAGGCAAGCATTATCCTCAAGACCATTGAAGAAGACTGGGAGGAGCTAGTCGAAATCTTTGGGAGCGATGGCGCCCCGACAGACGACGCGACGGAGATTGAAGGCTCTTTTGCGTTTGAAGTCCCAGAGGGCGCCACGCCTGAAGATATCAGAGCCATCATCCAGAGAAAGAAAGAAGGGCGCGAGGCAGGCAGGCAGATGATGGGGTCGTTTAAGGCGACCATGAATGTCCTTAACCCGGAACTGCACTTCGACCCCACCACGCGCCCATCGAACAAGGCGAACTTAAAAAGATTCTACCGAGAGGCGTTCCTTTTCTGGGCAAGCGACCCCATTGAGGCTGGCCTTGAAGCGACTTGGCTGTTCCCAGGCCTAGACCCTGCTACACTGGCCATTAAAGGAATCCAAAAGGGAGGAAGCGCCGGGGTAACGGGGCTCCGACTCCTGTCAAACGCCAACAAGATCCGCCGCCGCACGCGCGCCGCGTATCAAACAGAGACCGCCTTGGCCGCAGAGGTGGGAGTTCAACGCGCACAGGGCGCTGCGTCCCAAGCGGAGCAGGGGCTCGAATCTGCACGAGCAGAGGCTACTGGCAGAGCGCTGAGTGAGATTCCAGAACCCCCTCCTCTTACGAGCGACCGACCACCCGCCCCGCCAGACCAGTCCCTTATCCAGGCAGATGTGGACCTTTGGGACGCCAACGTCCAAGCCACGATGGCCGATGACGCCGCCGCGCTAGCGGCAGATGATGCTGCCAGGGTCACGGCGGAGGGCGAGGCCAGGATAGCCGAGCTTGGCGATGAGATTACCCAGGTCAGAGAGCTAGACCTTGTAGACGCCCCTCCTAAGCGTCCTGAAGAGCCCAGTCTCATGGACTCCGACGCTTCTCCTGACCAGGCGGCGCGTGACGCTTCTGATGTAATCTCTCACGACATTGTGCATGGAGACGGTGGCACCCGGCAGGCCATGGAGATGTCGAACTCCGGGGCGGCCAACGCAAACGCCATGAAGAACGCCGACATGGAGGTGTTCGGAGAGTTTGTGCAAGAGGGCCTAGACATGGCGGGCGATGGGCGAAGGCTCGCAGAGATGCCCCCTGTTCAGCGGGTGACGTACCTAGAGAGGGCAAGGCAGCTTGCCGAGTCTGGCTTTGTGGTCAAAGACGTGGACACCGGAAGGCTTGTTATTGATGCCAACGAGGTTGAGCCGCTCATTGATGCTGTGCTGGACAAGGGGAAGATGCCCTCGTCCATTGAGCAGTTGGCCATGGCAAGGTACGCCAGACAAGTCGGCATGGAGATACGAGAGATTGGAGAGCAGTGGACCCGTGCCACAGACGAGGCGGCAGAGCTAAACGCCCGGATGCCTGAGATTAGGAAGAAGGCCAAGGCGTCTGAAGAGGGGACAGCCCTTAACCGGGACTTCAGGGAGGCCCAAGACTCTCTTACCGAAATGTCCAACATGCAAGACTCGCTAGCCGGTGCCCAGGACGGGCTCATAGAGGTGTTCGACAGAGCCAAGATGGCGGTCAAGAAGGCGGGAACGCTAGCGGCCCAGATGCTGAACGAAAGAAAGATGCCTATCCACAAGGCGATTGGCGAAGAGGATTTCCTTGCGGCTGCCACAAAGAAGAACAAGAACCAGCCGCTGAGCAGGAAGAAAAGAGCGCGAGTACGAAAGGAATTTGAGAAGGTTCAATCCAGAATCAACAAAGCAAACGAGGCCTTAGAGGAGGCCGAGGGCGCTCTTAGGCAGGCTCGAGAGGAGGCGGTCAGCCGGCTTGAGTCCGGGGAGCCAGCCGCCGACGCAGCCGCAGCGCAGGCCAAGGCTGACAAGGTAAGGGCGACCGCTAGGAAGAAGGCCAAGAAGGCGATTGACCAAGCAGAGAAAGAGCTTGAGAGAGCCAAGAAGGCAGCAGAAAAAGCGGCGAAGAAGGCAGCCAGGCTTGAGGCTCAGAGGGCAGCCAAAGAGCAAAGAGCCCTGGCCAGGGAGCTCAAGAAGGAAGAGGTCGCTCGGCTTAGGGAAGAGCAGAAGGCTATCCGAGAGGAGATAAAGCAAGCAGATGCTGACCAGCGGAAGGCTGAGTCTATTGCCACGAAGGCCCAGAGAAAGGCCGATGCCGCTGCCACCAAGCTACAGAAGGAGCTTGATAAGATAGCCAAGGCCGAGGAGAAGGCGCTTGATAAGGCAGCCAAGGCAGAGCGCCGCCGTATAGAGAGGGCCAAGTCTAAGAGGGCTAGGGACCTTGCAGACCAGGACCCAAAGGTGCAAGAGGCGCTGGCCAGGGTGGTGGACGCAAAGAAGAGGATGGCCGACGCAGAGGCCGCAAAGCTTATTGCGTATGATGTTCTATCAAGAGGCCCTGGCGGGATGGCCGTGTCTTGGCTCCTTAAGGCAAGCGCAAGCTCTACCCTGCTAACCACGTCTGCCGAGTGGAGCTACCTCGGCATGCAGTTCTCTGGCGGCTTGGCCTGGGCAACGCTTCTTGAGGCCGGCTTGTTTGCCAAGAGCGGGTTTGAGGGGAAGGTGCCGGGAGCTGCTGTGGCGCTGACAACCAAAGAGGCGGTGAAGGCCATGTTCTCCCCTAGCTCTGCTAGGCGCATGGCGATTGAGCTAAGGAGCAACCCAAGGGCTGCCCTGTATGACGAGCTTGGGGTGTCCTTTAAGACTGTCGAGGACATCGCCAAGTCGAGCGGCGACGCTATTGAAGAGATGATGCGAGCCTATAATCAGCTCGGCATGTTTAGCGGAGGCTCAAAGATTCCAGGCGCTAGGATTCTTGAGGGGATGCTTCGGCGCTCCAACAACGCAATCGCCCTGTCTGGCAACACCATCCGCTACTCCCTCATGGATATCTTTACCTCTGCGGGCTACAGCAAGGCAGACCTTGAGAGAATCGCCCACCTCGTCAACCTGTCCACAGGCACGTTTGAGTACCGGCCCAAGGCACCAAAGCCTGGCACGGGGCTGTCACAGGGCCAGCTAGCCTCTTTCGCAGACGTAGAGCGCAAGGCGATTGAGCTTGGATCACACGCCCTGATTGCTCCCAAGCTGTACGCCGCTGTCATCAAGCGTCCTTTTGTGGTGGGGGCCATGCTCAACTCAGGCAACGCGGCGGTCAGAAACGCAGCGGCGACCTACATGGCCATGAGCACCATGAGGGTAATGACCTACGGCACTGCGGCCTATTTAGCAGCAAGGCTTGTGGATGGCCTGTCGGAAGACGACGCATGGGACAGGGCGACCCTGGCCATGTGGCCCGGCTCCCCTTACTTTGGGAAGGTGTCTTTCGGGGACGAGCAGTTTGCACTAGATGGAGGCACCACCGGCACCGTGTCCGCGTTCTTCCCGTCGCTTGGCATCTCTGGCAAAGAGCACCTGACTGCGCTTGAGAGGCTTAACTATTTCCTTGAGACCCCTGACTTCGACTACTCCAAGGTCAAGGTTTTGGGCACCGACTGGATGGACCGGATGTTTAAGGGAATGTTCAAATACAAGCTCCATCCTTTTTGGGGAGCCCTTCACGACAGCTTGCAGGGCGAGAAGTTCTACGGAGCAGAGCTCAAGCAAGAGGACTTCAAGAACAAGCAGTCGTATTGGTTTAACAGAGTGGTGGTTCCGTGGCTTAGCGCATACACGCCGTTCACTGGACAGTCCCTTAGCATGTCGGCCCTTGGCCAGATAGAGCAGGCAAGGGGAATCACCGACCCATCACAGTCTGACTTTATTGGAAAGGACGACGAGCGCCTTCTTCGCTCTCCTGCCTGGATGTTTGCTCTTAAGACAGTGCTTGAGCCGTTTGGGATTACCTCTAGCATTTCTCGCTACAAGATTGACGAGAGAAAGAGAGGGCGGTCGAAGCCGGTCATCCGCATACCAAAGGCAAGGGGCCTAGGCGGTGGCCTTGGCGGCGGCGGATTAGGAGGAGGACTGTGAGAACCCCACCCCGACTCGAGGACCTGGCTCCCTGGCTACGCATCAGGGTCAACGCCCTGGCCGTATCCCACAGAGCGGCCAACCCAGGCACAGCCCTGTGTCTCATCTGGGGCCACCGCTCACAGGCTGAGCAGCAGGCAGCATACAAGGCAGGCCGCTCGAAGATTAACGGCAAGACCAAGTTCAGCCTGCACAACTTCAAGCCGGCTCTGGCTGCTGACCTGTGGGTCTACACCGAGGCAGCGGACGACACCTTCTATGAGAACCGACCGCCCAAGGACCTGGGCCTTGAGCTCCAGTTGCTCCAGAAGGGGAGCCTCAAGAGGTGGTACATCCCCATGGGACACCTCGCTGAGATGGAGGGCCTCGAGGCCGGCGCACTGTGGCGCACGTTCCGTGATGGCCCTCATGTCCAGGTGCCAAAGCGTCAACGAATCGTCATGCTCCAGCGGGTCTTGACCGACAATGGTTATGATGTCGGCGGTGTTGATGGCATACTCGGCCCGAAAACCAAGAAGGCCATTGAGGGAGCCAAGGTGGAGTCAGGGATTAAGGCGCGCGCAGGCGGCCCCATGCCCATCCATCCTGACCTGTGGGAGTGGCTGCACAGAGACGTGCCAGGGAGAGTCTCGTGAAAATTAGCGGAGTCACCTATAGACACCCACTCGCCAACATCACAAACGGCGCAGGCGCTGCTGGTGGAGGCGGGGGCGCAGGCCCTACCGGTAAGTCGTATGAGTTTGACGGGGTTGACGACTACGTCTTGGCCAACGGCGCAGCCTCGGCCATTGACTTCAACAACAGCGCACACTCGGTGTCCGTCTGGGTCAAGATGCCTCCCACCACCGACCCCTTAAATGCCGTATGGGCGTTCACCAACTCCTCTACCAGCAGCTCTAGGTACTGGATGGCTATTACGGCAACAGGGTCTGTCAACCTTTACGGGTGGAGCAACTCTGCTGGCGTCTATGTTTTTGGAGGGGCAGGCGGCGTAAGCGTTGGGACCAACCTTGATGACGATGCTTGGCACCACATCGCCGTGACATACGACGGAGCAACTGCGCTCAAGATATACATAGATGGCGGAGCGCCATCGACCGTTGTGGTGGGCGCTGGAACTCTCGACTCTGACATTTTCTCGTTTGGGGCGAGAAGGGTTCCTGGGTTCCCCACCAGCTACGCGTCTAACTGCTACATACACCAGGCCAGCGTGTACACGAGTGAGCTCACCGAGGCCCAGGTCGCAGCCGTGTACAACAACAACCGCCCGGTGGACGAGACAGGGCTCACCCCTGCCCCGACCAACTACTACAGGTTTGGCAACGGAGACACTCTGTTCCCAACACTCAAGGACTACGGGTCTGGCGGAGCAGACGGCACGGCTTACAACATGCTGCCTGCGGCCATTGTGGATGACCAGCCGGCAGGAATGAGCTACGAGTTCGATGGCGTAGACGACTACATCCAGGCTGATGCGGTAGCTGCCTCTGGCGGCAACTTCGATTGGCAGACGGATGCTCAGACGGTGTCCGTGTGGTTTAAGACAAGCAGCGCTGTTCGGCAGGCCCTTTGGTCCTTCTCTAACAACGACAACCACGAGTATTACTACCTGCAAATTGAGGGCGCTTCTGGTGGCACCCCTGCGTACTTTAAGGCTATAGGCAGCGCCAGCGTAACCGCAGGCTTGTTTGGCCAGACAGACGCAGACACTAGCCCTAACGGCGCAGTCAAAGAGGTGTGGGTAAACTCTACTGACACCAACGGCATCGACCCCACTGACGGGGCGTGGCACAACATCGTTATTACGTTTAGCGGCAACGCCAGCACGGCCCAGGCCGTCAAGCTGTACGTTGACGGAAACTATGTTGGCTTCTCTAAATCAAGAAGCAGCTCCTTGAACGTAAAAGATTTTACCATCGGAACTTTGCGCTATGACGGTGGCTCGCGGCTTGAGCAGTACTTCTCTGGAAACATCTCCCAGGTGAGCATGTGGACCAGCGAGCTTAGCGCGTCTGATGTCACTGCCTTGTATGGCTTAGGCAACATGCCTGACCCTCGCACGATAGGCACCCCTCCCCAACACCTCTATCGGTTTGGGGCTGGAGACAATAGCTTCCCAACCCTTGTTGATTACGGCTCCGAGGGAGACGACGGGACCGCCGTCAACATGACCGCCGCCAACGTTAAGGACGCTTCACCACCATGAACAACCTGCACTACAGAGTATACCTTGCTGACGAGGTGGCCTCCCACATGGAGAGCTCCACCTGCGTCACCACCGAGCCCCGCTACACGCTGGATGGCACCCAGGCCATCCTCAAATTTACCGAGCCAGTCGACGGGTGGATTGACCACGCCGCAGCACTCGCCCTAGTTCAAACCTCAGCATGGCAAGAGGAGCCAACACCATGAGTACCCCTGTCGGAAAAGTACAGCGCGAGAGCGTCTCCTTCCCAGTCGTCACCGAGGACTTCTGCATCGTCCACCTAGCCACCGCAGGCGGAGCAGGCGCTAATCTCGTTACCGCTATTCAGGACCAGATTGCGTTGCTAGGCCCCCTGACCACGCCTGCCCGCACCTATCCGTCCATGTTCAAGTCGATTGTCATCTCGGCATCAAGCGGCAACGACATTATTATTGGAGGGACTGCCCAGGGCGGCGCTGGTATTGGAATCAAGATTGCTGCTGGCACCTCGATGCTGCTCGGCTTCTCTGGCACGCCGGCTGACCCGCTGCTCTACCAGTGCGCTGGTGTGTGCGCCGTGGCTGTCTACTTCTAAGATGGAGGTCGACGCCCTAGTGCAGGTCGGTGGGTACGCGGCCTCTATGGCTGCAAGCGTTTGGGTGTTCGCGTCCAAGCTCCAGGCAGGCGTGTCTAAAATTGACGCGCACCTGGCTGTGATTGAGGAGCGCCTGGCCAACATCCAGCGCGAGGTCAAGTCAGCCAAGGACTCGAGGCGTGACCTGTGGCAGGAGCTTCACGGTCATGGCGACAGGCTGACCAGAGTGGAGGCCAACCAATGAGCGAGTCGTTGACCATCGAGACGATTAGCTGGGACAGGCTGACGATTATTATCTCCATAGCAGCCCTTGCCAGTTACTCCATCACTCAGGTATTCAAGACGCTACTCAAAGAGAGCGTGCTGTCTGATACCAGGTTCAGGCGCACGTCCTTGCGAGCCCTGTCCGTAATCCTGGGAGGGAGTTTCGGATATATCCTCGCTGGGTATACCGGCTTCGGTGCCATTATCGGCATCGGAGCCGGGTCTTTAACCACCTACGTCTTCTCTGCCGTGAAGTCTCGAGTGAAGAAGTCAGCCGACATCGCAGAGGACTTCTAGTGGACTGGCTCATCGCCGTACTGGTCAGCGCATCAGCCATGTTCTTTGCCCTGTGGCGCACGAGCGCACGCAAGACCAAAGTGCTTGAGCAGCAGACCAGCACCCTTGAGGTCATCGCAGCCCAGGCCACAGAGGTGGCTGAGTCTCTGTCCGAGTCGGTGAACAAGCAGGAAGAGGAGCTCAAGAAGGTGGACGAAGCACACAAGGTGCTCCGAGCCGAGCTAGCAGAGACAGCCAAGGCTATCTCAGCGGTCAACCTACAAGACGGCTCCCTGGCTACGGCTTGGGACCAAGCAACAGGAGAAGAGTGATGTACGGCAAGCACAAAGCACGAGGCGACGCAGCAAAGGCAGCACTGGGCAGCGGAGGCCGGTTCAAGGCCCTGTCCAGCAAGCTCAAGGCCAAGGGAGTCAAAGACCCCGACGCCTTGGCTGCACACATCGGGCGCAAGAAACACGGCGCACGTAAGATGGCAGCGATGGCCGCAGCGGGACGCAAGCGTAAGGCGTGACCACCGTCCTGCTCATCGCAGCCCTGCTGACCTCTGCTCCCTGCACCAAGGCCCACACGCTGCTCACCAGCACACCCGCTCCATGCGACGGGCTCCTGGTCAGCGAGTCCTCTGCTAAGAAGGCGCTGCGGTGCCTGGATGTGGACATCAAGTCTTGTGAGGCAGGGCTAGACGCCACACGCAAGCGAGCAGCCGTCACCGAGACAGCTCTTCGTGAGCGAGAGGCCATCCAGAAGCGCAGAGCCGATGCCCTGGAGCAGAAGCTACGTGAGCTCGTGGCTGACCCGGTGCCCCCTCCTGGTTGGTACGAGCACCCTGCTGTGTGGTTTGCCGCAGGCGTTGTACTGACCGGAGCCGCTGGCGTTGCGGCCCTGCACTACCTAGGAC
>Ga0208815_1000090_pt1 | contig 31015 bp, 28 predicted proteins | sample Virmet3438_5245_FD_185733 | JGI IMG/M metagenome (GOLD analysis project Ga0208815, IMG submission 185733) | Marine viral communities from the Southern Atlantic ocean transect to study dissolved organic matter and carbon cycling - metaG... | ecosystem: Environmental > Aquatic > Marine > Oceanic ... | reverse complement strand
GTCGCAATCCATATCCTTGGCATAGCCCCATTCCGTGATCTTACCGTCCATCGCGATCAGGCAATCCCCGTCGGCAATGGGGTCTTCCATCTTTCCGGTCAGGATCATCCCGATGTTCCGGATCACGAGTTTTGCAGAGGTGTCTGACATGGGGCACGCCTTTCAAGCAGCATCAGTTTCATTTGAACGCTAACAGAAAAATGCGCCCAATCAAGATGAAACACTTGACAGATAATCATTCGCATACAAACAATATTACATCCGCAGCCGATAAGGACTTTCCATGGACGCCGCTTCTCTCTCTCGCCCCAGCTTCCCGACCCCCGCCGGTGTCTTTGCCGAAACGGTGACGCAGGTGCAGCATTATACCGACAGCCTGTTCCGCTTCCGCATCACCCGCGATCCGTCCTTTCGCTTCCGGTCGGGAGAGTTCGTGATGATCGGGCTGCCCAATGCCGAAAAGCCGGTGTTCCGTGCCTATTCCATCGCGTCGCCGTCGTGGGACGAGGGGATCGAGTTCTATTCTATCAAGGTGCCGGACGGGCCGCTGACGCAGCACCTGCAAAAGCTCAAGGTCGGTAATACCGTGCTGATGCGCCGCAAGCCGACGGGGACGCTGGTGAATGACGCGTTGCTGCCCGGTAAACGGCTGTGGTTGTTCGCCACGGGGACCGGCATTGCGCCTTTCGCGTCGGTCATCCGTGACCCCGAGACGTATGAGAAGTTTGACGATCTGATCCTATGCCACACCTGTCGCACTGCCGGGGAGCTGACCTATGGCCGTGATCTGGTCGCCAGCCTCAAGGCCGATCCGCTGGTGGGGGAATTGGCGCAAAGGCTGACCCTATACGACACGCTGACCCGCGCGCCGTGGCCACGCGAAGGGCGGCAAACCGACCTGATGGCGTCGGGCAAGATGTTCCGCGACTTGGACGTGCCGCCGATCTCTCCTGATCGCGACCGTGCGATGATCTGCGGGTCGATGGCCATGTTGAACGACACCAAGGCCGCGCTCGAATCCTTCGGGCTGGTGGAGGGGGCGAATAACCGCCCTGCCAGTTTTGTGGTCGAAAAAGCCTTTGTCGGCTGACGACATGCGAATTGATTTGACACGAAGGCACTCGACGCACTTCTATTCGTATACCAACAAGTTTTACGCCCGCAGCAAAAGGTGACCCGATGAGCTACCTGACCGCGACGACATTGGATCAAGCGTTAACCACATTGGCCGCGGGGCCGGTGTCGATCATCGCGGGGGGGACCGATTGGTTCCCCGCACGCGGCGACCGTCCGGTGACGGGCGACCTGCTGGATATCACCCGCTTGCCAGAGCTGCGCGGCGTCAGCCAAACAGACCAAGGCTGGCGTATCGGGGCGGCGACCACATGGACAGACATCATCCGCGCTGATCTGCCCGCCGCTTTCGACGGGCTCAAGCTGGCGGCGCGCGAGGTCGGGTCGATCCAGATCCAGAATACAGGCACCATCGCGGGGAATCTGTGCAACGCTTCTCCCGCCGCCGACGGGGTGCCGCCGCTGCTGACCCTGAATGCCGAGGTAGAGCTTTGCAGCGCAAACGGATCGCGCGTGCTGCCCTTGTCGCAGTTCCTGCAAGGCGTGCGCCAGACCGACCGCGCCCAGAACGAGCTTGTCACCGCTATCCACATCCCCGCGCCCCCGGCTGATAGTCACAGCAGCTTTGTCAAACTCGGTGCGCGGAAGTATCTGGTGATCTCGATCTGCATGGTCGCAGTGCTGGCAAAGATCGAGAGCGGCAAGCTCACCGATATCCGCATCGCCATCGGTGCCGCATCCCCCGTCGCGCAGCGGCTCACCGCGCTTGAGGATCAGCTTCGCGGCTGCGCCCTTGGCGATGTAGAAAACCGCGTGACTGCTGATCTGGTGCAATCGCTAAGCCCCATTTCGGATGCCCGCGCCAGCGCCGACTACCGCCTTGCCGCCAGCGTCACTTTGGTCCGCCGCGCTGTGATGCGCGCCTTGAAAGGGGCCCTGTGATGGATAGGCCGACCACGACAGAAGTGACCTCTTTCACCCTGAACGGCAGCATTGCGCAGGTTGAACCGCTGCCCGGTGAACGCTTGTCTTACGCGCTGCGCGAGCGGCTGGACCGCAAGGATGTAAAGATCGGCTGCAACGCGGGCGATTGCGGGGCCTGCACTGTGCTGGTCGATGGCGCGCCGGTCTGCGCCTGCCTGATGCCCGTGCAGCAGGCGGTGGGGCGGCAGGTGGAGACGCTGGCAGGGCTGGTGAAAACCGACCACGACGCGCAGGCGTTGATGCAAAGCTTCCAGCACCATCAGGCCGCGCAATGCGGAATTTGCACACCGGGGATGATGGTCTCTGCCGTGGCGCTGTTGCGCGAGGTGCCGCAGCCGAGCGCGGCGCAGGTGCAGGATGCCCTTGGCGGCGTGCTGTGTCGCTGTACCGGTTATCGCAAGATCATCGACGCGGTGGTCGGGGCCCATGCTGCCGACCGGCTGACTGTCGCCGCTACCGCGCTTGGTCAACCTGCGCGGCGGCTGGACGGGCAGGCCAAAGTCGACGGGTCAGAGGCGTTTGGCGATGACGTTGCCCCGGCCGGTGCTTTGGTTGCGCGGGTCATCCGCGCGCCCCATGCCTCGGCCGGATTTACCTTCGGCGATCTTGAGGCATGGCGCAGCGCGCAGCCCGGGATCCATTGCATCCTGACCGCAGATGACGTGCCCGGACTCAACGCCTTTGGCGTGATCCCGGGCTTCATCGACCAGCCGGTTTTCGCTGTGAACCACATCCGGTTCCGGGGGGAGGCGGTGGCTTGCGTTGTAGGAGAGGCAGAGGCGATGATCGCCCTTGATCTGGAAAGCTTTCCTGTCCGTTGGTCGCCACAAACTGCGCTTGCCGATACCGATGCCGCGACCGCCCCCGACGCGCCACAGCTGTTCGACGATCGCAAAGGGAACATCATGTGCGGCGGTTTCGTGCAATGCGGCGATGTGGAGGCCGCACTGGACGCCGCCGACGTCACAGTTGAGGCGCAATATACCACCAGTTTTGTCGAACATGGCTATATCGAGCCAGAGGCAGGCTTTGCCCAAATGATCGACGGGCGCATCCATGTGCATGCCTGCACCCAGGCGCCGGGTATGGACCGCGAAGCACTGGCCGCGATCCTTGACCGTCCCATGGCCGACATCCGCATTGTGCCGACGGCGGTCGGGGGCGGCTTCGGGTCAAAGATCGACCTGTCGTTGCAGCCCTTCATCGCGCTTGCCGCGCTCAAGACGGCGCGGCCCGTGCGCATGACCTATGCGCGCGCCGAGACGATGCAATCGACCACCAAACGCCACCCCGCGCAGATCACGATCAAGGTCGGGGCCAAGGCGGATGGGACGCTGTCGGGGCTGCGGTTCGACGGGGATTTCAACACCGGTGCTTATGCAAGCTGGGGTCCGACGGTCGCCAATCGCGTGCCGGTGCATGCCTCTGGCCCCTACCACATCCCTGATTATCGCGCACGTAGCCGTGCCGTGCATACCCATTGCCCCCCCGCCGGAGCTTTCCGCGGCTTCGGCGTGCCGCAATCGGCCATCGCACAGGAAACCGCCTTTGACCTGCTGGCCGAAAAGCTGGGGCTTGATCCGCTGGAGTTCCGTTTGAAGAACGCGCTGGCGGACGGGGTGCCCACGGTCTGCGGGCAGGTGTTCGATCAGGGCGTCGGCATCGCCCCCTGCCTAGAGGCGCTGCGCCCCGCGTGGGAGGAGGCGAAAGCCGAATGCGCCCGGTTCAATGCAAGGAATGACACGGTGAAACGCGGTGTCGGGATCGCGGGGGCGTGGTACGGCTGCGGCAATACCTCGCTGCCGAACCCGTCGACCATTCTGGCGGGCGTGCGGGCGGATGGCGCGGTTGTGCTGCACCAAGGCGCGATGGACATCGGGCAGGGGGCCAATACGGTGATCCCGCAAATCTTTGCCCAAGCGCTTGGGCTGTCGGTCGAGGGGATCAAGATCCTAGGGGGTGACACCGACATCACGCCGGACGCGGGCAAAACCTCTGCCTCGCGGCAGACCTTTGTGTCGGGCAACGCCGCGCTGAAGACGGGCAAAGCGCTGCGGGCGCAGATCCTGCGGCAGGTCAATGCGGGCCCCGCCGCGCAGATCGGCTCCCAAGACGGGCAACTCACGGTGACCGACGGCGGGCGCACGCAGCGCCTTGATCTGACGCGGCTGCCGGTCGATGCGCAGGGCTATGTGCTGCAGGCGCAGGAAAGCTATGATCCGCCGGTCAAACCACTGGATGAAAACGGGCAGGGCGTGCCCTATGCGCAGTTTGGCTATGCCGCGCATCTGGTGGTGGTCGAGGTGGATATCGCCCTTGGCCTTTGCCACCCTCTGCGCTTTGTCGCCGCCCATGACGTGGGCCGCGCGATCAACCCGTTGCTGGTCGAGGGGCAGGTACAGGGTGGCATTGCCCAAGGGCTTGGTATGGCGCTGATGGAGGAATATATCCCCGGGCGCACCGAGAACCTGCATGACTATCTGGTGCCGACCATTGGCGACGTTCCCCCGATCGAGACGCTGATCCTGGAGGTGGCTGACGCCCACGGCCCCTACGGCGCGAAAGGTCTGGGCGAACACGTGTTGATCCCCACCGCCCCCGCGATCCTCAACGCTATCTACCATGCCACCGGTGCCCGCGTGACGCAGACACCGGCCACGCCGACGCGCCTGCGCGCCGCCCTGAAGGAGGCCGGACATGCCTGACGACCTGCGCGACCCCAAGCCTGTGAAAATCCGCTGCGATGCCTGCCCGGTGATGTGTTTCATCGCCGACGGCAAATCCGGAGCCTGCGACCGATATGCCAACCACGCGGGCGAGCTGGTGCGGCTGGACCCGCTGACCGTGATCCAGTCGGGGGCCAAGGCCGTCGCTTTTCTGGATCAGGGTGATAACGCGCAAGATTGGGACGGCGACGTCATTCAAGGCGGGCGCGATTTCGTCACCGCCGTGGGGGCGGGGACCACCTATCCAGATTACAAACCCGCGCCCTTCATCGTCAGCCAAGAGGTCGAGGGCGTGGATATGATCACCGTCGTGACCGAGGGCATTTTTTCGTATTGCGGGGTCAAGGTGAAGATCGACACCGACCGCCACATCGGCGACGAGCGCGCCGTTGTGCGCGTTGACGGAGAAGCGATAGGGCATGTGATGACCTCGGAATACGGGTCAAAGATGCTGTCTTTGGGCGGGGTCGAGCATCTGACCGGCGGCTCCAAGAAAGAAGGCCGCGTGACCTGTGACGCGCTGCTGCGCCTATGTAACCGTGAACCGGTCGAGGTCACCATCGACGGCGGCGTCACCATGGTGGTCGAGGCGGGCAAAGCGCCGATCATCAACGGCGTTCCGGAAAAGCTGATGCGCGTGGGCTGTGGGTCAGCGACCATCGGGATGTTCGCCAAACAATGGCACGGGCATGTGGACGAGGTCGTCGTTGTCGATGATCACATCACCGGCGTGCTGACAGAACACGAGGCGGGCAAGGGGCTGGATATGACCCCGTCGGGCATCCGCGTGAACGGGCGGCGGTCGACGCCGGGGCGGTATTTTCAGGTGGCGGACCCCGGCACCGGATGGGGCGGCACCGATGTCGAAGACCCGCTGACCATCCTGCGTGACGCCGACCCGAAGCGTGCCTGGCCGGGGCTGCGGCTGCTGATGATCTCTACCACCGGAGAGCAATGGGCCTATTTCACGCTGGATGATGACCTGATCCCGCAACCCGCCAAGATCACGCCCGAGCTGCTGGTCGTCGCGGACCGCATCGCCGAGAATTGCGAACCCTCGCTTTGTTCGGTGCTGTTCATGGGGGGGGCGGGCGGTAGTCTGCGCGCCGGCGTGACAGAGAACCCCGTGCGGCTGACGCGGTCGGTCAAGGAATCGCTGACCCATGTGTCCTGCGGCGGGGCCGAGGCCTATGTCTGGCCGGGGGGCGGCATAACCGTCATGGTGGATGTCATGGATATGCCCACGAACTCTTTCGGTTATGTACCCACGCCCGCGCTGGTCGCCCCGATCGAATTCACCCTGCGGCGCGAGGATTACGGCACGCTTGGCGGGCATATGGAGCATATCCAGCCCGTGCGTGATGTGGTCACCGATGATGTGCGACGGGTGGCGCAGCAACTGCTGCAACCCGACCCGAACGCGCGCGAAAACTACGGCTGGTCGAAGGACGAGACATGACGGCACAGGCGGCGCTTTTCCCCGGTGGCAGGCTGCACCTGTCCCACGGCCCGATCGATCTGGTCATCGGGGCGGATGGCGCACGTGATCTGGCGTATCAGGCGGGTTTCGATCGCTTTGGCACGATCCTGTCTGAACTGACGGGAGAGCTGCCCCTGCTGCGCCGCCCTGTGGGCACCAAACCGAAAGGCAAGATCGCCCGCGCCATGTACCGCGCCGCCTTGCCCCATGCCGACGGGCTGACCACGCCGATGATCTGCGTCGCCGGTGCCGTCGCGGCAGAGGTATTGTCGGCCATGGTGGATGGCGCCGATCTGACCCGCGCCTATGTGAACAACGGTGGCGATATCGCGCTGCATCTGACCGAAGGCGCGCGCTTTGACGTGGGCATCGCGGGGCTGGACGGGCAGTCGCTTGGCACCGTCACGATCCGCAGCGGTGACCCCATTCGCGGCATCGCCACCAGCGGGCAGGGCGGGCGCAGCCACTCCTTGGGCATTGCCGACAGCGTCACCGTGCTGGCCCGATCCGCCGCGATGGCCGACGCGGCGGCGACGAGGCTGGGAAATGCCGTCGATCTGCCCGCCCATCCCGCGATCCGGCGTAGCCCCGCGAACCAGTTGCACGACGACAGTGACCTTGGTGCGGCACCGGTGGTGACCCATGTCGGGCCGCTCTCTCCTGCCGAGGTTAACCAAGCGCTTACCACCGGCGCGACAGCGGCGCAGGGTTTGCGCGACCGTGGCCTCATCTCTGGCACGGCGCTTTTTCTGCGCGACCAACATACTGTTATCGGCTTGCCCGAAACCCTGAAATCCCTAGTGAAAGCCCCCGAATATGCCTGAGGTTATGACCCGCAAAATTGTCACCAGCGTCGAAGAGATTTTCCACGAAGGCGGCCCCCGCGCCAATACGCCGCTGAAACGCGGGTCGGTCATGGCTGTGATCCAAAACCCCTATGCAGGCTCTTATATCGAGGACATCCAGCCCTTTATGGAAGACCTCAAACCGCTGGGAGTCGCGATGGCGCAAAAGCTGCTGGCGGCGCTCGGGGTCGAGGCGGCACAGATCGAAGGCTACGGTAAAGGCAGCATCGTCGGCACGGGCGGAGAGTTGGAGCACGGTGCGCTCTGGCACGCCCCCGGCGGCTATGCGATGCGCGATGTATTGGGCGGATCGAAGGCGATTGTGCCGTCGACGAAAAAGGTCGGCGCGGCGGGGGTGCGGCTGGATGTGCCTGTGACCCATGTCGATGCCTCTTATGTCCGCAGCCATTTCGATTCAATCGAGGTCGGCCTGAATGACAGCCCCCGCGCCGATGAAATGGCGGTGATCCTTGTGATGACCACAGGGGCACGGATCCACAACCGCGCGGGCGGGTTGGATGCAAAGGAAATCGAAGGAAAGGATGGCCTGAGATGAGCGCCGACATTCGCAAAATCGCCACTTGGGTCGAAGAGACTCACCGCGAGATCGGGCAGCAGATATCGCCGCCCACGCGCAAGGCCGTAGCTGTAGCCGTGATCAAAAACCCCTTTGCAGGCTCTTATACCCAGGACCTGACCCCGCTGATGGACATCGGCGCAGAGCTGGGGGGATTGCTGGGCGATAAATGTGTTGCGGCCCTTGGGATCACCCCCGCGCAGGCCGAAAGCTATGGCAAGGCCGCGATGGTGGGCGAGGGCGGAGAGCTGGAACATGCCGCCGCCATCCTGCACCCGAAACTGGGCGCACCGCTGCGGGTCGCGGTTGAAAAGGGGGCCGCACTGGTGCCGTCGTCGAAAAAGATGGGCGGGCCGGGGCAGGTGCTTGACGTGCCTTTGGGGCACAAGGACGCCGCCTATGTGCGCAGCCATTTCGACGGGATCGAGGTGCGGTTGAACGATGCGCCGCGTGCGGGCGAGATACTGGTGGCCGTGGCTGTCACAGATTCCGGGCGCCCCTTGCCCCGTGTCGGCGGGCTGACCCATGCCGAGGCCGAAGGAAAAGACGGCCTGCGTTAGAGCCTATAGTTTCTCGAGCAGGGCCAGTAGCCGGTCCACTTCGCGCGGGGTGAGGTTGCCGACGGTCTCGGCCGAGATTTCCTGCGCGGTGGCAATCGCCTTGGCAGTCACCGCGACGCCTTCGTCGGTCAGCGAAATTTCCAGCCGCCGCATGTCGGTCTTTGACGGGGTAGAATGGACCAACCCCTTTTTGCGCAACCGGTCGATCACGCCTTTGGTGGTCGCCGCGTCCATCCCGACCAGACGCCCCAGATGGTTCTGGCTGATCCGCGCCTCGTCGCGCAGCTTGGCCAGCACGGCGAATTGTGTTGGCGTGATATCCGGCATCCGCCGGTTGAAGATTTCAAGGTGGCGCTGGTTCGCGAGGCGCAGCTTGAACCCGATCTGTTGTTCCAACGCATAGTCTGCGGTCAGGGTCAGGTCTTGTGTGGTTTCAACCAAGGTTCTTATCCAGTGCTCTTGGGTCAATGCGTATAGATTAGGCACTATCATCCCACGGTTTCCATCTGGGGTCTATATCAGATGGGGCGCAAGAAATTGTTTGACAGCTAACAATTTTTTGGTCCTTCATGAAGCTGTGCAGAGCAAGGAGTGAACCGATGTCCTTTGTCAGAAACGCTTGGTACGTTGCGGGTTGGTCTACCGACTTTGGCGATGAGCTGGTGCCGCTGACATTGCTTGCGCAGAACCTAGTAGCCTACCGCACCAGCGATGGCCAGATCGCCGTGCTCGAAGATCGCTGCCCGCACCGGCTGCTGCCGCTGTCCAAGGGCAAGCGCATCGGCGACACCATTCAATGCGGCTATCACGGTATGACCTTTGGCGCGGACGGTGCCTGTGTGCGGGTGCCGGGGCAATCGAACCTGCCCAAATCCGCCTATGTCGACAGCTATCCGGTGCTGGAACGCTACGGCATTGTGTTCATCTGGATGGGCGACGCCGACAAGGCCGACCCCGCGCTTGCTTTCGATATGCCGGAATTGGGGCAAGAGGGGTGGCACGTCCACCACGGGGACAAGCTGCATATCCGCGCAAATTACCTCAACGTTGCCGAAAACCTTGTTGATCCGGCGCATGTGAGCTTTGTCCATCCGACGACATTGGGCAATGCGGCCTCCGAAAACGTACCCGTGCACGTCAAAACCGCAGATGAGGTGATCGTGGCATGGCGCTGGATCAGAGACGCGGAACCCATCGGCTTTTTCAAGGCATTCGGCGGCTTTAGCGGCAATGTGGACCGCTGGCATTATTACTATCTGCACATGCCGTCGACAGCCGTGATTGACTTTGGGTCGTCTGATGCAAAGCTTGAACTTCCCGAAGATCAGCGCAACAAAGGCGTGCGTATCTTTGCGCTCCATTTCGTCACACCCGTGACAGAGGACTATACGATCGACCACTGGATGCACCTGCGCAACACCGCCCTAGGCGATGACGCCGCGTCGGACCAAATGGACGCGATGTTCCGCGTAGCATTTGCCGAGGACAAGGCGATTTTGGAAGCCGTCCACCAAGAAGAACAGCGCCCCCAAAAACGCAAACCCATCCGCATCGCTATCGACAAAGCGCCCAACGTCTACCGCAAACGCATCCGCGACCGGATCGAGGCAGAGGCGACGGACGATCTGGGCGACCCCGTCGCACCGGTCTTTGTCCAGCATGATTGATCCATAAAAAGCAAAGCCGCAGCAGACGGCACACCCCAACACGAGAGGACCATCACATGAACAGAAAGACATTCCTGAACAGCGTCATAGGGGCCTTTGCCCTTGGCGTCACCGGCTTTGCCGCAGCGGCGCAGTCGGGCGACCCGATCAAAGTCGGAGAGATCAACCACTACAAACGTCTCGCCGCCTTTGCCGAGCCGTATAAACAGGGCATCGAACTAGCGCTTGAGGAAATCAACGCCGATGGCGGTGTGCTGGACCGCCCGCTCGAATTCATCTTCCGCGACGATCAGGGCGACCCCGGTGAAGCGATCAAAATCGCCGAAGAGCTGATGACCAGCGAAGGCACCGTGATGATCACCGGTTCGATCCTGTCGAACGTCGGTCTGGCGATCTCCTCGGTCGCGGCGGAAAAGGGCTGGGTGTACCTCGCCGCCGAACCGCTGGCCGATGCCCTGACCTGGAGCCAAGGTAACCCCTGGACCTTCCGCCTGCGGACCTCGACCTATATGCAAGCCGCGATGCTGGCCGAACAGGCCGCCAAGACCGATGCCGTGAAATACGCGACCATCGCACCGAACTACGCCTACGGCAAAGACGCGGTGGCCGCCTTTAAGGAAGTGCTGACCGAACTGAAGCCCGAGGTCGAATTCGTCGGAGAGCAATGGCCTGCCCTGTTCAAGATCGACGCCGGCGCCGAGGTTCAGGCGCTGGAGCGGTCCAAGCCGGACGCGATCTATAACGTGACCTTCGGCCCCGACCTTGCCAAGTTCGTCCGCGAAGGCACCACTCGTGGTCTGTTCGACGGGCGCACGGTCTACGGCCTGCTTTCGGGCGAACCGGAATACCTTGAACCCCTGGCCGACGAAGCCCCCGAAGGCTGGGTTGTAACCGGTTATCCCTGGTATGACTTCTCGGATGAGGACGGCGCGAACAAGCCTTTTGTTGATGCCTATCAGGCGAAATTTGACGAAACGCCAAAGCTCGGGTCTCTCGTCGGGTATATGACCGCGCAAAGTATCGCGGCCGCGATCAGCAAGGCGGGATCGACCGAAAGCGACGCGATCCGTATGGCCTTTGAAGGGCTGGATGTGGCGACGCCCGTGGGCGACATCACTTTCCGCGAGATCGACAATCAGGCCACCATGGGGGCCTTTGTCGGGAAGACCATGCTCAAGGACGGTGCGGGCGTCATGACCGACTGGACCTATCTGGACGGCGCTGACTACCTGCCGTCTGACGAAGAGGTGTCGAAACTGCGTCCGGCAGAATAATCCGGACCCGCAGCCAAGGGGGGAGGCCCCCTTGGCTGCATCTGACCCCATCCCCAACATCAAGAGGTGCCCATGGGCCTTTTCATCGCACAGATTCTGACTGGGCTTGCCAATGCGGGTGCGCTCTTCATGGTTGCCTCTGGGCTGTCGCTGATCTTTGGCGTCACGCGGGTGGTGAATTTTGCCCATGGGTCGTTCTATATGCTGGGGGCTTATGTCGGCTATTCGCTGATGCAGGTGCTGCCGGGCATGGTCGGCTTCTGGGGGGCGATCCTGCTGGCGGGGCTGATTGTCGGGCTGATCGGGGTGATCGTCGAGATCTGCGTGCTGCGCCCTGTCTATAGCGCGCCTGAACTGTTCCAGCTGGTCGCGACCTTTGGCGTGATCCTTGTCATTCAGGATCTGGCGCTGATGATCTGGGGCCCGCAAGATCTGCTGGGCCCGCGCGCGCCGGGGCTGAAAGGGGTGATCCGCATCATGGGGGAACCCGTGCCGCAATATGACATCGCGCTGATCATCATCACGCCCTTCGTCGCCATCGCCCTGTGGTATCTGATCACGAAAACCCGTGTCGGCACCTTGGTGCGCGCCGCCACCCAGGACCGCGAGATGGTCGGTGCCCTTGGGGTCAATCAGGCGTGGCTGTTCACGGGCGTCTTCTTTCTGGGCTGTGCGCTTGCAGGGCTTGGCGGCGCGTTGCAACTGCCCAAGGGTGGTGCCGATCTGCTGATGGATTTCAGCATCATTGGTGCGGTCTTTGTGGTCGTGGTCATCGGCGGCATGGGGTCGCTGCCGGGGGCCTATCTGGCGGCGGTGATCATCTCGGTCCTGAATGTATTTGGCGTGACCTATGCGCCGCAGTCGACGCTTGTTCTGATGTTTGTCGTCATGGTGATCGTCCTGATGTTCCGCCCCTTCGGCCTGCTCGGGAAAGAGGAGATCGCGGGCGAGCATGGCCAGACCGGAGAGCCGGAGCGCCCGATCAAGCCCGCGGGCAATCGCATGCGCTTGCTGGTGATGGCGGGGCTGTTCATCCTTGCGCTGCTGCCGTTCTACGGCGGGAATTTCGCCGTGGTGCTGGTGACCGATATCATGATCTTCTGTCTTTTTGCCGCCTCGCTGCATTTCATGCTGGGGCAGGGCGGGTTGGTCAGCTTTGGCCATGCGGCCTTCTTTGGCGGGGGGGCCTATGCCGCGGCGCTATTTGTGACCTATGCCGACACCCCGATGGAGCTGGCGCTGGTGCTGGCCCCGATCTGCGCGGGGCTGGCCGCCGTGGTGATCGGCTGGGTCTGCCTGCGGTCCACCGGTGTCTACTTCGCCATGCTTACGCTCGCCTTCGGGCAACTGCTCTGGAGCCTCGCGTTCCAATGGGGTGATGTGACGGGGGGCGACGACGGGCTGGTCAACATCTGGCCGTCCGATTGGGCCTCTGACAATGACGTCTATTACTACCTCGCTTTTGTCTTCTGCATCGGGGGCATCCTGCTGCTGCGCCAAGCTGCACATGCGCCCTTTGGCTATGCCATGCGCGCGGCCCGCGACAGTGCGCGACAAGCCGAGGCGATGGGGATCAACACCAAACGCATTCAATGGGTCGCCTTTACCTTTGCGGGCATCATGGCGGGGCTCGCGGGCGGGCTGTTCGTCTTCTCCAAGGGCAGCATCTTCCCTAACGAGCTTGAAACCGCCCGCAGTTTCGACGCGCTGATCGTGGTGTTTCTGGGCGGGGTGAAGACCCTGTCGGGCGGCTGGGTCGGCGGGGCCTTCTTTGAAGGCGTCAAAGACTATCTGACCCGTTTCGAATATTGGCGGCTCGCCTTGGGCCTGCTGATCATCTTTGTCGTGATCCTTGGCCCCGAAGGTATCGTCGGATCGCTGCGCAAAGCGGGCGAACGCATTGGCCTGCTGAAAACACCGGAGGACGCGAAATGAGCCCGATCCTGTCTGTGCGCAACCTGTCCCGCAATTTCGGCGCCATCAAGGCGGTGGATGACGTGAGCTTTGATCTTGCCAAGGGAGAGCTGCTGGCGCTGATCGGCCCCAATGGCGCGGGCAAAAGCACCTGCTTTAATATGCTGATGGGACAGCTCAAGCCGTCGTCGGGCACCGTGCAGCTGATGGGCAAGAACATCGCGGGCATGCAACCGCGCAAGATCTGGCGCATGGGTGTGGGGCGGACGTTCCAGATCACCGCGACCTATGCCTCGATGACCGTGGTCGAGAACGTGCAGATGGCGCTGATGTCGCATCACAAGCGGCTCTATTCCCTGACCACCTTCGCCCATAAACTCTACCGAGACGAGGCGTTGGCGCTGCTTGATACCGTGGGCATGGCCGACCAGTCCGAACGCCACTGCGCGGTGCTGGCCTATGGCGACCTCAAACGGCTGGAGCTCGCCGTGGCGCTGGCCAATGACCCGATCCTGCTGCTGATGGATGAACCCACCGCTGGCATGGCCCCGCGTGAACGGATCGCGCTGATGCAGCTGACCGCCGATATATTAGAGCAACGGGGCATCAGCGTGTTGTTTACCGAACATGACATGGACGTGGTCTTTGCCCATTCGCACCGCATCATGGTGCTGAACCGTGGCCAGCTGATCGCCGACGGCACCGTTGACGAGATCCGCAACAACCCGCAGGTGCAAGAGGTCTATCTGGGCGGCGGCACCCTGTTCAAAGCGCAGGAGGATGCCCATGCTTGAGGTGAGCGGCGTCAATTCATTCTACGGCAAGGCGCAGGTGCTGAATGACCTGAACTTTACCGTGGATCGCGGCACTGTCGTCGCCCTGCTGGGGCGCAATGGTGCGGGCAAGACCACGACGATGAAATCCATCATGCAGCTGGTGCGGCCACGGCAGGGCAAGATCATCTATCAGGGCCAGGACATCACCGGCTGGCCCAGCCACAAGGTCGCGCGCAACGGTCTGGGCTATGTCCCCGAGGAACGCCGGATTTTCACCCAGCTTACCGTGATGGAAAACCTTGAGGTCGGCCGCCAGCCCCCCCGCGACGGCTGCACCACCTGGACCGAGGACATGGTTTTCGACCTCTTCCCCAACCTCGCCGAACGCCGTCACAACCGCGGCAAGGCGCTGTCGGGGGGCGAGCAGCAGATGCTGACCATCGCCCGCACCCTGATGGGCAACCCCGCATTCATCCTGCTGGACGAACCCTCCGAAGGCATCGCGCCGGTGATCGTCGAACAGATGGCCCGCGTGATCCTGCAACTCAAGGCAGAGGGGCTGACGGTGCTGCTGTCCGAACAGAACCTGCATTTCGCGCAAGCGGTCGCCGACGGCGTGGTGATCATCGAACACGGCACACAGAAATTCGTCGGCACGCTCGCCGCGCTGCAATCGCAGCCGGAAATTCGCGATCAATATCTGTCGGTTTAGGGGCGGTGCCCGCGATCACAAGGCTGGTTCAGGCAAAGGTCTCTGCCACGATTTCTTTCGCGAAAGCCGCATCCAAGACGCCGCGGTTCAGCAAGCGATACCAGAATGCACCGTGGATCATGGTCGACAATACCTCGACGTTGCGCGCGGATGAAAGTGCCCCGTGGTCCTGCGCCCGACGCAGCATCAGCGTCATCATCTGCTCGCGCGGCAGAACGAATTTGGCATGGAACGACGCGTGAAACTTCGCGTCTTGCTGTGACGATGCAATCAGCGACCGGATCGTTGCGCCGTCCAGCTTCAGGTGTTCGAAAACCTTGATCAGGAAGTCTTCAAGCTGCGCCCTATAGTCTTGCGCGCGATCCATATCCGGTTCAGCGGCATAAGAATTCGTCGCCTCGAAAATCGCTTCGAGGATGAGGTCCGCCTTTGTGTCCCAGCGGTTGTAGAGCGTTTGGCGTGCAACGCCCGCCTCGGCGATAATCGCCGCGATAGAAACCTTTTCGTACCCCGTTTCCCGCACAAGCCGCAGTGCGGCGGCTTTCAAAGCGGCGCTGGCTTCCTCGTTCGCGGGGCGTCCGCCCGACCTCTTTACCGACATGCACAGCTCCTGTTCATCGATGCAGCGTGGTATGACGTTGATTGTTAGACTGCGATCTATTAAATGCAAGTAGACCGCAGTCTATTATCTCGTTGGAGCGAAGATGTCTCAAATTTCCCTATCCCCCCGCCGCGCCTTCGCGGTAACCGCGACCCTCGGCCTGCTCTCCCTTTTTCCGCCATTGGCAACCGACATGTATCTGGCTGCCCTCGGGGATCTCGCGACGTCGATGGACGCCACCCATACGGCGGCCGAGCTCTCGCTTTCTCTCTTTTTTCTGGGGCTCTGTTTCGGGCAAATCCTGATCGGCCCGTTGACCGATACCTACGGGCGCAAGGGGCCGCTTTTGATCGGCACCGTCCTTTTCACCGTGACCTCTCTTGTTCTGCCATTGCTCAGCGACATCGCGTGGTTCAACGCACTTCGTTTCATACAGGCCATCGGGGCGAGCGCGGGCATGGTCGTGGGGCGCGCCATGGTCAAAGACCTGTACGAAGGGCGGAAGGCGGCGAAAGTCATGACGGTTCTTGTCATGTTGCTGACGCTTGGCCCCATCGCCTCGCCCACGTTGGGCAGCCTGTTGCTTGAAGCGTTTGGCTGGCGTTCCATCTTTGCGACGATGGCCCTTATCAGCCTTGTCGCGCTGGTCTTGTCCGTGATCACCTTGCCCGAGACATTGCCCACCGAAGGCCGCCAGCCTCGGCCCTTCCGCACGGGTGCAAAAACCGCCAAGCGGCTCGTGTCCGAGCGCGGATTTCTCATCATGGCGCTGGTTGCGGGGCTTATTCAAAGCGGCATGTTCGCGTTTATCACGGGATCCTCTGGGGTCTTCCAAGGGATCTTCGGGCTGAGTTCAATCGGCTTTGGCCTCATGTTCGCGGCTATTGCGACCGCACTTATCATCTTTGGCCGCATCAATGGCATGCTGTTGAACCGCTATAGCCCCGAACAGATCCTCACCGCCGTCTTGCCGCTGTTTTTCGCCGCTACTTTGATACTGGCGCTGCTGTCGCAGACAAGCTCGCTTCTGGTATTCGCCATCCCGCTATGGATATCGATTGGCTGCGTCGGGCTGCTGTCGGCGAACGCGATGTCCATCGCGATGTCGCTGACAGAGAAAGGCGCGGGCATGGGCTCGGCGTTGCTGGGGGCGATCCAGTTCGCCTTTGCCTTTGCCGTCTCTACCTCTGTCGCGATTGGCGGGACAGCTACGGCGCTCACCATGTCCCTCGGGCTTGTGGTCCCCGCGGGACTGGCAACGGTATTGTTCTTCGCGGCAGGGCGCTTCACCGTGCCTTCGTCACCGCGACTGACCTTCTAAGCGCCATGCGTGTAGAGGTGGGAAGCCGCACCCGCCCCGACACGACTTCGCCAATCCGAAACCGCTGAAACGCGCCACCCGACAGCGACATCCAAGCGTTACTGGCACCGCATATATGAGCTGGGATATGGGTCGGGCTGGCCGCTGAGTTGAACAACACTGCACATAATTACTATTATCAGTTACAGTTTCCGCACAAAGGCGCGACAGGGAACGCGCCTCATTAGACGAGAACTGTTTCCTCTTTCGCCGGCGACAACGAACATCAGGGATAGCATCTCAAACCTCGACGCGGCTTCAGACCCCAGACGCCCCTACTTGGCGGCGGCCAATGCGGCGCGCAGGGTTGCTCTGTCACCGATATGGTTCGCGAGGATGAGGATCAGGCGGGCGTTGAATGCGTCGCTTTCGTCCTTGCTTCGCCCTTCATGTGCGCAAAGCAATTCATCATAGAACCCGTCCGGATCCTTGATGTTCGGGTGAAGGTTGAGCCCCATCGTTACTGCCCCTTTCCTGTTGCGATGTCTACGGCTGACCGGATGTCTGCGGCGCTTGCGCGGGCCCACCGTGCGGCGACATGCTGGTCCGGGCGGATCAGGTAGATGCCGCAGGGCGCGTCGCCGAGGTAGCGTGCCGCAATGGCTCCGCTGGGATCGTCGGTTTGCGTGTTCAGCGTGACGGTGTTTACCGTGACCCCGCCAACCTCGGCCAGCGCGGGCGGGTCGGTATTGATCGCCAGAACGGTGAATACGCCGCCCACCACGTCCAGCAAGAAGCCGTCCCTCAAGGGCGCGTCGCTGCAGGTGGCGCCGACACGGTTTGTCGCGGGGCCATTCAGCGCATCGGGGCCGTTCAGTGACAGCCCGTCATAGACACATGGCACAGACAAACGACCGGAATTCACCAAGGGCCGCGCAAAGGGGTGACGGTGTGCGAGGCTCAACACCGCATTGCGGAAAATCTTGCTCATCTCTGTCTTCGGGGTGAGAAAGTCCGTTGCGCGAGTGGAATTCAGGATATTCTCGTCAGCGCCGTGGACCCGCTCTTGCGAATAGCTGTCGAGCAGACGGTCGGGTGCCAAGCCCTTGATCACCAGATCAAGTTTCCACGCCAGATTGTCCGCGTCCTGCACGCCAGAGTTGGCCCCCCGCGCCCCGAAGGGAGAGACCTGATGTGCGCTGTCGCCCGCAAAGAGGACCCTGCCGTGTCGAAACTTTTCCATACGCCGACATTGGAACGTGTAGATCGAGGTCCATTCGAGCTCGTATTCCGCCCCCTCGCCCAACATGGCATCCACGCGGGCGCGGATATTCTCGGGCTTCAGTTCCTTGGCGCGGTCAATGTCCCACCCCAGTTGGAAATCGATCCGCCAGATGTCATCGGGCTGCTTGTGTAGAAGCGCCGACGCGCCGCTGTCTTTGAAGGGCGGCTCGAACCAGAACCAGCGTTCGGTCGGAAAATCGGCCTTCATCTTCACATCAGCGATCAGGAAATTATCCTCGAACACGCGGCCCTCAAAGCTCAGGCCCAGCATCTCGCGCGTGGGAGACCGTGCGCCATCGCAAGCAACCAGCCAGTCGGCCTCAAGCTGGTAGGGGCCGTCGGGTGTGTTGATATCCAGCACCACGTGATCGCCCTGCGGTGTGACACGTGTGACCGCGTTGCGCCCGCGGATTTCAATGGGCGCGCCGTCAGATTGCGCCACACGGATTTCATCCACGAGGTATTTCTCGAAATAGGGCTGTTGCAGGTTGATAAACGCCGGAGCCTTATGGCCGTCTTCGGGTTGCAGGTTGAATTCGAACACCCTTTCATCGCCATGAAACACCTTGCCGACGTTCCACTGAACGCCCTTGTCGATCATCGCTTTGCCCGCGCCAAGGCGGTCGCAGATCTCGAGCGTGCGTTTGGCAAAACAGATGGCGCGACTGCCCTGTCCGACACCTTCATGATCATCCAATACTAGAACAGGTGTGCCCTTGCGCCCAAGATCAAGCGCCAACGCCATCCCGATGGGCCCGCCCCCGACGATCACCACAGGGTGACGCCGGAGGGCAAAATCTTGATCCGCTCCCTTTTGGTAGGGGTATAGTTTGAACGCGATATCATAGCGGACGTCGACCATGGTTTGCCCTCCCAGACCTGGCCTTAGCCCTGCAACTGCGCCCACATTTCCAGATCGCGCTTGTCTGTCCAGATACGCGGATGCCAGATGCCGCGGGCCTCGTCGAAGGCGCGGCTGACGTTGAACGGCAGGCAGTGCTCGTAGATCGCGTAATCCTTGAACTTCGGGTCGCATTCCGCGCGCACCGCATCCCATGCCTCTTTCAACGTGCCGCCTTTCATGGCGACCCGCTGCGCCGGCTTGAAGGTGCTTTCGACGAAATCACGCGTGCTTTCAATCGCCCGTTCAACGGCGTCCTTGCCGATCAAGGCCCCCCCACGACCCGGTGCGATCGCATCCACGTCATAAGCCTTGATGTTATCGAGCGTTTGCCCCCAGTCGCCGAAGTATCCGTCGCCGCAATAGCAGGCCGAATGATCCTCCACGATATCGCCCGTGAACATGACGTTCTGATCCGGCACATGGATCACCGCATCACCCGCCGTATGGGCGCGGCCGATGTGTTTGATATCAACGCGACGTTTGCCCAGATAGACGGTCATGCTGTCGCTGAATGTGGTGGTAGGGTAAGTCAGCCCGGGGATTGATTCATGCCCCTCGAACAATCGGGGAAAGCGTTGGAACTCGCTGTCCCAATCTTCCTGTCCGCGTTCCTCGACCATCGCGCGGGCAACGTCGGACATGATGATCTGCTGTGCCCCATAGGCAGAGGCCCCCAACACGCGCACCGCGTGATAATGGGTCAGCACCACATGGCTGATCGGCTTGTCGGTGACTTCGCGCACCTTCTCGATAACCTTATTGGCCAGACGCGGCGTCGCCTGTGCCTCTACAATCATGACGCTCTCATCGCCGATGATCACGCCCGAATTCGGGTCGCCTTCCGCGGTGAAGGCCCACAGGCCCTCGCCGACTTCGTCGAAGGTGACTTTCTTCTCTGTCATATCCCCTTTGGATGCGAATGCTTTTGCCATGGTTCTGGTCCTTTTACTTTGGGGAATTTGTTGCGGATCGAACGATGCTTTGGCACCTGCCCAACCTCATCTGATACCTGTTGCGCCCTGCGGCACCGCGCCGGGTCAACGTTGTGCTTTCACCGGCCGGAGTCCGCTTCATTTCTTGCCCGGTGTCCCGTCGAACTTCTTTTCGATGTCCGCCCAGCAATCGATGTAATCATCCTGCAAGGGGGCCTCCTGTCCGGCGAATTTCGTGAGTTGCTGCGGGAAGCGGGTCTCGAACATGAACGACATCGTATTGTCGAGCTTTTGGGCCGTCAGCTCTGCGTTGGAGGCCCCCTCGAAGGCATTACGATCAGGCCCGTGCGGCAGCATCATATTGTGCAAGCTGATCCCGCCGGGAATAAAGCCTTTGGGCTTCGCGTCATACTGGCCGTAAATATTGCCCATCAATTCGGACATGATATTCTTGTGATACCACGGCGGGCGGAACGTATCTTCCGCCACCATCCAGCGTTCCCGGAACAAGACAAAGTCGATATTCGCCGTCCCTTCGACACCGGAGGGCGCGGTGAGAACGGTAAAGATCGACGGGTCAGGATGGTCGAACAGCACCGCCCCCACGGGGCAATAGGTGCGCAGATCATATTTCACCGGCGCGTAGTTCCCGTGCCATGCCACCACATCAAGCGGTGACTGCCCGATCTTGGTTTCATGGAACTCCCCGCACCATTTCACCGTCACGGTAGAGGGGACTTCGCGGTCTTCAAACGCGGCAACGGGTGCTTTGAAATCGCGCGGGTTGGCCATGCAATTGGCCCCGATCGGCCCACGATTAGGCAGCTCGAACTTTTGGCCGTAGTTCTCGCAGACAAACCCGCGGCACGGCCCTTCAAGCACTTCGACACGGTAGATCAGCCCCCGCGGAATGATCGCGATTTCCTGCGGCGCGATATCTATGATCCCCAATTCAGTGGAAAACCGAAGACGCCCTTCCTGCGGGACGATCAGCATCTCGCTGTCGGCAGAATAAAAATACGCATCAACCATGGAGGCATTCACAAGATACACATGGGTCGCCATGCCGACCTGCGTATGGACATCCCCCGCCGTCGTCATCGTGCGCATCCCCGTCAGCCATGTCAGCGGTGTGTCTGTGTGCGGCAGCGGATCCCAGCGATATTGCCCAAGGCTCGTGACGTCCGCGACGATGTTGGGCGCGGATTTCCAAAGGGGCAGATCGATCTTGTGATACCGGTGCGAGTGTTTGACCGACGGGCGAATGCGGTAGCACCAGGTACGTTCGTTCTGATGGCTTGGCGCCGTAAAGGCGGTCCCGCTAAGCTGCTCACCATAAAGTCCGTAGTTGCATTTTTGCGGGCTGTTCATCCCTTGCGGCAAGGCATCCGGCAGCGCTTCTGTCTCGAAATCATTCCCGAAGCCCGGCATGTATCCGGCGTTGGCCCCGGGAAGAGACGGGGCTTGGGTCATACGGGTCGGATGTTTTTCGACAGTCATACTCGGCTCCTCGTGTTCCACTAGCGATTGCCTAAAGGTTGCATTTGTAACTAACAACTGGTTTTTTTTGGGGGGGGCGGTGTGAGGTGCATTGGGGGATGGGTAAAACATCTGGCGTCAGTTCCGCCGCGCCAAGGCCGGCCCCGCCACAGCCGCCGGACACGTCCCGAACAGATAACGGCATCTTAACACGGCATTCTTGCAAAAACCGTTCTGGACTTCACAACGCCCGTGCGCATTATCTACCGTTTGGTCTATGCAACGCCCAAAGCGCGTATTGGAGAGAAAAATGAAAACGATAGTTCTCGCTGTTTTCAGCCTACAGGGCGGTGGTGCAGAGCGCGTTGTTCAGACCTTGGCCCGCACTATGAATGCCATGGGCCACCAAGCACATATCGTTGTTTTTAAAGACGACATCGATCACGATCTCGACCCTGAGGTGCCAATTCACAGGTTTCCATATCGGCTTTGGCGTTCATTGCCGCGCAAAATCCGGGGCAAAGTCGCGGCCATGGCTTTCGACAGATTTGTCAAAAAACATATAGGTGTGCCTGACCTCGTTCTCTCTAATCTGTTCCCAGTTGATCTCATCCTCTCGCACAGCCAACTGCCGAATGTTCACTTTGTCATGCACAGCACTGCGTCACATGAATATGCCCTGGGGGGTCAGCAAAACGCGGAGCTGGAAAAACTGCGCCGCGTCTACAGCGGAAAAAAATGTATCTGCGTCAGCAAGGGCGTCGAAGAGGACATGCAGGCGCTGTTTGGGCAATCGCTCGAGACCCGCACAATCTATAACCCGGTTGAACCGGCTTTGATCCAGCGGCAGGCCGGTGAACCGGTGCCGCGCCGGAAGGACTATATCGTCAACGTAGGCAAGTTCAAAAAAGCCAAGCGCCACGATCGGCTCCTACATGCATATGCGCGGGCAAAGACCCCGTATGACCTGCTGCTCGTCGGGTCCGGACCCTTGCTCGAAGAAACCAAAGCATTGGCGCAGTCTTTGGGCATCGCGGACCGCGTGCATTTTGTGGGCTTCCAGAAAAACCCGTTCCCGCTGATCAAAGCGGCAAAATTCATGGTTGTATCGTCGGAATATGAAGGGCTGAACATGACGATCCTCGAAGCGATTGCCCTTGGTGTCCCCGTCATCAGCACGGATTGCCCCTCGGGGCCGGCTGAAATACTGCCCACACCAAATCTCGTGTCACCACCCGACAATATCGAAGCGCTTTCAGCCCGAATGACGGAAGCCTCAGACAACCCGGAGCGTTTCAGGATCGATTTCCCCGAAAAGTTCGATGCCAAGGCCGTGACCCGCGCTTATATGAGCCTGAGCGCTTGATGGATATGCCCGGAAACATTCGACGACAAGATGTACTGATGACCTCGAGGCGCAATGTTCGGCACTCAACATGATCAGGCGATACATAGCTTTCATAGCCCGGTCACAAGTTGTTGCGCCTGAAAGTGGGGAATGCCTCGTGAACACTAGATATTTGGACTCAAAAAGTGATCTTGACCAACAACCTGAAGTCGTATCCTAAGGGGTACCTAACAATATCTGGTCCGATCAAGGTTTTGGCCACACATGTGCAAACTGGAACAAGTAGAGGTACTGGATACTGTCCAGTTGTAAATAACGAGGAACTCTGTGGATACTTACCTGATCAACCTAGAGCGGCGCCCTGACCGACTGTCGGAGGTTTCGCGAAAGATGGCTGAACTAGGGTTGCCATTCAAAATCTTCCGCGCCGTCGATGGCCAAGACGATGATGCTAAGCTCCCAGATTTGAATAGACATCTATTTGTGATCAATCAGAAAAAGCAGCCCGTGCGCGGTGAAATTGCTTGCGCAGCCTCGCACATCGCCGTTTGGCGGCAGTTTCTTGAAACAGACGAAGAATATGCACTGATCCTTGAAGATGATATTGATATCGCACCGGATTTGGAGATGGTTCAGAAGCAAATGCCCGGCCTTGGCCTGGATTTCTTGAATCTCTCCTCAAACGCGCCTTACACGTTTGACGAAAAGACACTCAGTCAAGTTGCGAACGACGCAGTTAGAGCACGCCCAACGGTGTTTGAACGGTCACGGCGTCGCCTATGGCGCAGGCTTGAATGGCGTAGACGTTGGCGGATTTTTCACCTTCACCCGCTCCCCAACGGCCATGTGGCGTGTGAATGTGATCCGGCACCGGCACTGGGAAGCGGCTACATCGTTTCGCGTCGTGCGGCAGAGGCGTTTCTGCAGACCACCGAGCACCTCTTCTTTCCGATCGATCTCGTTTGGCGGCATGCCCCGGGCATGCTGCGGCAGGGCTTTTTAGCCCGACCTATTGTGACGCAAACTGACAAGGACTCCGATATTCCGGGGCGCTTTGACCAAGGGAAGATGGCACTGAAATACCGGCTTCTCAGACCCTTCCTAAAAAGCCGAAGACTACGTCGGCGGTTTGATGTACTGCGTCTTTACGGAGTGTTGCGCCACTAACCCGATAGGAAAAGCGAGACCAATGCGAAAGAAACCCGGACGGCTTAGACGGTTTTTATCCCTCAACCAGCATCGCAAACGCTGGGGCGCGCGCAGGCATGCGGCGGCGGAACATAATCTAGCCGAGCTCAAAGCGACGATGATTGACGCCGGCGATCCGGTTCAGACGCGGGGGTCAGCGAAATCCATCGACCTGCATCTGCAAAATCTAAGGACGGAATTTTCGGGGCAGTCTGCGCTGCTACTTTATCATGCAGAGTTGATCGTGCTGATCCGGCGCGACCACAACCTGGCTGAAACCTATCAAAAATTCCGCACCCTGTGGATGGCCGAGGGGGACTTCCTGCGGGAGAAACTGAATATCCGCTGGCTTGTCTCAGCCACCGACACATTTGCGGCCCATGATAGCGATATGGCGGTGCGCGCGGTTGCCATGATGACAAGCGCGGTCGTCAACACAGTTAAAATGTACGAAAGTGAACGGTATCTGACGGATACCTTGGGCACCACGATGACTCCTACGCATGTCGAGGATGTTCAACACCGGCTCATTCCGCTTTTCGAAGGCATGTCCTGCTTTACCGTCGGAACGGATGACACCCTGCGCAATATGGTCTGGAGGATGGAACCGTTTATGGCGCTTGATCCCGTCGGGCCCATTTTCCAGGAAATCTGGGCGCGGCTGCAGATCAATGACACCGCGTTTGCGCGCTTTAAGGCACAGCACAAACGGGATAAAACAAGCTGGTGGGACGAGGCTTAGCGCCGCGGCTCTTGGGGGGCCGTATAAAACTCGGCGGGTGACAATGATATCTCGCGGCGTTCGGCATCCACGGCATGCAGCAAAGCCTGCATGCCCATGCGAAGTTGGGCGGCGATGCGGCGCAGCTTGAACCTCGCGGTGGTTGGCTGCCGTGTCGGCACACCGGCCCCGATCAGCGAATGTGTCTTAAGCCCGACCGCAACGCCGTAAGCCTCCGCCTGGTCGATCTGGATCGCGCAGGCCGGTTCGACCTGATAGCTCTTAAGCTCGTAAGCACCACAGATCATCGCATCGGCAAGTGCTGCCTGTGTCTTTGCGCGCTGCAACAGTTTTGCCGCCCCTGACGGCCATAGCACATATGCGGCGGCACCGCTGCGATCCTGATAGAGACGGCGCATAACGTGGTCGTCTGTCAGCGGTTGTGCGTCTTTGGCGACAATCTTCCGACGCTGGCGTACCTCAAGCGTCAGATGGTCGACATCCACCAACCCGCGACAGGACTTGAGCAATACCTGCGTCGCACGAGAAAGCACGACATCATCCTCAAGGATCAACGCAGGTTCCTCCAAAGCCGCAACACGTTCCCATGCTGCGACGTGGCTCAGAAAACAAGCTTTCTCGGTTTCCTTAAGGGGGCGTTGCCAACTGGCCCAATAGGCCGCGTTATGCGATCCGCTCTGCGCATCGGGGGTAACGGCTTCGAGTCGCTCATAGGACAGGCCAAGCGCATCCATCTGTTGCGCCATAAAGGCCATACGGTCCCGAGCCGAAGCGACGTTGATGATGATCGACAGTATGAGGAGCCCCTCCGGACAGATGGCGTGCGACTACCGGCTTCTATCAACAGTCACCTCACACGGCAATCTAAAGTGATTATTCTCGCCCCTCGTTATCCTCATGGGGCCGAGGGCGGGAGCGGCCATCAGATCCGCTGCTGCGTGGTCGGCTGTGACACGCGTCCTAAGCCAAACTCTACCCCTCTTCACCTTCAACACACATGTCATCCTCCAGCAAGATACGCGCGGCATCGCCCTCCAGGTCTTCGTACTGACCACTGCGTAATGTCCACAGACAGGCGATCAGCCCTACTGCGCCGAGGCATATGGAAACCGGGATCAGGACAATCAGAATATTCATCGTCGCAGCGCATTCAGGACGACAAGGATGGAGGACGAAGACATGACCGCCGCCGCCATCAGCGGTGTGGCAAAGCCCATGACCGCGACCGGGATCGCCACGCAGTTATAGGCGGCGGCGAGAGCGAGGTTCTGCTTGATGCGGCTGCGCGCCCGACGTGCAAGCATCAGGGTCTGCGCGACGGCACCTAGAGTGCCACCCAGAATGACCCCGTCCGAGGCGACCCTTGCCGCGTCCAGCGCTGAACCGGGGGCGAGCGATGCATATGCGGCGGCAAGCGCTGCGGTGTCATTCAGCCCGTCACCCACCATCAGCACCCGCCTGCCCTGTTCGGACATGCCACGCACCAGATCGACTTTCTCGTGCGGCAAGACACCGGCATGTATCTGATCAATCCCAAGCTTTGCGGCAAGGGCGGAGGCACGGGCCGATGTGTCTCCGGTGACCATCGCGATCTGCCACCCGCCGGCGCGAAGCGCGGCGATCAACGCGGCGGTGCCGGGGCGCGGGGTCTCGGTCAGCGGCAGGGGGATGCACCGATCGGGCAGATGAAGCTCGGGCCCGTCCTCTCCGCGCACCAGCCCCACGGGCTCACCATTCCAAAGGGCGGTGACCCCCTTTCCTGCGACCTCGACCACGTCGCGCAACTCGGCAGGAGCCTGCCCCGCAAGGGACGCCGCCAGCGCACGGGACGCGGGGTGGTTCGACGCTTGGGCCAAGCTCAGCGCAACTGACGCGGCGCCGGGGTCAAGCGCGGGAAGAACAGCCACCCCTTCGGTCAGCGTGCCGGTTTTGTCAAAAACGACCGTGTCGATGTCAGCCAACCGTTCCAGCGCCGTGGGCGATTTCAGCAGCACGCCCGCGCGGAACAGCCGCCCCGTCATCGCCGCCGTCACTGCCGGAATGGCAAGCGCCAAGGCGCAGGGGCAGGTAATGATCAACGTCGCGGTGGCCACCGCAATGGCGTGATGCAGATCCCCCGTCAATGCCCACCAGACCACGAAAGCCACCGCGGCCAAACCATGCACCACCGGGGCATAAAGCCGTGCGGCGCGGTCCGCGATCCCGCTGTAGCGGTGTTTGCCGGTCTCTGCGACCTCGACGAGGGCCGCCAAACGGCGCAGGGTGCTGTCTTCGGCGCGATGCGTGGCCCGCAGTGTCAGCGGTGCACCAAGGATCACTTCGCCCGCGCAGACCAGATCCCCTGCCGCCAAAGCGACGGGATCCGCCTCTCCGGTCAGGGCAGAGCGGTCCACCATTGCGGCGGTTTCAGCTCTGCCGTCCACAGGCGCACGGGCCCCTGCGGCCAGTGCGATCCGGTCGTCTGGCATCAGCACGGCGACATCCACGGTTTCGCGCCCTGTCGCGGTCAATCGGGTGGCGCGCGGCAGTTCCAGCGCCGTCAGCTCTGCTGCGGCAGAACGCGCCGTCGCCCGCGCGCGGTGTTCAAGATACCGCCCCACCAGCAAGAAAAACGTGAGCGACAGCGCGGCATCAAACCATGTATGCGCCCCGCGGGCCGCAAAGGTTTCATAAAGCGATGTCGCAGCGGCCAGCAGGATCGCCAGCGCAATGGGGACATCCATGTTCACCCGCCCCGCCCGCAAGGCCCCCCATGCCGAGGCAATGAAAGGTACCGCAGAAAATGCGAGGGCGGGCAGTGCTATGGCGGCCGAGACCCAGTGGAACATCACCCGTGTCACATCCCCTGCCCCCGACCAGACCGCGACAGAGATTGCCATCACATTCATCATCGCAAAGCCCGCCACCGCAGCACGGGCCAGAAGGCGCCGCCCCGCGTCGTCATTGGAGGGGCGCAGGGCGGTCGCGTCTAGTTCATGCGCGTCAAAGCCTGCGTCGTTCAAGGCCTGAAGGGCGGTGCTGACGTTACACCCGGGGGCGAGCACAAGGCGAACCCGCTTGGCGCTCAGGTTTACTCTGGCCGCTTTTACAGACGGCAGCTTGGCCAAAACTCCTTCGACCCCCGCAATACAAGCGGCACAGCGGATCTGCGGCAGCGCAAGGTAGACCGCCGCCTCGGTGTCGGGCACGCCCTTGCGCGCGGTATCGACCGATGGGGCCAGCGCGATACAGCCCGGACAGGCAGCGACGGTCATCGCAGGCCCCGCAGCGGGATGCGGCGCCGAAAGAGCGTGCCGTCAGCGGCCCGCATCTCTATCCGCAAGTTCCAGTTGCCGGGGCCCGACGTGACGGGGGCGACCCATGCGGTGCCGTCCCAGCTGAATTCCGGCGTGATGTCATCCGCTACCGTTGTTGCGCGCCCCAATGTGGCAAAGATGATCTTGGGCCTTACCACGCGATTGCCCCCATCTGTCACAGAAAGCCTAAGCGTCGTGTCGGTCAGCGCCGTCCGCACGGTCCAGCCCAAAGCTTCCTGTGCAGCGCGGTCGGTGTCGAAGTTCTGCGAGGCGACATAGCTCGACTCGGTCTCTTTGCCGGGGAAAGTCCGCACCGCGTTGAACGCCAGCGCGAGGTTCACCGAGATGATGATCGAAAAGCCGCCGATAAACATCGCCAGCACATGCCAGCCGGTCAGCGGGCGTTCAGTCTGTACCACGCTCATCAGATCCTTCCTTTCCGTTGAAAATTGTATTGCCATAGGCCCGCTCGCCCGAGGTGACATCTTCGACCCAAAGGCGCAGGTCACTGCGCTGCGCGCGGGCGGCGGGGGTCTGCGGCGGGGCGATCACATAGACACGTTGCAACCGGCTGGTGTCAGCGGGCACGTTGACCACGGCGCTACTTGCGCCCTCTACCGCCAGTTCCAAGGGGCTGTCGGCCACCAGCGACACTCTGAAATCCCGCGCTTCGGTGTGTTTGTTGCGCATGCGGATGTCATAGGCGTTGCGGATGGACCCGTCCGACAGGGTGACAAAGGTCGGGTTGCGCACCGGCGCGATGGTCATGTCGATCTCGGGCCGGATAAAAAGTGCTACGACCAGCGCCACACCGATGGCGGCCCATGCCGTCGTGTACACAATCGTGCGGGGTCGAAAGATATGCTGCCAAAGCGGCTTGGGCTGCCACGGGGGCGGCGTGGCACCGGCAACGTCACCGGCGGGGGCTTCGGCATACCCCGCGACTGCGGCGCTTTGTTGCGGGGCGGTTGGCGGTTCGTCATCCAGCGCGAGATAGTCGATCAGCCCCCGTGGCCGCCCGATCTTGGCCATCACATCGTCACAGGCGTCGATGCAAAGGGCGCAGGTAATACACTCCATCTGTTGACCTTCGCGGATGTCGATCCCCATCGGGCAGACGGCGACACAGGCGTTGCAATCGATACAATCCCCCAGCACGTCGCCGCTGCGCGACTGGCGGTCTCCGGCGGAGTTTATGTCCAGCGCGGCGCCATAGCGCGCCACGGCATCGCCGCTGCCAATCGCGGCGGCGGCGGCTTGCTGGCGCTTCACCCCACCCTTCCCGCGCGGCTCCCCCCGCCATTTGCGGTAGCCGACGGTCAGCGTGCCGGGGTCCATCATCGCGCCTTGGATGCGGGGCCAGGGGCACATGTAGATGCAGATCTGTTCGCGCATGAAGCCACCAAAGATAAAGGTCGTGGCGGTGAGCACGGCGATGGTGGCATAGGCCACAGGGGCGGCTTGCAGGGTCACGAGGTCGCGCGCGAGACTGGGCGCATCGGCAAAGTAAAAGACCCAAGCCCCGCCCGTCGCCACCGCGATCAGCAACCAGACCGCCCATTTCACCCCCCGCAACCGCGCCTTGCGCAGGCTCCACGGCGCATTGTGCAGGCGGATGCGCGCGTTGCGGTCGCCTTCGATCCAGCGCTCCACGGTCATGAAGAGGTCAGACCAGACGGTCTGCGGGCAGGCATAGCCACACCAGACCCGCCCCAAGGCAGAGGTAAACAGGAACAGCCCCAGCCCCGCCATGATCAGCAGTCCGGCGACGAAATAGAACTCATGCGGCCAGATCTCGATCCAGAAGAAATGGAAACGGCGGTTGGCAAGATCGACCAGAACCGCCTGATCCGGCAGGTTCGGCCCGCGGTCCCAACGGAGCCACGGGGTGACGTAATAGACCCCCAGCGTGAGGATCAGGATCACCCACTTGAGCCGGCGGAAAAAGCCGCTCACCCGGCGGGGAAAGATCGGCTCGCGCGCGGCGAAAAGCGGAGGGGCGGCGTTGGACATGTGCGGGGGGCTCCGGGGTTACGTCTTGCGGCCTACACCCGTGGGGCGCAGGCCGCTTTGATCTGCATCAAACAACAGGTCTTTTTGTGCTGCGGCTCAGTCGGCAGGCGTATCTTGGGCCGTGTCCATCGCGGCCTCCCCCCCGCCCAGACCGTGCACATAGGCCGTCACAGCGCGCACATCGGCTTCGCCCAAACGCGCCTGCCAGGGCGGCATGACCCCCATGCGCGGCGTTTTCAGCTGTTGGATGATCGCCTCGTGACTGCCGCCGCGCAACCAGATCGCATCGGCAAGGTTTGGCGCGCCGATCTCGCGATCCCCAAGGCCCGTTTCACCGTGGCACGCGCTGCAATTCGTGGCGAAGATATCCGCACCCGCTTGGGCCGCTGCCTCGTCATGCGCGAGCCCTGAAAGGCTGCGCACGAAATGGGCCGTGGCGTCCAGCTCCGCAGCGCCCAGCCAGTCAAAGGACGGCATCTGCGACACCCTCGCGTCGGCGTCATCCTCGTTGCGGATGCCGTGGCGCACGGTATAGGCGATATCCTCCATCGTGCCGCCCCAAAGCCAGTCATCGTCCAAAAGGTTCGGGTAGCCCGAGGCCACCACACCCCCTGCCCCCGCGCCATGACATTGCGAACAATTCGCCGCAAAGACCGAACGCCCCGCCTGCACGGCGAAACGGTGCAGTTCTTCGTTGTCTTTCAGAACCCCCATATCGACGTTGATCAGGCTTTCCGTCAGGTCGGCATTCGACAGATCGACACGCGCAATCTCGGCCGCGACCTCGCCACGGGTGGAATAGCCCAACAGCCCCGCCGTCGCCCCCGAAACCAAAGGCCATGCGGGATAGAGGATGGTATAGATGACGCCCCAGACGATGGTGGCGTAGAATGTCCAAAGCCACCACCGCGGCAAGGGCGTGTTCAGCTCTTCGATGCCATCCCAGCTGTGACCCGTGGTTTCGGTGCCGGTGGTGGGGTCGATCTTGCGGTTGTCGGTCATTGGTGGGCTCCGTCTTGGCGGGCTTGGTCGGGGTCGTCGTTGCGAAACGGCACATCCGCCGCGTCATCATGCAGCGCGCGCGAGCCGGGGCGATAGGCCCAAGCAATGACCCCCAGAAAGATCAACGTCAGGATCAAGAGCGCCCAGCTATCAGCCAGTTCACGCAAGAAGGAATAGGTGTCCATGGCAAGCTCCTCAGCGGGTGGCATCGGGCACAAAGGTCGAGAAATCGACCAACGTCCCGAGCATTTGCAGATAGGCGATCAGGGCATCCATCTCGCTGACACCGGGCTGCCCGTCAAAGTCGCGCACCTGCGCACCGGGGTAGCGGTCAAGC
>Ga0208815_1000089_pt1 | contig 31243 bp, 27 predicted proteins | sample Virmet3438_5245_FD_185733 | JGI IMG/M metagenome (GOLD analysis project Ga0208815, IMG submission 185733) | Marine viral communities from the Southern Atlantic ocean transect to study dissolved organic matter and carbon cycling - metaG... | ecosystem: Environmental > Aquatic > Marine > Oceanic ... | reverse complement strand
TTTTGCCGCGCAGATGGCACGGGCTGAGATCGACATCAAAGAAGTCACATCTCCCGGCGGGATCAAGGCGTGGCTGGTCGAAGATCACAGCATTCCCTTCTCTGCGTTGGAGCTGCGGTTTCGCGGCGGCACATCACTGGACGCGCCCGGCAAACGCGGGGCCGTACATCTGATGGGTGGCCTGTTGGAAGAGGGTGCAGGAGAGCTGCGCGCGCAGGACTACGCCCGCGCAGTGGAGGCTTTGGCGGCCAATTTCTCTTATGATGCCGACAAGGACATGGTTGCGATCTCCGCCAGTTTCCTGACCGAAAACCGCGATGAGGTGATGGAGCTTTTGCGCCAGACCATTCAAGAGCCACGTTTCGATCAGGATGCGCTGGACCGCGTGCGGGCACAGGTTCTGGTGGGGCTGCGCTCTGATCAGACCGATCCCAATGCGATTGCGGGCAAGACCTTTGGTAAGCTGGCATTTGGCGACCACCCTTATGGCTCCGATGGTAAGGGCACGGTGGAGAGCGTCTCGGCGCTGACCCGTCAGGACATGTTTGCCGCCCATGAGGCTGTTTTTGCCCGTGACCGTCTGTACGTAAGCGCGGTTGGTGATATCACACCCGAAGAGCTGGGCGCGCTGCTGGACGAATTGCTGGGCGATTTGCCCGCCGAGGGGGCGCCGATGCCCGGCCCGGCAGAGGTGCTGCTGACAGGTGGCACCACGGTAGTGCCCTTTGCCACGCCGCAGTCTGTGGCGCTCTTCGGGCAGAAGGGGATCGACCGTAATGATCCGGATTTCTTTGCCGCTTATGTGCTGAACCAGATCCTCGGTGGTGGATCATTTGAGACGCGCCTGATGCAGGAAGTGCGCACCAAACGCGGCCTCACCTACGGGGCCTATAGCTATCTGGTGCCGCGTGATCTGGCCTCGACCTACATGGGATCTTTTGCCTCTGCCAATGAGAAGATGGCAGAAGCGGTCGGCGTTGTGCGCGACCAGTGGCAGGCCTTGGTGGACAGCGGCGTGACCGAAGCGGAGCTGCAGGATGCCAAGACCTATCTGACCGGGGCCTATCCTTTGCGCTTCAACGGCAACAGTCAGATCGCTGCGATCCTTGTGTCGATGCAGATGGATGACCTGCCCACCGACTATGTGGTCACCCGCAACGAAAAGGTTGAGGCGGTGACCCTGGATGACGTGAACCGGATCGCCAAAGAGCTTCTGGACCCTGAGGGGCTGCGGTTCGTGGTGGTTGGAGAGCCCGAAGGGCTGAAGTCCACGAACTAGGCACTGGGCAAACATCCCTGAAACAAAAATGGCGCGGTCCCAAATAGGAGCCGCGCCGTTTTTTCTGTGTTGGGGGCGAGGTGTTATTCGCCGTAGGGAATCCACACGGTTTTCACTTCGGTCGCGGCCTGCAAGAAGCGTTTGGATTGGTCGCGCGACCAGTCAAAGGCGCGGCCATTGTTGACCCATGTGCGCTTGAGATTGCCAGCAGATGCGGCCTCGATCATCTTCGACAGATCGGTGGAAGAGAAGCTCCAGACCGCGTCGATATCGAGATGCTTGGCCATAGTGTCGCCAAGGTCCTTGTGCGCGCCGGTGAGGATATTCACCACACCCGCAGGGACATCAGATGTCTCAAGCACCTGATAGAGGTCGGTGGCCGCCAACGGGAAAGCCTGAGACGCCGCCAGCACCACACGGTTGCCCATCGCAATTGCAGGGGCCATCGCCGAAATCAGACCCAGAAGCGGGGCTTCATCGGCGCAGAGAACACCAATGGTGCCAACCGGTTCTTTCATGCCAAGCGCGACGCCCCGGATCGGCACGCCATGCGCCAGCCCGTCGTATTTATCGGCCCATGCAGCAGCAGAAAACAGCCGTTGCAGCGAGGCTTCGACCTCCACTGTGCCGTCGCCTTTGCCTGTCATCGCATCAATGCGGGCGGCGAATTCACCCGCACGAGCTGCGAGGTTTTCGGCCAGATAATAGAGGATCTGCGCCCGCAAGTGCCCAGTGGTCTTGGCCCAGCCTTTGGCGGCGTTTGCGGCCTCAACCGCGTTACGGACGTCCTTGCGGCTGCCAGTGCCGACGTGGCCCAGCAGGTCGCCTTTGGGGCCGTAGACGGATTTGGAATAGCCGCTGTCGGGGCGGGTTTGTTTGCCACCGATGAACATCTTGGCGGTGCGGTCAATGCCCGCGGGTGCCGCACCTTTGTCGTTGCCTTCAAAGGCCGCAACAGGGTTCAGCGTGTCCAACGCGCCTGTAGGTTTGGTGTAGGCCATCAGGCCCTCGACGCCACCTTCGCGGCCAAAGCCGCTTTCGCGCACGCCGCCAAAGGGGGCGGCGGCGTCGAACATATTGGTGCCATTGACCCAGACCACGCCTGCAACCAGTTTAGGTGCGATATCAAGGGCGAGGTTCACGTTCTCGGTCCAGAGTGTCGCTGCCAACCCGTAGCGGGTGTTGTTCGCCAGCTCGACAGCCTCAGCAGGGGTGCGGAAGGTGGTGGAGACCAGCACCGGGCCAAAGATCTCTTCCTGCATCAACGGATCGGCGGGTGAGAGGCCCTCAATGAGGGTGGGCGGGAAGAAGCAGCCCTTGGCAGGCATATTAACTGCGGTTTGATGCACAGTGCAGTTTTTCGCGGATGCGACCATGCGGGTGATTTCCGCATGTTGAACCGGATCCACCACTGCACCCACATCGATGCATTTGTCGAGCGGATCACCCAGACGCAGGGTTTTCATCTGCGCGCGCAGTTTCTGGTGGAAGCGTTCTGAGACACCTTCCTGCACCAAAAGGCGCGACCCGGCGCAGCAGACCTGACCTTGATTGAACCAGATCGCATCCACCAGCCCCTCAATGGCGCTGTCCAGATCGGCGTCGTCAAACACGATGTAAGGGCTCTTGCCGCCCAGCTCCAAGGTTAACGCCTTGCCGGTGCCTGCGGTCGCTTCGCGGATCTTGCGCCCCACCGAGGTGGAGCCGGTAAAGGCGATTTTGTCGACGTCGGCATTGACGATCATTTCGCCCACGGCACCATCGCCGGTAATGATGTTCACAACGCCCTTGGGCAGGCCCGCCTGACGGCATATGTCGGCAAACAGCAGCGCGGTGAGCGACGTATATTCAGCCGGTTTCAGGACCACCGTGTTGCCCATCGCCAGCGCGGGCGCGACTTTCCATGCCAGCATCAGGAGCGGGAAGTTCCACGGGATGATCTGTCCGCAGACGCCAAGCGCCTCCCGACCCGACATTTCCTCATCCATCAGCTGCGCGTGGCCTGCATGATGGTAGAAATGACGCTGCACCAGCGGAATATCGATGTCGCGGCTCTCGCGGATCGGCTTGCCGTTGTCGAGTGTTTCGAGCACCGCAAAGAGGCGGCTGTGCTTTTGCAAAAGACGCGCAATGGCATAGAGATACGTCGCACGGCCAGAGCCACCCATCGCGGCCCAATCACCTTGCGCGGCGCGGGCAGCTTTGACAGCTGCGTCTACGTCTTTTTGTGTTGCTTGCGTCAGCTCTGCCAGCACCTCGCCGGTTGCGGGATTTTTGCTCTCGAAGGTTTGGCCCGGCGCGGTGAAGCTACCATTGATAAAGTGACCGAACTGGCTTCCCTGATCGACCAGCCAAGCGAGGGCCTCTGCGGCGCTTTCGGGGGCGGGGCCATAGTCCATGGTGTCAAAAATCTCTTTGATTGTCATCTATTGGTCCTCACGCCATCGGGTGGCGGTAGCCAGCGGAGTAAGCGCCGGTCACATGGTGTTCGAGCTGGCGTTCGATATCGCTCAGCAGGCTGGATGCGCCAAAGCGGAAGAGGTCCGGTTGCAGCCAGCGGTTGCCCAGTTCCTCTTTCATCAGGCTGAGGTAAACCAGGGCATCCTTGGCCTTGGAGATGCCGCCTGCGGGCTTGTAGCCGACATGGAAACCAGTGCGTTCATAGTAGTCGCGAATGGCACGGATCATCACCAGCGAAACCGGTAGGGTGGCATTTACCCCTTCCTTGCCGGTAGAGGTTTTGATGAAATCTGCGCCCGCCATCATGCAGATCATTGAGGCCCGGGCGACATTGCGCAGGGTGCCAAGTTCTCCGGTGGCGAGGATGGCCTTTACATGGGCATCCCCACACGCCTCGCGGAAGGCTTTCATCTCATCATAGAGTGCCTGCCATTTGCCCGAAAGAACGTGGCGGCGCGAAATCACGATGTCGATCTCCTTGGCACCGGCCCGCACGCTCTCGCGGATTTCTTCGACCCGCAGGTGGAAGGGCGAAAGACCTGCCGGAAACCCGGTAGAGACGGCTGCAACAGGGATCTGGGTGCCATGAAGCGCCTGCACGGCAGCAGGTATCATGTCGTGGTAGACGCAGACCGCACCCGTGGTGAGGCTGTCCATCCCCAGTGCTGACAGGATGTCTGCGCGCACGGGTTGGCGCGCCTTGGCGCAGAGGCGGCGGACGCGGGCCTCGGTGTCGTCGCCAGAAAGCGTCGTGAGGTCGATCAGGCTGATCGCCTTTAGCAACCACGCGGCCTGATACTCCTTCTTGACCGAGCGACGACCGGGCAGGCTGGCACAGCGGCGCTCGATTGCGGAGGTATTTGCCTCAAGGCCCAGAGCCCAATCCAGATCGAGCGCGATGCCGGGGTTGCGGGGCAGATCGCTGTGGGTCGCACCCTGAGGGGCGGCAGATTGCGCGGCAGGCGGTGTGGCCTTGCTGGTCGGGTTGGCAGCGGAGGTGTTCGGCGGCTGCGTGCCGTCTTCTGCGGTTTGGCTGTCCATTTGTGGGAGTCCTCGAACGTTTCACACCCAAAATCGCATGCCACCCCGCTTTGATGCAAGGTTTCCCAAAGGTTTTCCCGTTCCATTTTTTACCAAGAGGACAAAAATCAAAGATATTGTGAGAATAATTCTCATTTTCATTGACGAAGTTGAGAATCGTTCTCATATTGCGGGTAAGCGAAACGAGAATCTTGCGGGCAGGGAGCACCTTTATGCTGAACCGACGTCACACTCTTCTGGGTATGGGGGCCATGGTGGCCCTTGCTGCGACGCCTGTTGCAGCCTCTGACGGACCACTGACGGTGGTGGCGACCACCGGGATGATTGCCGATGCAGCCCGTCAAATCGGTGCTGCGGAGGTCGAGGTGACCGCCTTGATGGGAGCGGGTGTTGATCCGCACGCCTATCGCCAGACCCGCAGCGATATTGCTGCGATGACCCGTGCAGATCTGGTGTTGTGGCACGGTTTGTACCTTGAGGCGCAGATGGAGGATTTCTTCCACTCGCTCGCACGTAAACGCGAGGTCGTGGCAGTGGCTGAGGCAGTGCCAAAGGACCTGCTGCGTGGCCATGATGATTACGCCGATAAATACGACCCGCACGTCTGGATGAGCCCGGAGCTGTGGAAACATGTGGTGCGCGAAGTGGCACGCGCCCTCACCGAGGCACGCCCGGCATCTGCGGATCTGTTTGCAGCCAATTTGGCGCGGCATCTGGGGGAACTGGATCGCCTGTCCGAATACGGTCGCAAAGTTGTGGCCGGGGTGCCAGACAGCAACCGTGTGTTGGTCACCGCGCATGATGCCTTTGGCTATTTTGGCCGCGACTACGGCTTTGAAGTGTTGGGCATTCAGGGCATCTCGACGCAGTCTGAGGCCGGTTTGAACCGGATTGGCGCGTTGGTCGATGTATTGGTAGAGCGCCAAATTAAGGCCGTGTTTGTCGAGACCTCAGTCGCGGATCGCTCCATGCGCGCATTGATCGAAGGGGCGGCGGCCAAGGGGCATGACGTCGTGATCGGCGGCGAGCTGTTTTCGGACGCCATGGGTCAGGATGGGACCTATGAGGCCACCTATGTCGGTATGCTCGATCACAATTTTACCACCATTTCCGGTGCGCTGGGCGCGGATGTGTCAACTGGCGGTATGGACGGCAAACTTGGGGCAGGTCACTAACATGCAACTTTCACTTGCCAGCCAGAACGGTCAGACCGCGCGAGAGGAAGGGCTGGACCAAAGCCCGCTCGCGATCCGCGGTCTTACTGTCAGCTACGGCGAAAAACCGGCAGTCTTTTCCGTTGATATGACCGTGGTGCCGGGGCAGATGACTGCAATCATCGGGCCAAACGGTGCCGGTAAATCCACACTCCTGAAAGCGGCGCTGGGCATTGTGCCGCCGGTGTCGGGGCGGGTGCAGGTGTTTGGCCGTCCGCTGGATCATCAGCGCGCGCGCATCGCCTATGTGCCGCAACGCGCCTCGGTCGATTGGGACTTCCCGACGCGGGTGATCGATGTGGTGATGATGGGGCTATACCGCGAGTTAGGGCTGTTGGGGCGCATTCGCGGCACCCATCACAAGATCGCGCGAGACTGTCTGGAACGTGTCGGTATGAGCGAGTTTGCCGAGCGACAGATTGGTCAGCTTTCTGGCGGTCAGCAACAGCGGGTGTTTCTTGCGCGCGCACTGGCGCAGGGGGCGGATCTCTACTTGCTGGATGAACCGTTTGCAGGCGTGGATGCGGCAACGGAAAAGGCCATTATTGGCGTGCTCAAGGCCCTGAGGGCCGAAGGCAAAACGGTTGTTGTGGTGCATCACGACTTGGCGACGGTGCAGGACTATTTCGACAATGTCTTCCTGATCAATACCCGCAAAGTTGCCGAGGGCGCTGTGGCGGAAGCCTTTACGCCGGAGAGTTTGCAAGCAGCCTATGGTGGCCGGCTGGCAACGGCACAGATCGAACAGATCGTGCGGCCAGCGTGAGTGGTGAAATACCAATCCAGAAAGAGAAAGGCGGAGCATGCTGATCGACGCACTGTTCCTGCAATTAGGGTATAACGCCACATTGGTGGCGATCGGAGCGGCGCTGTTGGGCGCAGCTTCGGGGATCACGGGCACCTTCCTGTTCCTGCGCAAGCGCGCGCTGGTATCGGATGCCGTGAGCCATGCCACCCTGCCCGGCGTCTGCGTTGCGTTCCTGGTCCTCGTGGCGCTGGGTGGGGATGGCCGCAATCTTGCAGGGTTGCTTATCGGTTCTGCGGTGTCGGCTGGCATCGGGCTTTGGTGCATGAACTGGCTGACACGCAACACGCGGCTGGCCGAAGATGCCGCGATTGGCGCGGTGCTCTCGGTGTTTTTTGGTTTCGGCGTGGTGTTGCTGACGGTCATTCAAACGCTGGGGGTCGGACGCCAGGCCGGGCTCGAGGGGTTCTTGTTGGGCTCCACCGCAGGCATGCTTTATTCTGATGCACTGGTGATTGCGGCAGGCGGTGCGGCGGTGCTGTTTCTGATACTGCTGACGCGACGCCCCATGACAATGGTGGCTTTTGACCCCGAATATGCCGCCGCGCGCGGCCTGCCGGTCGACAAGGTCGACATGCTGATGATGGGTCTGGTGATGGCTGTGACGGTGGTGGGTCTCAAGGTGGTGGGGCTGATCCTCATCGTGGCGCTGCTGATTATCCCGCCAGTCACCGCCCGTTTCTGGACGGAGCGCGCGGATCAGGTGGTGATTCTTGCCGGTGTTCTGGGGGCCGTGGCCGCCTATCTGGGGGCGGCAATCTCGGCGTCTGCCCCGAACCTGCCGACAGGGCCGATCATTGTATTAATGAGCTTTGCGCTTTTTGCTCTGTCATTGCTGGTTGCGCCGAACCGAGGTGTATTGGCTGCGGTCCTTCGGCATCAAAAATTCCAACGCCGGGTGCATATTCGTCAGGGTCTTCTGGCGCTTGCACAAGATCAGACGATCTATGAACCCCTCACGCTGCGGCTGCTGAGTAAACGCGGGTTGGTACGGGCAGATGGTGTGGCCACAAAAGCAGGCCGTGCGCGTGCGGCCAAGGCGCTTCGCGATGAACATCGCTGGGACATTCTGCGCCGCGATCAGGCGCAAGAGGCCGCCGCCGCGCTCTATGATGGTCTCCGAGAGATTGAAACCGTCCTGACGCCAGATCAGATCGCCGAGATTGACCGTAAGATCAGCACGCCAAAGGAGGCCTGTTAGATGGGCAGCGAATTTGTCACCCTCTCTCTTACGCCGCTTTTGATCGGGATCTTTGCGGCGGTGGCTTGTGCGCTGCCGGGGAACTTTTTGCTCTTGCGTAAACAGGCGCTGATTGGCGACGCGATCAGCCATGTGGCTTTGCCGGGAATCGTCGTGGCGTTTCTTTTGACTGGCGCAATTTCCACCTGGCCGATGATGCTGGGTGCGGCAGGCGCAGCGGTGGTCGCGGTTGTGATGATCGAAGGTATCCGACGTTTGGGCCGCATCGAGCCCGGAGCGGCGATGGGTGTTGTCTTCACCACACTCTTTGCAGCGGGTGTTTTGCTCTTGGAGCAGAGCGACACCTCCTCGGTACATCTGGATGTGGAACACGCGCTTTATGGCAATCTGGAGAGCCTGATCTGGCTTGATGGCACAGGCTGGGGATCGCTTCTCGACCCCGAGGCGTTGGCCTATCTGCCGGTGGAACTGCCACGCATGGCGGCAACGCTGGTGGTGGTTGCTGGCTTTATCGCGCTGTTCTGGCGACCTTTGAAGATTTCAACCTTTGATGAAGGCTTCGCCCGCACCATGGGGATGCGAACGGACTTGTTGGGGCTGGCGCTGGTCATCACAGCCGCGATTGCGGCGGTGGCGGCCTTTGATGCGGTGGGGTCGATCATCGTGATCGCCATGTTCATCTGCCCACCCGCAGCGGCGCGAATGATGACCAATCGGCTGGAGGTGCAGATCGCGTGGAGCGTCGTCTTTGCCACTCTGTCGGCGATCATCGGCTATGTGTGTGCAGGGTATGGACCGATCTGGATCGGCATGGGCGACGCGGTGAGTGCTGCAGGTATGATCGCAACCGTATCAGGTCTGATCCTTGCAGTTACGGCCTTGGTTGGTCCTTGTCGCGCCCGTGCCGGAGCACCGTCCGGCGTGTAGTTGCCGAACATCTGAGGCACGTTGTAGGCACTGTTCGGAGCACGTATTCCGGGTGGCAGAATCGTGCGCCCTCATGCTAAATCTTGGGTCATGGCTACACTCGACCCCCAAATCAGCGAAAACCCAGTGCAAGAGGCGACCGAGTCTCATCGGCCTGTCATTCGCCAGCTGGACGACAGCGCCATCAACCGCATTGCGGCGGGTGAGGTGGTTGAGCGCCCGGCCTCTGCCGTCAAGGAATTGGTGGAGAACGCCATCGACGCCGGGGCGACCCGCATCACGGTAGAGATTGCTGACGGCGGGAAGACCCTGATCCGGGTGATCGACAACGGCTGTGGCATGACGCCCGAGGATCTGCCGCTGGCGCTGTCACGCCATGCGACGTCGAAAATCGACGGCTCGGATCTTCTGAACATCCACACCTTTGGATTTCGCGGCGAGGCCCTGCCCAGTTTGGGTGCGGTCGGGCGGCTCACCATCACCAGCCGAGCCGAAGGGTACGATGCCGCTCAGATCCGCGTCGCGGGTGGACATCTGGAGCCGGTCAAACCGGCAGCGCTGCGGCAGGGCACAATTGTGGAACTGCGCGATCTGTTCTTTGCGACGCCTGCACGGCTGAAGTTCATGCGCACAGACCGGGCTGAGTCGCAGGCGATTTCCGACACTGTGAAGCGACTTGCGATGGCCGAGCCTGCCGTGGGCTTCACCCTGCGCGATGTTTCTGGCGGTGGTGAGGGACGTGTAACGTTCCGCGCCGATCCCATGAGCGGCGATCTTTTTGATGCGCTGCACGGGCGGCTAGCGCATGTGATTGGTCGCGAATTTGCGGAGAACGCGCTGAAGATCGACGCGACGCGTGAGGGCATCCGCCTTTATGGCTATGCAGCGCTGCCGACCTATTCGCGCGGTGCGGCGGTGACGCAGTTTCTGTTTGTGAACACGCGGCCTGTGAAAGACAAGATGCTCACAGGCGCGCTTCGGGCGGCCTATATGGACTTCCTCAGCCGTGATCGCCATCCGGCGGCGGCGTTGTTTATTGATTGCGACCCGACGCTGGTGGACGTGAACGTCCACCCGGCAAAATCCGAGGTGCGGTTTCGCGATCCCGGACTGGCGCGGGGCTTAATGTCTCCTCGTTGCGCCATGCGCTGGCGGAGGCCGGGCATCGTGCCTCCAGCACTGTGGCGGGGGCGACCTTGGGCGCGATGCGGCCCGAGCAACCCACCGCGACGGGTGCGCCGAGGGTCTATCAGATGGATCGACCATCCCTGGGCGCACGCAACAGTTCTTACGCGGCGCAAGCCCCCGGCCAGCCGCCTGCACCGTCCTATCCTGCGCCGCCATCGGCTGAACCCGCGGGCTTTGCCGAATTTTCAGGCGCCTACAGTGGCCGTCTGGTCGAAGACGCTGCAGCGGAGCCAGAAGCACAACCAATAGAGGATCTGCCTTTGGGCGCGGCGCGCGGTCAAGTGCATGAAAACTACATCATTGCCCAGACCCGCGACGGTATGGTGATCGTCGACCAACACGCCGCGCACGAACGGCTGGTCTATGAAAAACTCAAACATCAGATGGCCGAAAATGGCGTTGCGACACAAGGCCTTTTGATCCCCGAGATTGTCGAACTCTCTGATGGCGATTGCGCGCGCCTGCTGGATGTGGCCGATGATCTCGCGAAATTCGGTCTCGGGATCGAAGCCTTTGGCGGCAGTGCCGTAGCTGTACGCGAAACTCCGGCCATCTTGGGCGAGGTCAATGCCGAGGCGATGATCCGCGACATTCTGGATGAACTGGCCGATCAGGGTGAGAGCCAGCTGGTACAGGCGCGGCTGGAGGCGATCCTGTCACGCGTGGCCTGCCATGGCTCAATCCGGTCCGGGCGGCGTATGCGCGGCGAGGAGATGAACGCGCTTCTGCGCGAGATGGAGGCGACGCCGCATTCCGGCCAATGCAACCATGGCCGCCCAACCTATGTTGAACTCAAACTCGCTGACATCGAACGCCTGTTTGGTCGCAGCTAAAGGAACCCCGGATGGAAGGCATGGACACTGCCATCGCGAATATGGACAGTCTGGAAATGATCCTGCTGGGGGCCGCAGTGGGGGTCGTCCTGCTATTTGCGCTCCTGATCCAGTCGATGCGCAACTCTGCCCGCGCGGCGCGTGCGATTGAACCGTTGACCCATCAGATGAGCACGCTGGGGCAGGTGGCGCAGCAGTTATCCTCCGGTCAGGAGGCGCTGCGGGGCAACCTACAGACGGTGTCTGACACCCAAGCCAATGCGCAGTTGCAGATCCTGCAAACCATGGAAGCGCGGCTTGGTGACGTACAGCAACGGATGAACGACCGGCTGGCCGACAACGCCATGAGACAAGCGCGGGCCATGACAGAGATGCAGGAGCGCATGACCGAGAGCCTGCACGGCAACGCCAAGCGCACCGCCACCTCGCTGACGCAGTTGCAGGAGCGGCTCGCGGTGATCGACAAGGCGCAGGATAATATCACCAAACTGTCAGGCGATGTCTTGTCGTTGCAGGATATCCTGTCGAACAAGCAGACCCGCGGGGCCTTTGGGGAGATTCAGCTCAATGACATCGTGTCAAAGGCGCTTCCCAGCGATGCCTATGCGTTTCAATACACGCTCTCGAACGGCAAGCGGGCGGACTGTCTGATCCATCTGCCCAACCCGCCGGGGCCGATCGTGATCGACAGCAAGTTCCCGTTGGAACCCTATGAGGCGCTGCGCAATGCCGAGACCCAAGAGGCCCGTGCGCAGGCGGCGCGGCTCCTGAAGGGGGCGTTGCGCAAGCATATCCGCGACATTTCGGAGAAATACATCCTTGATGGGGAAACCGCCGACGGGGCGCTGATGTTTCTGCCCTCTGAGGCTGTTTATGCGGAGTTACATGCGAATTTCTCTGACGTGGTGCGCGAAGGCTTTTCGCTCAAGGTCTGGATCGTGTCACCCACCACCTGCATGGCGACCCTCAACACCATGCGTGCGATCCTGAAAGATGCGCGCATGCGCGAACAGGCCGGTGCAATCCGAACAGAGCTGGGCCTGCTGCACAAGGATGTGGAGCGTCTCGGCGACCGGGTCGGCAATCTCGACCGGCATTTCAACCAGGCGCAGAAGGATATCGCCGACATCAAGATCAGCGCCGACAAGGCCGGACGACGGGCGCAGCGGCTTGATAATTTCGACTTTGAGGAACTGAGCCCCGATAGCATGGCTCAGGTGGTGGCGCTGGAGCGCCCGGGCGAATGATACGGCTGGCACGTCGCCGGATGGCACCGGATGCGGCGCTGTTGCGCGAAGCAGAGCTCAGGGCGGAAAAGGTCGTCTCTATCCTGCGGATCTTTGTGGCGCTGGGGTTGATGGTGGTTTTCTTCCTTGCGGTGGGAGAACCCCCGGCTGAGATTGCCGACTTTCTGCGCAAACAGTGGATCTTTGCGATCCTGTCGATGGTGTCATACCTTTTGCTGGGGGTGTTCAGCCTGTGGTTGGCCCGCAGCGGGCGGTTTCGGCGCTGGATGGTCTGGCCGGTTGTGACGCTCGATTGCCTGTTCATGCTGGTGAATGCATGGGTGGGATTGGAGAATGTCTCCATGCCCGGTGCGCTGACATTCCTGTTGCCACCTACATGGCTGGTGCCGGTGGTTCTGGCCTTTGCGGTGCTGCGGTTTAATCCTTATTTGCAAGCCTATTGCGTGGCCCTGATCGTTGGGGGCTTGGGATACCTGAGCTTTGTAAGCGATGTAACTGTGTCGCCAGAGATAGCCAATCGCCTGAAGCATCTGGTGTCGGTGCCGCCCAATATTGTGCGGCTAACCATGATTTTGCTGGCGGGCGTGGTTTTGGTGGTGGCCGCGGCGGCGCTGCGGGATCTGTTGCATCGCGCGCTGATCGAGACAGAAAAGCGCCTGCTGCTGACGCGCTACTTGCCTGCGCGGCTGGCGAACCGGGTGCAGGGCGAGAACCTGGACGACATGCGCCAAGAACAGCGGCAGGACATGGGGGTGATGTTCGTGGACATTCGCGGCTTCACCTCTTGGGCTGAAGGACGTGATCCCGCGGAGGTGGGGGGCTTTGTGACAGAATACCGTATCCGCGTGCAAAAAGCGGCGCGCGAGACCGGTGGTATGGTGGACAAGTTCATCGGGGACGGTGCGATGTTATTGTTTGACGGCGAGGGCGCGCCCCATCGCGCGCTGGACTGCGCGCGGCGTCTCTCGGATGAAATGCACGACTGGTCTGATGCGCGTCAGAGAGAAGGACGTAGCGCCGTGCATGTGGGGATCGGGCTGCATTGGGGCGAGGTGTTTTCTGGCGTGGTCGGTGATGAGGACCGGCTGGAATACACTGCCCTCGGCGATACGGTGAACATCGCGGCGCGGCTGGAGCAGATGACCAAGACCTGCGAAATGGAGATCATCGTATCGGACGCGGTTTTTGAGGCGGCAGGGGAGCCCGCGCGCGAGGACTGGATTGCGCTGGAACCGGCGCCCCTGCGCGGGCGCAGCCAGCCGCTTGCCCTCTTTGGACGCAAGGAGCGCATGCGTGAGGCTAGTGTGGCCTGATTTGCTGTAGATCAAGGTCGCAGCCTGCGATGGGTGTCACTGTTGCGGTACCCGATAGCTTCATGGAAGGACGCGCAGGATGGTCGAGATTGCAAGCAATAAGGCGGAACAGGTCGCGCTGATGGCGCGCGAGATCGAGCGTGCGGAACCTGAGCTGCGCGCCTTTATTTCCGATATGAATGAGGATGAGCAGGCGGAGCTTGTGGCGCTGGTCTGGGTAGGGCGCGGTGTTTTTGAGGCGGAGGAGTTTGGTCAGGCGGTGGCCACGGCGCGCGCTGAGAAGACCACGCCAACCGAGGATTATCTCCTCGCGACCCCGAACCTTGCTTATGACATTGAGGCGGGATTGGAGGCCTTAGGCGTTGATGTGACTGCCGCCGCCGAGGATGTCATGGGGCGGTAAGTAACAAGAGGAAGCCCCGCCAGATCTCTCTGGCGAGGCTCTCTTGAATTCACTGATTTCAGGAGCGGTGTGACACCACCTGAAGGTGCTGGGCCAGCGCGCCGATGCGCCCCATCCAGCTGTCCACAAGTGCCGGATCACTCGGCGCGGCGCTGACGCCGGGGGCGATCTTGCCGTTCATCGCGGCCTCGATGGCATAGGATACCGGATAGGACACCAGACGCGCCATGGCGCTGCCGCGCTCGTCGCCCCATGCGTCCATCACATAGGTCTTGTGCCATTTGGTCTGGCCGTCTTTTTCCGCCTTGAGGTCCACGCAGAGCACCACGCGATCCGGCTCGCCCTCGTCATAGGCGTTCTCATCCCAGAACTGATCGGACATTTCCTTGAGCCGGGCATCGCCTTCGGGGCCTTCAAGCGTTTCAACCTCTTTGAAGACATCCGCCCAGGCCTTGGTCCAGCCATCCAGACGCAGCGTGCCGCGCACGAAGGTTTTGACCTTCCAGTCCTTGTCGAAGTGGTATTGCGCCATGAAGGGCAGGCTGTCGCGGTTGGGATAGACCTCAAAGCTCTCTGGCGTGGCCAGAGGCGCGTCATAGGTGGAGATTGCGTTCCAAGGGCGTGCCACGTCCAGGACCTCAAAATCGCGGATCGAGCGAGAGGGGGACCGCAGTGCCTTGAGCACGCCCAGAGGCGACCAGCTGAACTTGTAGCGGAAAGGGTTCGGGGTTTTGGGGATGCCGCCGCAATAGGACAGAAAGCTGATCTCATTTTCGGGGTCGAAGGCGGGGGATTCCGCGTATTCGGCCACCAAGGCATGCGCCATCAGGTGGTCAATGCCCGGATCAAGCCCGACCTCATTGACCAGCGCGACGCCCGCGTCCTTGGCCTTCTGATCCAGCGCCCGCATCTCTGGTGAGATATAGGAGGAGGACACAAAATGCGCGCCATTGTTGATGGCGAGCTCTGCCAGTTCGACATGCCAATCGCCGGGCAGCATCGAGACCACCACGTCAGCGGGGCTGAGGAGTTCCGACAGACGCGCGATGGAAAACTTGTGGATGTTGGTGGTGAGGTCGCCAACGGCCTCGGCGGCTTTTTCCGGTGTGCGGTTCCAGACGGCCACGTCGTGACCCGCTTCGAGCAGGCGACGCAGGCCGGGAATGGCGGAGAGGCCAGTGCCGCACCAGTGAATAGTCATAGTTGTTCTCCTTCGTCCGGGCAGGCTGGTTAGCCCGCCACATGTTCGTCAAAGACTGCCTTGGCCCGGCCCCAGACACCCGCATCCAGATCGGATAGGGTCAAGAGGCTGGCCAGCAGCTGATCTGCATAATCCTCGGAGCTCTCGGCGGGCAGCATCGAGGGTAGGTTGTCGATGGCCATCACATCCAGCACCGGGGCGTTGGCAACACGCAGCACAGGTGCGTCCCATGTGGTGGCACGGGAGTAGACCGGAACCGGATTGTAGTCGCTGTCAGGATCGCAGGCCACATCACCAATTGCGGTCAGTTTACGGTCGGCCTGAAGCGCGTCTTGCGGCACAAACACAGGTGTGCCGGGGCGGGCGAAGATGCAGTTCAGGAACAGATCGTGGTTGAGGATCTCCGGGAACGGCCCGCCGCTGGCGGTCTCTTTCATATCCCATTTGGTGACCGTGACGCCCATCGCCTCGCAGAGGTCCGCCGCGCCGGTGCCCACGCGCCCCAAGGCTCCGATGACAATGGCTGTGGGACGCTCAGCGCCGGATGCATCCAGCTCATCCCCCAGATCAGAGAGCAGAGCGTCCTTGTTTTTGTAGACACCAACCGGGCCACAGACTTCACCGCGTTGTTGCGCAGCCCAGGCCTTGAGTGTCACGGCAGCCCCCGCATAACCCGCCCAGTAGCCAAAGGCGGCAACCCGGCGTCCGGTCTCGTCCACAAGATATTCCAGATCATACAGCGTCCCGCCACCCTCGCGGAAGCGCCGCAAAAGCTCCTTGCCGGAATGCTGGCCCTTGAAGGCATGGCCGAACATGATGTGGCGATGGGGCAGGGGGGTGCCGTCCTCGGGCAGCTCTTTCAGGCCAAAGATGATCGCGTCTCGCGGCGCATCGGGCCAAGAGTTTTCTGCCGCAATCTCGCAGCCCGCGTCGATGTAGCCTTGCAGCGGGATGGCGCGGCTGCGGCTGTCTTCGACGGTGACGCGAATGCCTGCGTCCAACAGGGCCTTTGCCCCCGCAGGCGTCAGCCCCACGCGATCCTCGTTCGGGCGTTGCTCGGCCCGGACCCAGAGATGTGTCATAGTCTTGTCCTTCAAAGCATATCTTTGGCGTGCACAGCTTTGACGCTGTCGCGTGCTTCCATTGCCTCCATAAAGGCCTGAAGTTTTGGAAAGCCCGCAAGCTTTACCCCGTCGCCTTCCAGCCAGGTGCTGATCACGTAGAGGTAGCAATCAGCGAGGCTCAGCGAGTCACCCAGAACAAACGGGCCGCGTAGGCCGTGGTTGCAGATGTAGTCGCAAGAGGCAGCCATCGTTTCGGGCACTTTGCGGGTCATGTCCTTGAACGAGGCGGGATTGGAGGCCCATCGCGCGCCGCGCAGTTTGTGGGCATGGTTCACATGCATGGTGGAGGCAAGATAGAACATCACCTCGCGCATGCGGGCTACTCGGACCGGATCGGCGGGGCGCAATCCGGCATCAGGGGCCAGATCGGCAATATACTCCAACAGCGCACCGGTCTCTGTGAGGATGCCGCCTTCGACCACCAAAGCCGGCACGCGGCCCTTCGGGTTGATCTGATGATAGGCTTTGGTCGTTTGCTGTTTCTCGGCAAAATCGATCTTGATGGCCTCATAGGCGAGGCCAGCCTCTTCAAGCGCGATGGCGACCGCAATGGAGATGGTGTGGGGCGAGTAGTAAAGTTGCATGGCTGTCTCCTGTGCGGGGATCTCAGAGGTGGGTGCGCGCGTATTGCCGGTCCGGCTCTTCCAGATGCGGCACCGCATTAAAGAGGACCGGCGCATAGGTTCCACCGATATTGTGCAAACGGTGAAGCGAGGTGTTCATGATCGCCAGAGCCATGCGCGCGGTTGCTGCCGTGTCGAGCCCCAGACACTGACGCATCACCATGGAGATCAGCCCGCCCGACGTGACCACCAATGCGGGGCCTTCACCTTCTGCGATCTCCGCGAGTGCGGCTTTGGTGCGGGATTCAAAATCACGCCAGCTTTCTGGCGGGGCGCCGATCTTGTCGGCCTCCCACGCGGCAAAAACCTGTGGGAGATGGGCGACAAATCCCTCGCGTTCTTGCGGGATCGGCAGGCCGTGCTGGGCTTCCATCCTCTGTGCGAGGGTGAAATATTCCATCTCGTTGAGGCGGGGGTCACGGATCAATTGCCCCGCATCAAAGCCCATGGCGCGGGCGGTTTCTTCGTGCCGGGTCAGGGTGCCGCAATAGATGCGGGCGTAGTGGTCCTTGCAGTTGCGCAGATAGTTACCCAGCCATTGGGCCTGCTGATGACCAAGGGCGCTCAGCTTGTCGTAGCTGGCTTCGTCCCGTGCTCCGGTATTGGCCTGGCCGTGGCGGACCAGCGTTATCTCTGACATGCGCGCCCCTTCGATCCTGTTGCAGAAGTACTAGGGGAGGGGCGTCCGGGTTAAAAGGGTCAAACTGCATTGGGTGTGAGCGCGCGGTGAGCGACGCGCCAGATGCAGGCAGTCGAAACTGTGGCGCTCAGGCGCGGTCGTAGCCGCGTTTCAACATCCGGTGACGATGGCGGTCTGCCGCGACGGAGGCCTCGCGCAGATTGCCGAAGATGTTGATTGTTGAGCACCCCTTGCCCCCTTTGATGCCCCACTCCCGCAAGAGCGAGACCTCGTCAAAGAGGTTCATCGCCAGTTCGATCCGGTAGAACCGGGCGGGGCGGGTTTGCGCATGGTTATAGAGCAGACAGGTGGTCATATTGTCTTTTTACGCCAGCCGAATCACCGCTGCAAGAGGCGGGGGCCCTCCCGCCCGTCGCCAGAGGAGAAATCTCCTCCGCTCCCGTTGGGCCCGGCGCCGCGCCTATGGCGCGGCTTGACCGCTTGCCCGGTCGGGCAAGCGCTCGGCCCAACGCTGCCAAGGGGTTTTGCCGCAGGCAAGGCACCTGCAGGGGCGGGAGCGCCCCCGTCGCGATCAAGGTATCCGTTTCCCCAATAAGTGATCAGCTCCAGCTGACATCGCCCAGGAAAATATAGCCTGCGCCATAGATGGTTTTGATGAGGCGCGGGTTCTTGGGGTCCTCGCGCAATTTTGTGCGCAGGCGCGAGACCCGCACATCCATGGCGCGGTCGAAACTGTCGCCCGCTCCTCCGCCCAGACGTTCCATCATCTGCGCGCGCGAGATCAGCCGCTTTGGGCTTTCCAGAAACAGCCTGAGCACCTCGCCTTCGGCGTGGGAAAAGGCGGTCTCGCCTCCGTTCTCATCCTCAAGTGCGTAGCGGTCGAAATGTGCAGTCCAGCCCGAGAACTGTGCGCGATCCCCGGATGGCGTTTGACCACCACGCGGCGTGTCGCGCAGGCGCACCCGAATGCGCGCGACGACCTCGGCAGGATCAAATGGCTTGGTGATGTAATCATCTGCCCCCAGTTCCAGCCCTGTTACCCGATCCTGCACTTGTGCCCGGCCCGATATGATGATGACGCTGGCGCCCTGTTCCAGCGCCAGCCGATGGACCAGCGCCAGCCCGTCGGTGTCGGGCAGTGACAGATCCACCAGACAGACATCCGGTGTCACCCGTTTGAGCGCCGCCTCGAAATCGCGGGCGCGGGAAAAGCTCTGCGTGCGATAGCCTGCATCTTCCAGTGTCTCGGTCAGCAGTTGGCGGATCTCGGGCTCATCATCGAGGATCGTCACGAGCGGGGATTGATTGGCATCACGCATGGTCGGCCTTTTGTTGCAGGAGCGCCATCAGATGGGAGCTTTCAAAGGGTTTGGGCAGAAGCGGCGCAGAGGCCAATGCCGCGCGGTACAGCGGGTCCGTGTGGGGCAGGGAGGTCATCAACACGACCGGCGGCGCCTCTGGTCCGAGCCGCGCACAGAGGTTGACGCCGCTGGCCTCGCCCTCCAGTTTGATGTCCGACAGGATCAGCGCGATCCCCTCCACATCGGCCAGTAGTGCTATGGCCTCGTCCACGCTGGTGGCCTCAATCACCGAAAAGCCGAGGTCCATCAGCACTTGCCTATAGGTCGCCCGGAGCGCGTCGCTGTCCTCCACCAACAGGGCAATGCCGCCCGCTGCCATGGGCGCTGGGCGGTGGGGCAGGCGCAAGGTGACCATGGCACCTGACACTGTGTTGCTGATGCGAATGTCACCGCCGGCAGATTTCACCATGTCATAGACCATCGACAGCCCGAGGCCCGAGCCTTCCTGACCTTTGGTGGTGAAAAACGGGTTGAGCGCATTTTCCAGGGCCGGTTTGGAAAACCCCGGGCCGGTGTCGTTGACGGAAAACTCAATCCATGTCTGGCCGACCAAATGGGCGGCAACCGTGATTTGTCCAGTGGTGCCGCAGGCGTCACGGGCATTCAGGATCAGGTTCAAAAGCGCATCCTGCAACCGGCCCGGATCCAGAAGGAACCGCCCTTCGCCAGTATTATCCAGCACACTGAGGCCAATGCCCTGCGGCAGTGACGGCGTGGCGAGGATTTTCATCTCCTCCAGCAGCGCGTGCAAATCCGTGGCTTGCGGGCGCAATCCCCTATGGCTGGTCATCTCCGCCATCCGGTCCAGCAGACGCCCCCCACGCCGCGCAGCCGATAGCGTAGCCTCAACCAGCTCACCTGCACCTTCGGGCAGAGAAATACGGGCCAGACGGGTCTGCATACCGAGGATAATGGTCAGCAGATTGGAGAAATCATGTGCCAGACCGCTGGTCATCTGTGCTGCGATTTCACGTTTGCGGGCCTGTTGCAGTGCGACACGGGTCTGGGTTTCCTCGGTCACATCCATCGACAGGATAAAGACGCCGCCCTCATTGTCGGGCGTAAAGGCCACCCGCAGGCGGCGGCTGTCGTGATCCTCCGTGAACTCAAACACCGGGCTTTCGCCCTGATAGGCGGCGTCCAGATGCGGGGCGATGCGGCCATATGCGGCTGGCCCCAAGGCGTCGGCAATATGTTCGCCAAGAATATCGGAGGGGCGCCCGGGAAACACCTTGTTCAGACGCCCGTTGGTGAAAGTGTAATATCCCTCTGGGTCCACATGGGCGATATGCGCTGGCATCATTTCGGTGGTCAGACGCGTGCGGGCCTCAGTCTGGGTGAGCTGACGCTTGGTTTCCTCCAGCGTGGTGATGGTCGCGGCCAGCTTGCGGTTGGTGGCCGAAAGCTCCTCGGTGTAGCTCATCACCTGATCCGAGAGTTCCTCGGACCGGGCGCGCAGCAATTCCTCGACCCGTTTGGTACGGGTGATGTCAGTGTAAACGGTCACCCAGCCGCCCTGCGGCAGGGGCGCGCCCTCGATCGAAATCACATGCCCATTGGCGCGCTGGCGTTCGACATAATGGGGCACAAAGGCGCGGGCCTGATCGACACGCAGTTGCACGAAGGACTCGATGTCATCAATAGGGCCATAATCGCCCTGCTCCGCAATGAAGCGGATGGTGTCCCTGAAGGTGGCACCGACCTTGATCAATTCGGGGGGCAGAGAGAACATTTCCTGAAAACGATGGTTGCAGGCGGCGAGGCGCAAATCACTGTCATAGATCGACATGGCCTGCGCAATCAGGTTGAGTCCGGCGTCAATCATCGCCATTCGCTGTGCAGTCGTCTGTTTCATCTAAGCTCCCCACGTATGGGCTAGCAGCTTGCGCAGCATTGGCAAAGCGGCTTGTTGCGCCGGTCGGCTCAGCCGCAGCGTCGCATTTTCGCGACCTTGTTACAATTCGATAGGTTTCAGAAATCATCGCGAAAAACTTGCTTTGTTACAAAGGAGCAGTCCTAATGCGGACATAAGGATCGCACGCCGCACCTGTGGGAGAAGCGATCAATCCGGTCGGGGAGGACCGGATATGGGAGGAGTAAATACGTGTCTCAGACCGCTGCGCAGACATCGTCTGGCGCCGGGCAGCTTATGTCTGTTCCGGCTCTGCTGGAGAGAAACGCAACTGTCCATGCCAATCGCCCGGCCTACCGGGAAAAGGAGTTTGGCATCTGGCAAAGCTGGACCTGGAAGGAAACCGCCGAGGAAATCGAGGCGCTTGCACTGGGTCTGTTGAACCTCGGCGTGGCTGAGGGAGATTTTATCGCCATTATCGGTCGCAACCGGCCTTCGCTCTATTGGTCGATGGTTGCGGCGCAAAGTGTTGGCGCGGTGCCGGTGCCTGTCTATCAGGACTCCAGCGCCGAAGAGATGGCCTATGTGCTGGATCACTGCGGTGCGGCCTATGTAATCGCCGGCGATCAGGAGCAGGTCGACAAGGTCATCGAGGTCAAGGACCAGCTGACCAACCTCAAACATATGATCTACGTGGACCCGAAGGGCCTGCGCAAATACGACCATCACCAGTTGCATCAATATAGCCACGTGCAGGAACAAGGACGTGCCGCGCGTGATGAATTCAGCGGCGATCTGGCGGCGCGCAAGGCCAAGCTCACTTACGATTCCACCTGCGTGATGCTTTATACCTCGGGCACCACCGGGCGGCCCAAGGGCGTGGTGCTCTCCAATCGCAATGTTGTCGAGAGCGCCAAGAACGTGAGCATGTTCGACAAGCTCACCGAAAAAGAAGACATCCTGTCCTATCTGCCGATGGCATGGGTGGGGGATTTCATCTTTTCGCTGGGACAGTCCTACTGGTGCGGGTTCTGCGTAAATTGTCCCGAGAGCGAAGACACCATGATGACCGATCTGCGCGAGATCGGTCCCACCTATTTCTTTGCACCGCCGCGCGTTTTTGAGGGTCAGCTGACCAATGTGATGATCCGCATGGAAGACGCGGGCAAGCTGAAGCAGAAGATGTTTCATCACTTCTTGGCCCATGCCAAGAAAGTGGGTGGTCTGATCCTGGATGGTAAACCCGTCGGCATGATGGACCGGCTGAAGTATCGCCTGGGTGATCTGCTGGTCTACGGGCCGTTGAAAGATACGCTTGGCTATGGCCGTATCCGTGTCGGCTATACGGCGGGGGAGGCGATCGGGCCGGAGATTTTTGATTTCTACCGCTCGCTGGGGATCAACCTCAAACAGCTTTATGGTCAGACAGAGGCCACGGTGTTCATCACCGTGCAGCCCGATGGTGAAGTGCGCGCCGATACCGTGGGCGTGCCTGCGCCGGATGTGGAGATCAAGATCGACGACAAAGGTGAGATCCATTACCGCTCGCCGGGTACGTTTGTCGAATATTACAAGAACGCGGAATCCACCGCCTCGACCAAGGACGCCGAGGGGTGGGTCGCCACAGGTGATGCGGGCTTTATCGAGGAAAGCTCCGGCCATCTGCGGATCATCGACCGGGCCAAGGATGTTGGCAAAATGGCCAGCGGCGCGATGTTTGCGCCGAAATACGTCGAAAACAAGCTGAAGTTCTATCCGGATATTCTGGAGGCGGTGTTGTTTGGCAATGGCCGCGACCGCTGTGTGGCCTTCATCAACATCGACCTTACGGCGGTAGGCAACTGGGCAGAGCGCAACAATATCGCCTATGCCTCCTATCAGGAGCTGGCCGGTCATCCGCGCGTGCTGGAGACGATCCGGAACCATGTGGAGGCGGTGAATGCCTCGGTGGCGCAGGATGAGATGCTGTCGGGCTGTCAGGTGCATCGCTTTGTGGTGCTGCACAAGGAACTGGACGCCGATGATGGCGAGATGACGCGGACCCGCAAGGTGCGCCGTCGCATCGTCGAGGAGAAATTCGCCGACATTATTGCCGCGCTTTATGATGGCTCCGAGCAGATCTCGACCCGGACCGAGGTCACCTATGAAGACGGTCGCAAAGGCGCGATCAGTGCGACGCTGACCTGTGTGGATGCGAAGGTGCAATCCCCCATGGCGCAGCAGGTGGCAGCGGAATGACGGCTTTGACGACGCTCGTGCAGGCAAGCTGCACATCGCCCCGCCCGCCGTCCCATCTGGCGCGAAATTCCAAAGGAGTGGCCCATGCTTGATGCCGCTGAGAGCTATGTGACCGAGGATGGCCGCACCATTGGTGGCGTGGTTATGGAGATGAAGAACATCACCCTGCGCTTTGGCGGCGTGGTGGCGATCAAGGATATCTCTTTTGACATCCGCGAAGGGGAAATCCGCGCGATCATCGGCCCGAACGGGGCAGGCAAGTCCTCCATGCTGAACGTCATCTCGGGGTTCTATGTGCCCCAGGAAGGCGAGGTCTGGTTCCACGGCGCCAAACGCCCGCCGATGAAGCCTTATGAGGTGGCCCGGCAGGGGATTGCGCGCACGTTCCAGAATATCGCGCTATTTGATGGTATGAGCGTGCTCGACAACGTGATGACCGGCCGGTTGAACTACATGAAGGCGGGCATGTTCCAGCAGGCTTTCTGGAAAGGACGCGCCGAAAAGGAAGAGGTCGAGAACCGCGAAGTCGTGGAAAAGATCATCGACTTTCTTGAAATTCAGGCGATCCGCAAAACCCCCGTCGCGCGTCTGCCCTATGGTCTGAAGAAACGCGTCGAACTGGCCCGCGCATTGGCGGCAGAGCCGAAGCTGTTGCTGCTGGACGAGCCGATGGCCGGCATGAATGTCGAGGAAAAAGAGGACATGTCCCGCTTTATTCTCGATGTGAACGACGAGTTTGGCACCACCATTGCCCTGATTGAGCACGATATGGGCGTGGTCATGGACCTGTCTGATCGGGTGGTGGTGATGGATTACGGCAAGAAGATTGGCGATGGCACACCGGATGAGGTGCGCAACAATCAGGACGTCATCGACGCCTATCTGGGGGTGTCTCATGACTGATATCGCCTGCGCAACAGCAATGAACAAGGAGGCGGACCATGCCTGATCAACTGATCTTTGCCATGGAAGTGACGCTGAACGGGCTGATGGCCGGGGTGCTCTATGCGCTGGTCGCGCTGGGCTTCGTGCTGATCTACAAGGCCTCTGGCATCTTTAACTACGCCCAAGGCGTGATGGCGCTGTTTGCGGCCATGACGCTGGTGGGGATCATGCAGGGGCAGGTGCCGTTTTCGCATGTGATCAACGCGGTCTTTGGCGGCCATATCACCCATTTTGGCTGGACGGTTCCCTCATTCGTGGCAATCCTGATGACCGTTGCGGTGATGGTTCTGTTGGCGTGGCTGGTGCAGGTCCTCGTGATGAAACACCTCGTGGGCCAAGAGCCGATCATCCTCTTTATGGCCACGATCGGGCTTGCCTATTTCCTCGAAGGTGTGGCGGATCTGATGTGGGGGTCCGAGATCAAGACGCTTGATGTGGGCCTGCCACAAGGGATCAACCTCTGGATTGACGAGACGACCTTTGGGATCTTCGGCTACGGTTTCTTTATCGACAATCTCGATATCGTGGCGACGGTTATTGCAGCGCTTTTGGTGACCGGCCTCGTGTTGTTCAGCCAGTACACAAAACAAGGCCGGGCCATGCGTGCGGTCGCGGATGATCACCAGGCGGCGCTGTCGGTGGGGATTTCGCTGAACTTCATCTGGGTGCTGGTCTGGTCGGTCGCGGGATTTGTCGCGCTGGTTGCCGGCATCATGTGGGGCACAAAATCTGGCGTGCAGTTCTCGCTGTCACTGATCGCGCTCAAGGCCCTGCCAGTGCTGATGCTGGGTGGTTTCACCTCGATCCCCGGTGCCATTGTGGGCGGGCTGATCATCGGCGTGGGCGAGAAACTGTTCGAGTTCCTCATCGGCCCGATGGTGGGCGGTGCCACCGAGAACTGGTTTGCCTATGTTCTGGCGCTGATTTTCCTCGTGTTCCGCCCACAGGGCCTCTTTGGCGAGAAGATCATTGAGCGGGTTTGAGGCGCATATCCTCCCCCCCTCCGGCGGTGTGCAGACTCAGTTCTGCATCCGCTGGAAGGCGGCGATGACAACGGCGGCGAAGACCGTGACCGCGAGCGTCAACGCGATGGTGATATCCCCGATGAGCCGCCCGATGAGGAAGGTCATCAAGCCTGCGGCGCAGAGCCCCACGAGAATGAGCCCCCAGAAGAACGACATGTCATGGCTCTCGGCAGGATCCGGCTGCGGAGCCACCATCGGTGCAGCGCGGCGTGCGGAGGACGTGGCGGCCGGGCGTGGCCTTGGACGCGCCGCTTTCGCGGAAGCAGCGCCACGCGCACGCGGTCCGGCGGGTTCTACCTCGGCATCTTCGACCATCGACAAAAGCTTTGACCGGGCATCGGCATATTGCGCATCGGTCAGGTCACCTCGTTTCCGTGCAGCATCCAGCTGCCGGAGTCTCTCCAGCATTACGGTCATATCACCCACTCACTTTTCCCACGCGCAACGTGCTGGTGAGATTGGGGCAAAATGTGGCGAAACGCGGAAACCTGACGAAATGGTTAACGGAGAGGCCCTGTCATGAGCAAGCTGATCGCTGTGCTGAACGTCATTGCCTGGTCTGGGTTCTGGGCCTTTGGCTACCTCGCGCTGACGGGCGAGGGGTACTCCACCGGGCAGATCACCGTCGCAACCCTCTTGGCGGCACTGGGTCTGTTTGGTGGCCTATTTGCCTATCTGAAACTGGTGCGGATCTCAGAGCGCAAAGGCTACGCGAAACCCTCTAACCGCATGACCCGCGGTCAGCGGGATGAGGCACAGTCCAACTGGGGAGAGGTCTGATGCAGAACGATAAATTCAAAGAAGGGAGCCTCTGAGCCATGTTCTACCGTGAAGCCGGGGATTTCAAACTCTCCTATGTCGAGGACAGTCAGACCTTTCCGATCAAATTCGACCGCTACCGCTATTATGCGGTGTTGGCCGTGGCATTTGGTGTGGTGCCGTTTCTGGTCAATGACTACTGGGTCAATGCGATCTTGTTGCCCTTCCTGATCTACGCGATTGCGGCGATCGGGCTGAACATCCTTGTTGGTTACTGCGGGCAGGTCTCGCTGGGCACCGGGGGCTTCATGGCGGTGGGCGCTTACGCTTGCTACAAGCTGATGACGGCCTTTCCCGAGGTGTCCATGTTCATCCACGTGTTGCTGGCGGGGGGAATCACCGGGCTGGTCTGCGTGCTGTTTGGGTTGCCCAGCTTGCGCATCAAGGGCTTTTACCTTGCGGTGGCAACCTTAGCGGCTCAGTTCTTCCTGGTCTGGCTCTTCAACCGGGTGCCGTGGTTCTACAACTACTCGGCCTCTGGCCAAATCAACGCACCGGAACGGGACGTGTTTGGCATTATCATCACTGGCCCCAATGCACCGGCTTGGGCGACCTATATGTTCTGTCTGATTTTCCTGACCTTCTGCGCCATTATGGCTCGCAATCTGACACGGGGCACCCAAGGGCGTACGTGGATGGCGATCCGCGACATGGACATTGCGGCTGAAATCATCGGCGTGAACCCCCTGAAGGCAAAAATGACAGCCTTTGCGGTCTCGGGCTTCTTTGTCGGCATCTCCGGGGCGCTGTTCTTCTCAGTCTATCTCGGCGCGGTCGAGGTCGGTGAGGCCTTTGGCATCAACAAATCGTTCCTTGTTCTGTTCATGGTCATCATCGGCGGGTTGGGGTCGATCTTTGGCTCCTTTGCGGGGGCGGCATTTCTGGTGCTTCTGCCGGTGATCCTCAAGGTTGTGGGCGTCGACTGGCTGGGCTGGCCCACAGATATCGTGGCGCATTTCCAGCTGGTGATTGTCGGCGCGCTGATCATCACGTTCCTGATCCTTGAGCCGCATGGCCTTGCGCAACTGTGGCGCGTTGCCAAAGAAAAACTGCGTCTCTGGCCGTTCCCGCACTAGCGAGCAGGATCACAAGACATTCGCCGGGGGCGGCAAGAGGAGGTCGGCCCCGAACTACAAAAACATCGGAAAAATTCAGGGAGGATGACACCCGATGAAACTGAAACTGACGAGCGTGGCGCTGAGTGCGCTGATTGCAGCAAGCCCCGCAATGGCCGATCTGGTCTTCCCGGATCTGAGCTACCGCACCGGCCCCTATGCAGCGGGCGGCATTCCGTTCTCTGATGGCTATAACGACTATTTCACCCTTGTGAATGAGCGCGACGGTGGCATCGGGGGCGTCAAGGCGCGCGTGATCGAATGTGAAACTGGCTACAACACCGAAAAAGGTGTGGAATGCTATGAATCCACCAAGGGTGAAGGCGCGCTGATTTATCAACCGCTCTCCACCGGGATCACCTACCAGCTGATCCCAAAAGTGACCGCAGATGGCATCCCGCTTCACACCATGGGCTACGGTCGCACCTCTGCCGCCAACGGCAAGGTGTTCTCCAACGTCTTCAACTATCCGGCCAACTATTGGGACGGCGCGTCCGGTGTGATCAATCACCTGCTGGAAAAAAACGCAGGCGACCTCAACGGCAAGAAAATTGCGCTGGTCTATCACAATTCTGCGTATGGCAAGGAACCGATCCGCACGCTGGAAGAACTGGGCAAAAAGCACGGTTTTGAGTTGAGCTTGCTGCCGGTTGACCATCCGGGCCAAGAGCAGAAATCGCAGTGGTTGCAGATCCGTCGTGATCGCCCCGATTACGTCGTGATGTGGGGTTGGGGTGTGATGAACCAGGTGGCTATTCAAGAAGCCGCCAACATCCGCTTCCCGATGGAAAACTTCATCGGCGTCTGGTGGTCTGGTTCGGATCACGATGTGATCCCCGCAGGGGCCAAGGCAGATGGCTACAAGGCTGTGACCTTCCACAACGTGGGCGATGACTTCCCGGTGTTTGATGACATGCGCAAATATGTCGTCGACAAAGGTCTCGCGGCAGGTGCTGGCGATCAGGTTGGCAAGGTTGCCTATAACCGCGGTATGTATGCAGCGATGCTGGCGGTCGAAGCTGCCAAAACCGCGCAGGAAATCCACGGCACCGCCGAGATCGACGCGTCCATGATGCGCGACGGGATGGAAGCGCTCTCCATCACAGCCGAGAAGATGGACGCCCTTGGCATGGCGAACTTTGGTCCGGCCTTCAACGTCAGCTGTGAAAACCACGGTGGCCCCGGTCTGGTGGGTGTGACCCAGTGGGACGCCGACACGCAGACGTGGTCTCTGATCTCGGGCTTTAACCCGACGGACCGCGAGGTGATCGGCACGTTGGTGGCAGAGGATTCTGCATCCTACGCGGCTGAGAACGACATCGAAGAGCGCTGCAACTAAGCATATCTCGCGCCGGGGCTTCAGCTCCGGCGCGGATCAAGAGATTTACCCGATGTGGCGGAATCGACCACATCTGATCCGTCCCGAGCGGACGCTGGCGAAAGGATAGCTGTCGAGATGCTGGATGCGGCCAACTCCACAGACGTGCAGGCGGAAACACTGCTTGAGGTCAACAATATCGAGGTGATCTACAATCACGTGATCCTTGTGCTGAAAGGTGTCAGCCTGAATGTGCCCAAAGGCGGCATCACCGCATTGCTGGGTGGCAATGGGGCGGGCAAGACCACGACACTAAAGGCGATTTCCAACCTGCTTCATTCCGAACGCGGCGAGGTGACCAAAGGCTCCGTGCGCTATCGTGGTAAGGATGTCCACGAACAGGATCCCGCAGAGCTGGTAAAGACCGGCGTTATTCAGGTGATGGAAGGCCGCCATTGCTTTGAGCATCTGACAGTCGAGGAGAACCTCCTGACGGGTGCCTATACACGCGGCGATAGCAACGCCAAGATCCAAGAAGATCTTGAGATGGTCTACACCTACTTTCCGCGCCTGAAGGAACGTCGCAAAAGCCAGGCTGGCTACACCTCCGGTGGGGAGCAGCAGATGGTGGCCATGGGGCGCGCCCTGATGAGCCGCCCGGAGACGATCCTGCTGGATGAGCCCTCCATGGGTCTGGCACCACAGTTGGTGGAGCAGATATTTGAGATTGTGAAATCCATCAATGAAAACGAAGGCGTGACCTTCTTGTTGGCTGAGCAGAATACTAACGTGGCATTGCGCTATGCCCACTATGGTTACATTCTGGAATCCGGGCGCGTGGTGATGGACGGCCCTGCAGCGGATTTGCGTGAGAACCCTGATGTAAAAGAATTTTATCTTGGTATGTCCGAAGAAGGCCGCAAGAGTTTCCGCGATGTGCGTTCCTATCGCCGTCGCAAAAGGTGGTTGAGCTAAGGCGGGGAGGGACGAGATGACCTTTTTTGACAAACTGGAAACCCGCAGTGCCGAAGAACGCGCCGCAGATCTGGCGACGCTTTTGCCGGAACAGATCGCACGGGCCAAATCCGCTCGTGGTTTTGCCGCCCTGCTCGCGGATGTAGACCCGGCAAAGATCACCTCAGTGGAGGCGCTGGCATCATTGCCCGTTTTGCGCAAAGCGGATTTGAGCGCGGCGCAGGCCGCACAGCCGCCCTTTGGTGGGTTTACCGTAAAACCCGCACATGGTTTTGCCCATATCTTCCAATCTCCGGGGCCGATTTACGAACCCGGTGGCGTGGATCATGACTGGTGGCGCATGGGGCGTTTTCTGCATGCGGCGGGCGTGGGGCCCGGAGATGTGGTGCAAAACTGCTTTGGCTATCACCTGACCCCGGCTGGGATGATCTTTGAAAATGGTGCCCGGACTGTGGGAGCTTCTGTTCTGCCTGCTGGTACGGGTCAGACGGAATTGCAGGTCACTGCGGCGCGCGACGTGGGCGCGACCACCTATGCCGGAACGCCCGATTACCTCAAGGTGATCCTGGATAAGGCGGAGGCCATGGGCGTCGAGCTGGGCTTCAAGAAGGCGGCGGTTGGGGGCGGCGCATTGTTCCCGAGCCTGCGTCAGGACTATGCGGATCGCGGCATTTCTTGCCTGCAATGCTATGCCACGGCGGATCTGGGCAATATCGCCTATGAGAGCGCCGCCATGGAGGGCATGATCGTCGATGAACAGGTGATCGTCGAAATCGTCACCCCCGGCACCGGCACCCCGGTTGCACCGGGCGAGGTGGGCGAAGTTGTGGTCACGACGCTGAACCGGGACTATCCACTGATCCGTTTTGCCACCGGCGATATGAGCGCAGTCATGCCCGGTCAGAGCCCCTGTGGTCGCACCAATATGCGCATCAAGGGGTGGATGGGCCGCGCGGACCAGACCACCAAGATCAAGGGGATGTTTGTGCGCCCCGAGCAGGTGGCCGCACTGGTCGACAAACACGACGAGATCGTCAAAGCCCGCGTGGTCGCATCGCGCAGTGGCGAGATGGATGTAATGACTGTTCGCATCGAGGCCAATGGCGGCGATGAGATCACCTTTGCCCGATCCGTCGTGGACGTGCTGAAGCTCAAGGGCAGCGTGGACATTGTGGCACCGGGTACGCTGCCCAAAGATGGCTTGGTGATCGAGGACCAGCGCAGCTACGACTGACGAGGTTTCTCTGGTACAGCGATAGGAGCCGCCGCTGCCGACATGCCGTCGCAGCGGCGGTTTCGCGCTGGAATTTCCGACAAAAATGCTTGAAACAGGGCCGACTCTGTTTGAAGGCAGGATGAATGACGCAAGCAAGCCAAACCCAAGTGCCAGTGACCCGTCGCAGACCCTCTGCCCGCGTCAAAGGCGCGCGCAGGTTTCAGGTGGTGGCGTGGTGTGTCGCTCTTGCCTGTTTGCTGCCGATGGCCGCCGTTGCGATCGCCGCGATGACAGGTGGTGTGGATACCATCACTCACCTCGGGCAGACCGTGCTGCCGCGATATGCGCGCACGACGATCTATCTGGTGTTGCTGGTGTCGCTGGGCACATTCTCCATCGGGGTAGGGGCCGCATGGCTGGTGACGATGACCCGCTTTCCGGGGGTGCGGTTCTTTGAGGTGGCCTTGGTGCTGCCGCTGGCGTTTCCAGCTTATGTTCTGGCCTATGGCTATACCTTTTTGCTGGATCATCCCGGCGTTGTGCAGACCACATTGCGCGAGGTGACAGGCTGGGGACCGCGTGACTATTGGTTCCCGGAAATCCGGTCGCTTGGCGGGGCCGCGCTGATGTTGGTTCTGGTCCTTTACCCTTACGTCTACTTGCTGGCGCGCGCCGCATTCCTGCAACAAAGCTCCTCTGCGTTCTTGGCAGCGCGCGCACTGGGGGACAGCTCTTGGCGCGCGTTTTGGCGTGTCAGCCTGCCGATGGCGCGGCCCGCTGTGGCATCGGGCGTTTTACTAACGGTGATGGAAACCATCGCAGATTACGGGACGGTCGCCTATTTTGGCGTGCAGACCTTTGCCACCGGTATCTACACAAG
>Ga0208815_1000087_pt1 | contig 31415 bp, 27 predicted proteins | sample Virmet3438_5245_FD_185733 | JGI IMG/M metagenome (GOLD analysis project Ga0208815, IMG submission 185733) | Marine viral communities from the Southern Atlantic ocean transect to study dissolved organic matter and carbon cycling - metaG... | ecosystem: Environmental > Aquatic > Marine > Oceanic ... | reverse complement strand
TTTCTTAACCATTGGTAACTCAACATAATTCATGGTTATTATAAAGCCAGACCAAACTACTACGCCAAGTCTAACAAATGTACCAAGAATTTGGATTTGGTGTTCTTGATCCTCTGCAGCATCTTTTAACTTGCCGAGGAATCCTTTTTTTTCTTCCGTTTTTCCTTCCATTTATTAACCTTAGTTTGTAATTGTTTCTGTACTTTCTTTTTGATTGGTTCAAATAAAGATTGTGTAACAGTTGTAGTTGTAACTGCAATAACAGCTGTTGTTACAGCAGTCACTACTACAGCAGTTTCAGGTATTGGCATTTGAATATCAATAACTGGAATCTTTAAAGTAGGTTGTGCAGGCTGTTCTGTTGTCTCCTTTTCCGTTGATTCTGTCTCTTCAGGACGCTCAAGATCCGCTGGTGGTATAACCATAGGTTTATACGACGGGATACGTGCTGAAGGCTGTTTTAAATATAACTGAGGTATATCAAGAGCCTTTGGTAGATTAGGGGTTGGAATAGGAATTGACATTATCCAGCTTCTATAGCAGCTACTTTAGTTTTCAATGTTTCTACCTCTGCTGATAGTTCTTTAATTGCTTCTATAAAATGTCCTGACAAAGCAGCATAATTAACCATTTTATAAGGATCAGAATCGGTAATACCTTCTGGTACTGATTGAGTACTAACTATATCTGGAAGTACTGGTTCAACCTCTTGTGCTATTACACCAAAACTTTTTTTATCATCGTCTTTCCAAGTAAAGGAACGACCAGTTAATTGTTTTACAATTGATAAGGCATTAGAAATAGTTGTAATATCCTTCTTTCTTCTTTCATCAGAACCACTATAAGTACCACTAGAATTTATATTTGCTGATTCTGTTCCATCAGGTCGTCTGAAAATCCACATACTGCTATTGCCTGCATTTTGGATATACATATGACCCTGATGCGTTTGTATCTTTCCATTCGCTTTGTCACCTTCATAAACTCCATTATCGAACTCTAAATTCCCAGTAATAATTGCACCATCGCCGTAAGTTTCGAACTTCTTTGTATTATCGTAATATAAAACCACGCTAGAATCAGGACTTACAAGTATTGATTGTTCTCCATTCTTTGCTTGTATTTTTATTTGATCACTTCCATTACCTCTAATATGCAGATGTCCCGTACCACTCTGATCCATGTATGAATGAGATCCATCATGGTATATCTTTAAATCATCACCTGTTCCTACATTTATTGTATTGTTATCTTGTATTCGTAAATCATCTTTAATTAAAACATCACCATCTCTAGTTTCTAATTTAGCAGAGTTATTAAAAAATAGCTCAACTCCCTCATTCTCTTTTGCACGAATATATTGTTCACTACCGGCAACGTTAGCAACTTGAAAATCAGCAGTACCTGCAACGAGAACTCCTGTGGAACTGGTAATCCAAGAATTAGATCCGTCATGAAATACCTGTAAATCATTTCCCGCACCGAATTTTGCCTTAGCACTATCTGCAAAAGATAAGTCAGCGTCTAGTTGTTCTATATGTTCTGCACCAACTGCATCGTCGGCAATCTTTGCTGCTGTCACAGCGTCAGCATTAATAGCGGCAGTAACAACTGCGTTATCAGCTAATTTTGCTGCTGTAACTTGATCATCTGCTATATGTGCAGTATCTATACTTCCGTCAGTATAGTGTTCGGAGTTGATTGCATCATCTGCAATCTGTGCTCCTGTAACAGCATCTGCTGCTATTTCACTTGTTCCTACAGCATTGGCTGGTATCTTACCAGCCGTTACTGCATCATCTTTAACACCTGCGGTGCTAATTTGTGTTAAGGCCATTTATCCTCCTATTAATACTTAGATTTGCCTGAAGTAATTGCAGCATCAATAGCAGTGAAGTCCTCACTAGTCCATATAGAAGTAGTTCCGTCTACCTTCTTATATGCTTTGATTATTTCTAGATGATCGACATTACGTTTAATACGAGCTTTAAACTCATCATCTGTTTCTTCTGAAGTTTTTGCTACACCAATTGCAGTAACACTGTCTCCTGCATTCTTAAAGATTTGAGCTACTTCATCAGTTGTTCTTTCGTCCATGATTAAGATTCTTTTTTAGTTAGTTCATTTTTAATAGATTCAAGCTCTATTAAGGCTCCATCAATTTGAGTTGCACGACCAATGTGTTGTGCTCTTTCTTGTATTAAGTTTTCGATTCTTTTGTCTAAATTTTCAAGCATTTTCAAGGGCGGTTATTCTTGTGGATAGTTCTTTTACTGCATTAATTAGGATAGGAGTAAGATGAGAATACTGCATACTATAATTACCATCTCCATTTATCTCAGTTACTAACATGTTATCTGGTGTATCACCATAACCATGTTCTTTCTCAACTTCAAGTTCATCCTGTGCAATAAGTCCTAAGTTTAATTTTGTTTGTTTCTTACTTCCATCAGGTTTACCATCATCATAGAAACTTCTGTTGTCCCAACGATAAGTAACAGGATTTAATTTATTAATCCATGATAATCCATGAGTAAATGATGTGATATCTGTCTTATCTCTTCTATCAGAGCTTGTAGCCCAAGCAACTTTACAATAAGCACCATCAATATCATTATCGCCTATACATACCTTATTGTCATGGGTAGTAAGTGAACCAGAAGGTGAATTAGCTCTACCAGCTTCATGTCCTATTAAAGTATTATTAGAACCTGTTGTTAAATCATGACCAGCAGCATAACCTAGAGAAGCATTCTTGACACCTGTTGTCATATTGTGACTAGCATAAGCACCAATTGCAGTATTATAATTGGCTGTAGTTGCGTTTACTGCAGCTTTAAAACCATTACAAGTATTATAACCTCCAGAAGTTAGATAGTATAAGGTTTCCGTACCTATACCGATGTTATACTGGGCTGTAGTTGCAGTACTCATAGTATCACGACCTATACCAATATTCTGAATCCCTGTAGTTATATTATAAAGGGCAGCTCCAAGTGCAGTATTAGAATGACCTGTTGTACAATCAGTTAGAGCTAGATAACCTACGCCAGTATTAAATTCAGCTGTAGTATTAGCATCTAGAGCATAAGCTCCTACAGCTACATTGTACTTAGCTTCTGTATTTGCATATAAAGCATTATAACCAACACTAACAGTAGAATGTCCTGTTGTATTTGAATATGAAGCAGCATGACCTATTGCTACGTTTGAGTTAGCAGTTGTATTGCTATATAAAGTGTAATCACCGAAACCAGTATTAAAAGAACCTGTTGTATTGGTATATAACGAACAATATCCAGTACCTACGTTATCTCCTCCAGTTGTATTTGCTGTTAAAGCTGTAGCACCAACTGCAGTATTAGCATGAGCCGTAGTATTAGCGTCTAAAGCATTATTACCTACAGCAACATTATTATTTCCTGTAGTATTAGCAGCTAAAGTCTGATGACCTACTGCTGTATTATAAATTCCAGTTGTATTGGCATAAAGTGGTCCACCTGGTCCAACCCCTGTATTTTGGATTCCAGTTGTGTTTGCATATAAAGCACCATACCCAAGACCAGCATTAGCTGCACCTGTTGTATTAGAGTATAAAGATTGATATCCAATCCCTGTATTATAACTTGCAGTTGTATTTGCTTTTAAGGAATCTTTACCTATCGCAGTATTAAGTGCTCCAGTAGTATTAGCATATAAAGCATTACGACCTAGAGCACTATTATCAGATGCAGTTGTATTAGCATATAAAGCATGATAACCAATACTAGTGTTATTGATTCCCGTGGTATTTGTATATCCAGATTGATATCCAACTGACGTATTAGCGGCTCCTGTTGTATTAGCTGACAAAGCATAATCACCTGCAGCTACATTGTTAGTACCCGTCGTATTTGCATCTAAAGTTCCAACACCTAAAGCTGTATTATTTGCTCCAGTAGTATTAGCTTGTAACGCATACCAACCTACCGCTGTATTACTAGTTGCAGTTGTAGTAAGTTGAAGTGCATTGGCTCCAACAGCAGTGTTGTAAGTCCCTGTTGATAATGTATTAAGTGCTTCTTTACCAAAGGCAGTATTGTTATGTCCTGTAGTATTTCCAGATAGAGCATAATGACCAAAGGCTGCATTAGAGTAACCAGTTGTATTAGCATCCAATGAGCCTACACCAAATGCATTATTAGAATGTCCTGTTGTATTTGCATATAAGGCTTGAAAGCCAAATGCTGAGTTATTACTCGCAGTTGTGTTTGCTGTTAAAGCTTGTCTACCTACAGCAGTATTACCAGTACCAGTAGTGTTTAAAGCTAAGGCACTTCCACCTATACCTATATTCTCTGCACCTGTAGTAGTTGCTCCGAGAGAAGTTGCTCCTATTGCTATATTATTACCTCCAGTTGTAGCTACATCTAGAGAAGCATAACCAATAGCTACGTTGTAATCACCACTTGTTATAGCTGTACCAGCATCTTTACCAATTAAAACGTTACCTAATGCATCTGTACCAGTAAAACTATCTCCAGCATTTGTACCAACTACAACATTATCTTGTGCATCAGTAGTTACTAACTTAGATCCAGAAGCTATATGTTCAACATTAACTGCATCGTCTGCAATCTTCGTACCATCTACAGCGTCAGCCGCTATCTTAGCAGTTGTTACTGATAAGTTCTGTAATTTAGCTGTACTTACTGTATTATCAGTTGGTGTACCAATACTTACTGTTGATCCGATTGTGATGATAAAGAAATCAGATCCAGAAGCAGGAGCATTGGAAAGAATGATATCAGTACCATTAATAGCGAATCCTGTCGTTGGCTGACCTGTGCCAGCATTAGGTTGCTGAATAACTCCGTTGATGCTAACAAGTAATTGTGCTGCATCACTTGGTGGATTAGAGAGTGTAAATCTATAAGCTGATCCATTGAAACTTGCACTGTTACCACCAGTACCTGAATAAGTAGATAGAGTGTTTATATAAAAATTACCACTAGATGCTACTTCTTCCCAGGAAGAACCATCATATACTTTCAACTTATCTGTTGCTGTATCAAACCATAAATCACCTTCATCTAATGAAGAACTAGGTGCAGATCCAGCTACTCTATATCTTTCAGCAAAATCATTTATATCACCACTAAGGCTTAGTATATCAGCTTCTTTAAGTGTAGCTTTATGGAAGTTATATATCTGACCTGAGCCAGTAGAACTAACCATAAATGATACCCCAGCATCAACAGTTGTATTATTAAAAGCTGAGTTAATACCATTAATAGTTACTGTAGCATTTGAAGTTATTGTGTCTCCAGTTGTACTAACTCCAGAACCATTAACAACAAGACCACCAGCATCAGCTATAGATATAACTACACCAGCTGCAGGTTGAGTTTCAGGGAATGATTCATCATCTGCTATAACTTCAAGACCACCTATAGGTGCAATTTGAGCAGTAACATAATCAACAACAGCTCCACTAGTTGGGTAGGCGGCATCAGTATTTGATATAGTAGTTTCAACAGACTTACCATCACATACCGTGTTAATCTCGGCAGTAGTTGCAGTAAGAGCAGTACTGTCTGCCAAAATAGATGCAGTACCTGACTGCATACCAGCAAGTGTTGTGAGTTCCGCATCGGCTAGTTCAGATGTTCCTACAGCATTAGCAGCTATATGTTCAGCACCAATAGCATTATCTGCTATCTTAGTACCATCTATAGCATCAGCTGCTATTTTAGCAGTAGTTACATTTAAGTCGGCAATCTTAGCTGTTGTAACATTAGCATCGGCAATCTTAGCTGTTGTAACATTAGAATCAGCTATTGCTGCAGTTTGAACTGCACCACTACCTATTTTCGTACTAACTACTGCTCCACCAAGAATTTTATCATGAGTAATTGCATCATTAGCTATATGAGCTGTGTCTATAGATCCATCTGTGTAATGTTCAGAATCTATAGCATCATCTGCGATCTTAGCTCCAGTAATAGCATCGGCTGCTATTTCACTTGTTGCTATAGTTCCACTAGCTGCTGCTGTTATTCTACCTTGAGCATCAACTGTTAGATCAGTAGCAGAATAAGTACCAGCTGTAACTGCTGTATTTGCTAATTTAGCTGCTGTTACTTGGTCATCAGCAATATGTGCTGTATCAATTGAACCGTCAACATAGTGTTCAGAATTAATCTGATCGTCTGCTATCTTAGCTCCAGTAACTGCATCTCCTGCAATCTTAGCTGTTGTAACTTGACTATCTGCTATGTGTTCCGTATCAATAGATGCCGCTGCATAATGTTCAGAATTAACAACATCATCAGCTATCTTATCTGCAGTTATAGCATCATTATTTATCTTGGCTGTAGTTACAGCACTGTTAGCTATATCTCCTGTTGCAATAGTTCCATCTGCAATAATAGTAGATGTAACTGTTCCAGTATCTGCTGTCGTTAGAACTGTTCCTGTTATGTTAGGAAGAGTAATTGTACGATCAGCAGTAGGATCAGCAACCGTAAGAGTTGTCTCGTAATCATTATCTGTTGCACCTTCAAATACAATGGTAGTATCTTCTCCCATGTTCAGATTACCGATCATGGTAGAAGTACCTGTATTCTCAAAAGATCTATTACCTATCTCTTGAGTAACATATAAGTTCTGAGTGTAGTTATCATTCAGATCTTCTGATTTAATAGCTGACCCTGCATAGAAGGTGGCTGTTAAATTGTCAACATTCGTGTCTCTAAGTATTTTGATTGCGGCTCCATTAGCTGGAGCAGTATTAAATTGTATCGTGGTAGCATTGGCTAAAGACCATGCTGTAGTTACCACAGCGTCAACTTGAACTTGTATGTCAGTTGACTTCAAATATGGAAATGTGAATGAGTAATTGGTGGTGGAGCCATTACCCGTAAACGATTGTTCTGTAACAGCCATAAGTTATTTATCGTGATCCTCCGTAATTTAGGAGTTGTTGTTTTTCTAATTGTATTTCTTGTTGTTCTGCAGCACCTTCTACATTACCTGTTTTCATTAATTCATTAGTATACTGTTGTGTTTGTATAGCATCTATGATATCAGGTCTATCTTGAATCAATGACCATTCAGCTTCTTGTTGAGCTGTTTTTATCAGAGCATTAATTTCTGAATATAGAGGTAGTAGTTTCTTTTTAAGAACAATCATCTTATTCTTACTATCTACATCTGTTGTTCTATGAGCACGGAGTTGATTAACCATGCGTTTGTACTCTGGGTCTCTCATCATTATTTCTATCTTTTTATATAACTTTTGTTCACCTATTTTTCTATAAATATACTCTCTTTCTGTTGCAGAATATTCATAAGATCCAGTAGAATCCATATTCAATCTACTTAATCCATCATACTGAATTTCCTGTAACCATTGTCTCCATGGTTCATTAGTACCACTTACTTTAACAGGACTAAGAGAATTAAGCATTCTAAGTACTGGATGATCTACATCATTAAGAGGTGTTCCTGTCCATATATCTATTTGTTCTGGTAAAGTAGCATTAAGAAGAGGTAATCTATTCATTATATATTCATGTATTTCACCTTCTAAATCTTTCTGAGAACTAGATATAGCATTTGCAAGTACACCTAAACCACCAGATAAAGGTATCATAGCTCTCCCAGTATTAGCAACCAATCTATTCCAACCACTCAAGTCACCATTAGTAATAGCTATTAATGGTTCAAATCCTTGTAGTGGTGTTTCATTTAAGAAACTAGCTGATAGAGTCCAAGCAAGTTTAGATTGCCAATTCTCTAGCATAGGTTCGTTGAGGTCTTTAGCATAATAGGACATATCTCCTAACATACTTAATACTTGTTCGACACCAAGCATACCTTCATAGCTTACCCACTTACCAGCTATATTAATAGTTTTAGGTATATATCCGAACTGATCCCTTTCTTTTGTTCTACGTGATGCGTTATAACTACCATTACCTCTAATATTACCTGCCATAGCATATTGCCATAAACTACCTGTTAAAATTGTACTGAAAGCTAATCTTCCAGTATATTCAGCTCTTAGATTTTTAAAGATCATTTGAGCATTAGGTGTAGTAGCCATATCTATACCATGTTCAGCTAACGCTGCTGCAATCTCATCAGTACTTCTAGCATACATAGTTTTACTATACTTATTAAAACCAGGTATTAAAGATAAAGGAGTCCAAGAAGATGCAAATTTAATAGCATTACTAGATGTCCTTGGGAACATCATTAGAAACTTAGTTATTGGGAATGCAGTTGTACCTTTATTTAACCAACTAGCAAGCCCATCATCTAAATTAAGCTGTACTTCACCAGCTATTGATCTTAATACATCATCTTTAATAAGACCATTAGCATCAAAGAATTGTTTATAATATTTAGCTTCAGCTACAAGTACATTAGATTGTTTGAAATATCCAAGTTCACTGAAGACATCATCATATGCTCTTATTCTAGCTAGATAATGAGCTAACATAGTAGATGTATAAGCATCAGGAAACACTAGTCCAGTCATTCCATATCTCATGGCTGGATGTCTACCTAAATCTCTCATAGTACTAACTATATCATGTTGAATCATATGTCCCCAATCACCTTCTACTTCCCATGCCTTACGCATTTCTTCAGCTAATTCCCACTCACCAGCATCTTGAAACTGGAAATCTTTACGATATGCCTTAACCATTAACTCAGGATCTTTATGAGTCTTCTTCATCATTTCAAGAGCATCACCTAAAGCCCTTCTATTTGTTTCCCATATAGCTCCGTTAGCATACATAGTCATCTTGACTCCTGTAAAGTCTCCCTCTACAGCACCCCAGAACCCATGACCCAGTAATTGTGTAATAGGTTTTACAGTTAATTGGAATGTGTTACCAAAAGCAGCTCTAATTGCTGATAGACCACTAAGAACATTATTCATGACAATACTCCAAGTAGCTTTAGCAAAGAGACTCATCTGTTTAGGATCAGGACTCTTTAGCATACTCCAAGCAGATACTTGATTAGCAGCATATTTATTTAGTTTAGCTAAAGTATCTACATTACCATTAGTATGAGCATAAGCATCTACTAGTGGTCGTAAGAAATGTGGTTTAGTTGCTTTTACTTCTCTTAAAGTTTGAGTGAATCGTAAGTTTCTAGCATGTATAGCATTCTCTGCATTAGTGAATTGTTCAGTTAATTGTTCAATAACATCATCTAATTGCTTAGGAGGGACTTGATCAAACCAGTTTTTGTTTCTTAAACTCCAACCAGATAGATATTTATTAAGAGCATACTCATCTAATAAGAATTGCATCTTATCAATTATAAGATCCATAGCTCTATCATCATCTACATATGGACCAGCCTTTTGTATTGTTTCAGCTAATGTAGAAGACTCTCTTCCTAACGTGTCCATAACCCTTGCAGAGGCTTCTGAAACCTCTCTTCCGAGGAATCTATCAGTAAGATCTCTTAGAGCGAATGCAGCGGCTCTCGCTTGCTCTTCGTTCATTACCTCTACTTTAAATCTACCTAATAAGAAGTTTCTTACATCTCTATTCTCTACAAATAAAGCTCTAACATCGTCTATATTTTCAGCAGCTATAATACTTGTGTATATATCCCATGCCGCTGCGTTCATTTGTTTAGTGGTATATCTGATACCATCTACAACAGCATTGAATCTACCTATATCTCTAGTTTCTTCAGCAACACCCATAACAGCATCACGAGATTTAGTACCTATCATAAGTCCCTTCTCTCTCATAGCTTCTGTCATGATAGGAGCTGGATCACCTACAGAAGTACCATTCTTAATAGCAGTTGTATCTGCCATATTCCTAGCTACATTACCAGGAGGAGGTACGGATCTAGCAGATGCTTCTGCACTAGCAAGGCCACGATTTACATCAACATCTAATTCTAATTGTTGATAATTAGGATCTTGTAATTTACGTCTAGCAGCTGCATCAGCTTCTAGTTTGAAACCTAATTCTTGTCTTTTTAATCTGGATTCTAATCCGTTTGTTTTTATACCTAAACTATCTTCAAGTGTTAGTATCTCATTAATAATTATATTCTCATTCTGTCTACTTAATTTACCAGAACTAACTAATGTATTAAGCTCTTGAAGTTTTACTAAGTCTTCAGAATCTGTATTTTTAAGTAATTCAAGTTGTTTATATTTAGCTGCAGATTCATCGATAGGTTCCATAAAAGTCATGGAATTCTTAATACCAGATTTAGAATCTACAAAAGCACCTAATACAACACCGAAAGTACTGAGAGCTGTATTTTCGTAGAAATTCATCATTTTACGAACAGCTGGACTGTCTGATTCTTTTGTCTTCCATGCTTCTGGTATAGGTGTTAATCCATTAGGTCCGAATAAACCTGGTATTAAGTCAGCTACAGTTTTAGATGCATTATGATCTTCACTTGTATCACTTAAGACAGTAACAGCTCCATCTGCTAATCCAATTGCCCCTATTCTTGTAAGCCATCTATAAAATCTAGGGTAATTTTGGACACCAGCATTTGATAAACCTACATTAGTTAACTGACCAGCTTTGATAGCAGGTAAGACAATTGAAAGAATCTTTCTAATGTTTTGATAAACAGGATCATCCAGTTGTGTAGCTTGATCCCATCTATCATCTACTTGATCCATACCAGGTATCACTGTACCTGCTGCATCCATTCCAAAATCAGCCCATGCTAATCCTGGTATTGATAAAGCTTGGAAGTTCTGATCTATTTGATCAGTAACACCTTTTAGATCTGCTGAATGACCATAGATAGTTTTCACATTAGCTCTCTTTTCTTCTAAATATTCCTCTTTACTCATACCATGATATTTTTGATACCATGCATCTTTTAATTCATCACGTTTACCTTTGAATTCTTCAGAGGTATAAGGTATACCTATAAAGTTACGTTTTCTACCAAAGTTAAACCACTCATCATACTCAGCTTTCATCTGAGCTTCTGCTGTTGGATTAGATAAATCAACAGTACTATTACCTATTGGGCTTCGAAATGGTGCTGGATAAGATCCTTTAGGTTGAATTATTTCAGGTTCTATAGAAGGTTCTTCTTGTCCTATAGGGGCAGTATCTACTTCATTACCATCAATAGTTATTTTATCTGAAAAAGAGGGTGGTTCAGTTTCATCATATCCTAGATTTTTAAAATCTTCTTCTGTATAAGCCATTTATTTCTCCTCAATAGGTGTAAGACCTTGTAATCCAAATAAACTCATTGCTTGATCGAAGTTAAGGTAATTTGCACCTCCTTCATTGAAGAATTTTTCTGGATCAGAAATTGTGTTTGCTCCAATATCTACTTCTAATTCATTTGATTGGATAAATGCTTCTAATTTAGGGTCTAATCCTATGCTATGTTGTATCCTTGCCGTAGTACCTGGTCCTTCTGGTTGTACCCATTCAGAAGTATCGATAAACATATTACGATAAGTAAATATATCATTAGGCATAGGATCTACTCCTTGAGCAAAAGCAGAATTAGCTAATGATTCACCATATCTTCCATAGAATGAAATTGGAGGTAGTTTATTTGTACCAGATTGAATCTGTTGTTGAACTTGTCCATCTGCTTGATACCTTTCTGGATAACCATAGAACTCTAATAAGTCATTAATTACATCTACTTCACTTTTATTTTTTGTATGTCTTGCAAGTACTTTTACATTTTTAGGTACAACATAAGACGCATTACCTTCAAAGAAACTTCTACCTTGTGCATTGTTTCTAGCAACTGTTGCTAATGCTTGTACTTCGTGAGGTGATACGATAGTACCAGATTTTAATGCACTTTGATAACTATAAATTCCAGCACCTAATCTAGCTTCTAATTCTTTAGGTGATGCTGTATGTATTACTAAATTTTTAAGTGACTGGGGTGCATTAGATAATGTACCATCTGCTGAATCTTCTTTTGCATTTTCTAAATCAGCTATAAGGCTGTCATCACCAGAATCTTCTCCATTCTGATATACATATTGTGGTGTTTTACCAAGTAATGGATGAAGCCATATTCTCCGTTTTCGATTATATGGATTAGGTGAATCTGGGAATTGATAAGGGCGCTTTGTGTCTACTCCAGCTTTCCATAACTCTTCCTCTTCTTTCAAAGCTTGTTCCATAAATGCAATCTTATCGCCATCTTTATCGCTTTTAACAAAGCTCAGGTATTTAGCCATAACCCTCTCCATCATCGTATTAGCTGATATCTCAGCTGAAGAAGATAATGCACCACCTTTCTCTACTGCTTTAAATACGTTGAAAACTTTTTTCTTTACTAATCCAAATCCTGTAGTATTAGATCCATCAGTATATCCTTCTAAACCTTGAAAAGCTTCAAACATTGGTCGTAATTTTTCACGTTCAGAGTTAGACAATGATGAAAATACTCTACCAGCTTCATCATGTTTACCATCATTAATCAAAGTTTGCACTCTAAACCAATTCCTAGCTTGATCAAAAGATCCAGTAACTATAGGAGATTGTCTGTATACATGATTTTTAGCATTAGCATCACCTGTTGTATATGAAAAAGTTAAATCTACTTCTTTTGCATAAAATTCAGCATCAGTTACATTATACTTTGAGTTATTTTCTTTATTATCCCGATGTTCCTGTTCTCTTTTATTGAAAGCTGCTATGAGTTCATTATTCTCAGCGGTAATTTTATCACTACGTTCATTTTTTTTTCTGTCATTAGCTGTAGACCAATTATCAACTATATCATCACATCTTTTTTTATGTCTAGTACAGAAACCTAAAGCATTTTCCCCCTTTCCTTCATCTCCAAGTTGTGGGAAAGATTCAATAAATTCTCGTACCTGTTCAGCAGTCTTAAATCTTGTACCATATCTAAGTGTATATTGTTCTAGAATATATTGTACTTGTTCTGCAGGGTTTGTGATTGGTCCACTATATCTATCATATTTATCTTTGAAAGTACCTACCGAAAGTGTTTTCGCTAAGTCATTAACATGAGAATTTCTAACAGTCTTGTCTGGGTTAGAAGATTCTGCATGGATACTCTCCAATGATGCTGATACTAATTTATCAGTTTTAACAAAGTTATCTTCATTAACAAATTCCTGTCTTTTATTAGTACCCCATCGTTCCCATTGAGCTATTATTTTTCTACCACCGCTAGAGTTTGGATCTATACCATGTCTTTGTAAATGAATATAAGCAGCATGTGTATACCATTTTAGTACATTATCCTTATCTAAACCTGGTCTATTACTTGCATTTTTAGGATCTTTTTCTCTCTCCTTTTCATCTACAGCTTGGATAAGAGTACTTATTTCATTTTCATAAAAGTCTCTATTCTCTTCTCCTTGTTGGAATATACTATTAGCATAACCTGTATTATCTCTACCACGGACTGATTGAGAGTATGCTATTTGTTCTTCTAAAGTATCTACTTTATTGTTATCTTTTATCCACTTAAGATAAAGTTTTCGACGTTCTTCATTATGGTAAAAATCAACAAGAGAAGCATTCTTAGAGTTTCTAAATGCTTCAGACATGGCTTGAGCTTCCATGCCTTCACTTACATTCCAAATTCCTGTAGCTAACTGCGAAGCAGCTCTAGCCATTTTTGGTGTAAGATCCTTCCAGTATTCAGCACGTTTTTGATGTTCTTTAGCTTCACCTCTGAGACGTTCTACATCTCTTACAGCTTTAATAGATAAAGCATCATATTGTCTATTTCTAACTTTATTTTCTAAAGCTTGTTTTTCTTTTAGTACACCTTCTTCAAATTTAGCTTTATCAGCTAACCCACTGATTTGTACATTACTGTTCGCTGCATGTTGTTGCTTAGCTAATTGAAGAGCTTCTTTTTCTTTTTGAGCTTTCTTTTCAATTTCATATTGAGATTGTTTTAAGCCTTGTCCTATAGATCTAAACCCGACGGACGTACCGCCAGGTTTGAATTTTCTTTTTGCCATAGTTTTTTATTCGTATCCAAATTTACCATCTTTATATGTGAAACCAGAAGCAAAGCCTCCTACGGCACTTCCTATACTTGTTATAGCAGAACCCCATGCGGCAGAAGCTGCTGCACCTGGAGAAGCCATGGCTCCCTTAACTGGTTCTGGTCCAAAGTCGTAAGAAGATAGTACTCTTGGTAATGAATAATCTGGTATTGGTATTGGTGCTGCTTTCAATGGTTTAGGTAATACACCTGGTTTCAGCATTCTACTTGCAAAAGCAGTTAAATCAGCTGATGTTTTATCACGTATTATTTCCTCAAGTACAGCTCTAGTATTTCTACCTGCACTATGATCACTTGCATTAAGCATTTCCATTTGCCGACCATAGTCAGCTAATGTTGCTTGTACATTTTTAGAAGCAGTTCTACCAGAAGCTCCTTTAGCTCTTAATGCACCTTCAGCTTGTAACCGTTCGATTGTTAACTCATTTGCATCATAAAGACGTTCTTGCTTACCTTCCTGTAATTTAATGATCTCACTATCCATAGCTGCTTTAGCTGATAGTGCGTTGAGATCAGTAGTATCAGTATAGATATCTTCTGAACGTTTGTAAGCTGCTTCATTTGCTAATTGCTGATTATTTCTAATTTGTAGTGCATAACGATACTGTTGTTCATTAGCATCATCTTTATATATTCTAATTTTACCTTCATTTTTAGCATTAATTAGAATACGATCTACAGCTTCTTGTCTTTCTGCTTGAAGCTGTTTCTTTTTCATAGACCACTGGTCTAAATCATATTGCCATTGACGTATTGTAGCTTCATTTTGAGCTATGGCTTGTTCTTGTGCCGCAGCTGCTTGACTTCTACCACCTATGATAGATGAAACTACACTTACTCCAGCACTTATAGCTGGTCCTACCCATGACATAATTATTGCCTCCTATAGAATCTTGGTGAGTATTGACCTTCCCACATCATAGAGTTTAAAGACACTGGAAATGGTGAGTCATTAAAGATTCTAAGTTGGAAGTTATTTGTTCTTTGATGTATTGGTATCTGTACTACTGATTGTTCTTTAATAGCAATATCATTACCTAAGTAAGTATCAGCTATAGTAGTAGGGTTTAAGTTATACCATTCATCAAGATATATTAAAATTTTTACGTTAGTAGCTGGTGCTGTATTAAATGTAATCTGGTTTAATCCAGATACAGTGAATGCTGTAGTAACAACTCCATCTAATTGGACTTTAACTTGATCCTCATCCACATAAGATAAGTCTTCATCAATCCAGTTATATATAGTAGTACTTCCATCACCAGTATATTCCTTTTTACCTTGTCTGATACCTGTAGATTTTAGTTTAAATCCACATACACCAGATAAACCTAATGCAAACTTCATTCTGTTAACAGTTAAGGTAGCAGTAAAGTCTGATTCTTCCATCTGTTTATCTAATCTAAAGTAAGTTTTAGGTAGTATAACATCAAAATCATACTTCCAACCTACTACTACATCAGATGCAACACTTGATAAGTCCTTTCTAAGTACTTTAAAGTAAGTACTACCAGTTCTAGTATAATCCCATCTAGCAGTATTATCTGTAATGTTAGCTCCTGTACCTGTGGGCCCACCTGAACCTGCTGAAGTACCAGCTTGGTCACAAGTGTATACTTTATCACCATCATTACTTACAATATCTCCTACTGCATAAGCTGTATTTGCTTGCCAAGCAGTCTCCGAAGCGATTGTAGGTGTAGTGGTGAATCCAGATTCAATGAACTGACCTGTAGCTGTAGTACCTTTAATGACTATAACAGGTGTTAACCCAGTTATATTATCCCATGGTATATAACATTTAGAAAAGTCACTTGCTGTTACATATGACACAGCACTTGCTGTAGCATATAGATCCATACAAGGGTTAATACGTTGACCTTGATTATTTACAATGATAGCATCTGAAGGACTCTGGCTTAAACTAGCTTGAGATAAAGTAAACTGAGTACCTTGTTTAGTAACTGAATATAAATCATCTGAGTCAACAGCAACTGTCTGTACATTTCCTGGTAGTTGCCAGTTAAACCAAGCTTCAACAAGAGTCTCTTTACCATCACTATATGTTCTATAAAAATATACATATCTTGAGCTTTGATCTGATAGTGCTATGAATTTATTCTGTGGACTAGCTATTAATGTATCTACTGTAGATGGAACCCACTCATTCACTACTCTACCGACGTCTAGTATCTTAGGGTTATCATCTTGACCAAAGGTTTGCATACCAAAGGTACGTGTATAACTAGGTGTCTTACTGATAAATTGTATGATACCACCCATATCTACAGGACTAACTTCTGTATCCATATCATAGTTTGCTATGACTTTAACGTTAGTTGTAGTAGGTGTTAGAACTCCTGTATCAGAAGACAACATAAACTGTTGATCTTTACTGAATACGAGTAAACCTTGAGTAGTAGGTAATACAGAATATAAAGTAGCAGGTTTAATAGTAGAAGCAGTTAGATCTATTGGATCAGCATCTGTTACTGTTTGTGCTGATGTATGATAGAAATTAAAGAAGTCCTGAGACTGACTCATGGATATATTATCTTCAGATAAGAACCCTAATCTATTATTAAAATAGAAACCTGAGTTTATCTTACTACCTACAAAACTAGGATGAGAGTTTGTTTTATCATCACCTACTGTTCTTGCTGTCCAGCTAACCTGTCTAAATGTAAAGGTATTTGTTCCAGTATTAACTAATTCATGTGGCATTGTAGACGCAGTTAAACCACTAGATTTAGCTGGATCCTTACCTTCTCCCCAGTGACCTGGGCCTGAAGTACCATTATCAGCTACAAACTTAGCGAACCATGTATCATCTGGTGAGGTAGTATTCATGATCTTTACCAAATGTCCATTAAAGGATTGAGCTGGTAATTGACCTAAGTTATCTACTTGATCTTGAAATACATATATAGCATCTCCACCTTGACCACCAGTAGCACTGATAGATATAGCTGAGTTACTATCACTTATATGTAAAGATTCTCTATATTTAGTGGTTGTTACTCCAGATAAACCTAGAGCATCAATAGCATTCTTTAATGCAGTTAAGATAGTATCATATGTACTACTTGTACCACTACCATGTGTAATTGTATTACCTTCTATTATTACTGTATAAGTGTTACTAACTGGTGAACCACTTAATACAAGTGTTGCTTTCCTAAGTGTATTGAATGTAGGATCAGCTTCTTTTGCAACAGTAATTAGATTATTTGTAATGATAGATGTTTCTTGTACAGTAAGTACATCATAGTTTAGCTTAGAACCTGTTAAATAATTCTCTGCATTAACTGTTGTAGATGTATCTAATGTTACAGTACAAACTGTTCCATCTACATTCCATATATCTATATCACCGTAACCACTGTTAGGTTTAGGTGTAATACATCCTATGTATTTTTCATCTTTAGTTCTAGCTATATAGAACCATTTAGCATTATCATATGTAGTACCTGAACCTAGATTCTTTATCCATTTAAAACCTGGTCTTTTAGTGAGACCAAAAGTAGGATCTGGATAACTGTTAAGACACTCCCTGACTTGACCAGGGAATTTCTTATCATCTGCTTGTCTGGATACTCCACCGAGATAATTATCTACTCGTTGTGTAACTGCTGGCATTATCGTGCTAAGGCTTGGAACGGTTTGTAACTATTATAGTAGTTAGTTTTATCGTATGGGTGTCCGAATATAGAATACTGACCTTGTTGTGTCTCATATTCTAAAGCAGTAGATCTAGCAAATGCTTCTTGTTGTTGAAGCATATCATATTGTGATCTATCTCCTACAATTCTTTGAGATGTTAAACTAGCAGCTCTTGATACAATAAAGTTTTGTATAGGTTCTGGTATATCTACCCAGTCAAATTCCCATATCACATCACATTCTACTGTATCGTGGTCAGGCCACTTGTATGTGTGATGTGCTCTATCATATAATCTACCATCTCTTCTAACAGCATCATAATCTATGTTTGCTGTATTTTCTGTTAGTTTAATTTGTAATATATTACTAGCTATATCTATTTCATTACGTGCTACACCTCCTACAAGAGTTGCAGATGGTGTAAATTCATAATGATTTTCTCTATTAAAGGTCCATCCTTCTGCTTGGACTTCCCTATTTACCTGTAACAATGTGTCGTATGCTATCGCAACGTCTGGGTTGGTAGTGTCTAGCGTGGTTACAGGTGCCTGACCACAAGACGACAGTATTTGATTTATAGCTGGTAATTCTTTTGTAGCGTTTGTGGTTGGAAAAGCCATAGGTATAAATATTTGTGAATAAAAAAAGGGGAACCGAAGCTCCCCTCGTATGTTGATTAACTATTAACTTAGAATGCAGCAGGTGCAGTTCCAGTACCAGCATATAGCTCAACAGAAGCTGCTGGATTTAGATAGTCAGCTCCCATAGCCAACCTACCTAGTATAACGTCACCCTGATAAATCACGGATACGTCACCACTGGTAACTTGTACTTGTGGGCCGATTGCTTCCACTACAGCAGCCGCTTCCTTCTGGAAGATCAGACCGCAGGAGTTTACGAAGTTGGCTTGTGTACCATACTCATTGTTGATACCTGTAACTGAATTACGAGCATCTTCAACGGATACCTGTGTGAAGGAACCTTTGTTTCCTACATCTGTGATGCCAGGAACAGTACCAGAAGCAGCTCCACCAAGCTTAGTACCGTACTCTCCGAAGAAAGGTACGTTCATAGACTTGTAGATCTTGATTCCAGCAATTTCATAGATACCCTTACCTGATTGGAGAGCATCCCCTTGCTTGTCACGGTTAACTAAGTAAGCACCTAGACCTGCACCATCTAGTCCTTTAATAAGAGCATAGTATTGGCGTGGGTTTAGTACGGCTACTCTGCCGTCAGAGCCTATTCCCTTTTCATCTAGTGCTGCAGCTGCATCATAGAATGCTGCCACGAGAAGATCAGGGTTGATTGAGTCGTCAGCATTACCTGTACCTACACGGATTTGTGTTCCGCCTGGTTCTACGAAGTTTGTTGCTGCAACTGGACTAGCCTTACGTGCTCCACGAGAGATTGCACGGAAGATTAGACGGTCATATTTCTCTGCAAGAGAGTAACCAATTTTCTTAGAGATTTCACCACGTAGGTCGTAGTGTGCAAGTGTCTCATCCAATTCATATACGAATGCTGAACTGATAAGTAGATCGTCAATTGTGACGGTCTTCTCAGCTACTGGAGGAGCCTTATCACTGTTACCTAGTATGCTATTTCCTGGGGTATGATACTCAGCGGTTGTGCGACCAGTGAAGATGAACTGTAAAGATTTACCGTTCTTCAAGGTACGCTTCATAACCAAGTCTCTAGCGATTGTGTTACGCTGGAAACCTTTGAACATCTCTCCAGAAAACAGCTTGAGGTAAAGTGCTCTTGTATCACCAGTCAGGTTTGATTGACCTAACTGGACAACCTGTGATGGGTTGGTTGAACTTTGATGTGCCATTTATTTGGATTAATTAAAAAGATATTTACTTTCTTCAGCTGAAAATTTTTGCGCTATTTTTATTTAGTTTTTGTAGGTCTTTCCCTACCGTCTAGACGGCAAAGGGTATCCCCGTAGGGGCCGATGCCAATTAGTTAGAAGTCCTACACTGAGGTGTTTCTAACCTATGATAATTTAAGTGGAGTGTTTCCACAAGGATGAAAAAGGATAGCAGTAAGAATACCACTATCCATAATTCATTTAGTTTCTTACTAACTTGTAAGAGCTTCTTCAAGAGAATCATAATCAATTTCCTCATCTACACCAGGTGGTTGTAATTCACTAGGTAAAGTGTCAAGGTGCTCTTCGGGTTTGTTATGATGAGCTTCATAATTTTTAGGCTCAAATGAAACAGGATGAGCTCTTTCAACGGTGCTTTGATGTGGCATGATTATAATTTAGAATTTGAATTTAGCACCTAGTTTAGTGCCGTAAGAATTGTCAGCAGTCTCATCGGATACGAATGATACTTCTCCATACACATCTAATCTATCTGATGCAGCTACGGAACCTCCGAACTTACCAGAGAAATCAGTTGTACCATCTACACCATCATCAGCTGAAAGTGTTGGTCCACCTTGAACATAATATCCAAGTTGTCCTAAGTTACCTTCATAACCTATGTGTAGATCTGTAGCACGGGAAGTATAATCATTGCCTGTATAAGATGCGTTGGTCTCGACGTTTACATAAACGCCAGCCATTGCAGGAGCCGAAGCGATAGATGCCGCTAGGGCAAGTGCAAGTTTTTTCATGTTAAGTTAATTACTTTGTAGTTTTAGTGTACTCAACACCACGATACCTTAGTTTTACAGTCATTGTAATACTCCAGTACCACACCCCCGTTCCATGATGTGGTTTCATGCGTTCTCAAAGAGAATGAACGGACATGATGTTGAGGTGGCTTCTTCTGATTTCGACTATCGAGCCGCCAGTGTTTTATTTCTTAGGCGGTCTGCCTTTCTTTGTACCATAAGTACCTTTACCTTTAGGCATATTCTACCTCCTTAGTAGCAGCCAAGTCAAGTGGGAAGTTATGTGCATTTCTTTCATGCATTACTTCCATTCCTAAGTCTGCCCTGTTGAGCACATCAGCCCAAGTTGGGATAATCCTTCCATTGGCATCGGTGACGCTTTGATTGAAATTGAATCCATTAAGGTTAAAAGCCATAGTGGAGATTCCCATAGATGTGAGCCATATACACACCACTGGCCAAGCACCAAGAAAGAAATGAAGAGCACGACTATTATTAAAGCTCGCATATTGAAAAATTAATCGACCAAAGTAACCATGTGCGGCTACAATGTTATAAGTTTCTTCTTCTTGTCCAAATTTATACCCATAGTTCTGTGATATATCTTCAGTTGTTTCCCTAATAAGTGAGGAAGTAACAAGACTTCCATGCATAGCAGCGAATAAAGCTCCACCGAATACCCCTGCAACACCGAGCATATGGAACGGATGCATAAGGATATTGTGTTCGGCTTGGAATACGAACATGAAATTGAAAGTGCCAGAAATACCAAGAGGCATACCATCACTAAAACTCCCTTGTCCAAAGGGATAGACCAAGAAGACTGCATAAGCTGCAGCTACTGGTGCTGAATATGCTACACATATCCATGGTCTCATCCCTAATCTATAACTAAGTTCCCATTGGCGTCCCATGTAGGCGGCGATCCCGATGAGAAAGTGGAACACAATAAGTTGATATGGTCCTCCGTTATATAACCACTCGTCGATGGTTGCAGCTTCCCAGATTGGGTAGAAGTGAAGACCGATTGCATTTGAGCTCGGTACGATAGCTCCTGAGATGATGTTGTTTCCATATAAAAAAGATCCAGCAACAGGTTCTCTAATCCCGTCAATGTCTACAGGCGGTGCTGCGATGAAAGCAATGATGAAACATGTTGCTGCTGTAATAAGACATGGAATCATAATGACACCAAACCAACCAACGTATAGTCGGTTGTTGGTGCTCGTTACCCAATCACAGAACTGATTCCAATTATTCTGTCTTGGTAATGTAAGTGTAGTCATGCTTTAAATTTCTGAGCTCCTATTAAAAGGGTTTCTATTAATTTTTGAGGATCGTTTCCTAAAGGTGTGCCTTTAAAACTACCAGTTCTAGGATTTCTCCCTTGACTATCTAAGTAATCAGTCAATGCTGATGCATCTGCTAAAGGTAGTTGTGGTCCACCTAGCCACTTCTTGATCATATCAACCTCTGTATCACTAGGATTATTTCTAGTTTTGTTGTGCATCTTAGCACCTTTGTTAACTTTTTTATGACCAGCTGGATCTATATCAAAGCTAGGTCCACCAGCTATATCTTGAAGTTGTTTGATCATAAGATTAGACCAACCTCTTCTTTCTAATTCATCTTTATTTGGTCCTGATGCTTCTCCATATTCAGAATCATCTTTAGGTATATCAATTCCTACACCTTTTAGATTAGGCCACATGTTTAGATCAGCTAACTTTACAGGCCAATCTTTACCTGGAGGCATTGGATTAGGATAACCAGGCCAAGGAGGTTTACCTGGATTACCACCTGGAGGTGGGTTTTCCGCAGGTCTTTCTCTTCTACTTATGGTTAATCCTTTTTGTACACCATCTTGGTGTATCTCACTTAATTCTTTTGGACTGATTTGTAGTGATCTAACCATGATTAAAATTTCATTTCAGATTGTGCTAATTTTTCCATTACATCATTACGATATGCTGGATCGTTATCATAACGTGGGTCAGCCATAGCAGCAACTAATTCTTGCTGACTACGGTATGTACCTTGTCCACCTTTTGGTGCTTGTCCTGTTAACATTCTACCTTCGTATCCTACGCTTTCATTGTATCTTTGTGCTAGAGAATTAATTGCAAAGAATGCAGAGGCTACATCACCTCTACCCATAACAGAATCAAACATATCCACTTCTTGTTTAGTTAGATTTGATTGAGCCCATTGTAACATCTTACCATAATTCTCTTCTCCTCCAGCCACACCTTTTAATTCCTTAACATCTTGATCAGACATCTCAGGTATAGGTATATACTTAGATTCAGCATCTGCTCTCCAATTCAAGAATTGTTGTACTACATCTTGAGTACTCATGCCTTGAAGTTTATCTATAAGTTCTTTACTAACTTCACCTTTTTCAGATGATGCTTGTTCATATAAATCTTCTAGGAAAGCAAAGTCAGGAGGTGAATCATCTGACTTCTCTTCTGTATCAGATTTCTCTTCCGCCTGTGGCTCATCTGAACTTTCTTCTTCTGAAGTTGGCTCAGATTTTTCGCCCAATTTTTTTTCGAGTTCTATATAAGCCTTCTCTAATTCTTGAGCATTTTTGTACTTACCAGCAAGAGCTTGTTCCTGCTGGTTTTCCATTTCTTGTCCTACTACTAAGGACTCTTGTTCATCTTGTGTTAGATTATTCTCCGTGGTAACTGAATCAGTACCAGGATCATAAGTCATTGTTTCTGCCATTAGATTCCTTCAGGTGGTGGTTCTAGTTGTGCTGCTAAAGCTGGATTTTTAGATGGATCAGCTAGCGGAGCCTTCATCATGTTAGGAGTTTGCTCTGCTATTGTTTGTTCCATCTGGGCTTGTTGTTGTGCTTGCTGTTCTTGTTGAAGCTCCTGTGCACTCTTAACGAGATTAAGAACATCAATACCTTGAGCAGCTGCAAGCCTTTTAATAAGTTCTTCAGGATTTATATACTGTTGAATAGCTTCTGGTCCCATTGTTTGAGCAATGGTAGTTAAGAACTGACCTAAAGCCTGTACATCTTGTCCTCTACCTAATGAATTAATACCAGCTACAATAGTAGGTTTAACTAATCCTTTAGGTATACGTGGAATTTCTCCTGTCTTCTGAAATACATTTAAGTACCTATCTAAATATGGTACTAAGAATTCTGTGGTTAACAGTGAGAATAAACCACCTAACTGCTGTTCTAATTCTAACTGAGTCATGCGTACTTCTTCAGCTGTAGTACGTTCTGATTGTCTTACATTAAGAATTAAAAATGCTTCACTTAATCTTTTTTCTAACTGCTGCATTAGCTCGTAAGCTGTGCTGAAGTCCGCAGTCTTTCCTACTTGTACAACACCGATATCGTCTGGTCGTCCTTGAACGATTGCTCCATTGCCTGCTTGGGCTAGTGTGGCGGGTTTAGTAGTACTTGAGGGTGAAACTACAAAGACAACCTTAGCTGCCGCTGCAGAGCCTTCTACGATAGCCTGAGAGAGTGCTTCAAGAGACTTAAGATCTCCAATGAATTGTCCTACTCTTCCTCTACCGTAAGCTTCACCGTCTACTGTATTAAACCTCAATGGTAACCACGGAGTAGCATCTACTGGTGCTTTACTTTGTGATCTAGGGAGTATCTTCCCATATACTTCTTGGTGCCAAATAAATCTGTTATTGTCACGTGTGACATGAGTGTACACATCGCATTCTTCTTTACCTAAGTCTGTTAGACCTTCATCATTAGCAGACATAGCTGCTCTCTTGACTTCATCTTCTTTAGGTAAGTACTCTTCAATTAACTTTTTATTGATACGTTCTTTCGTGACTATTTCAATAACATCTCCGTTACCATCTCGTTCTATAACGTAGCGATTTAGAGGGAATAGTTTTAGACCTGCCTTACCCATAAATAGTAGAGCATTACCACCAACTACTAAATGCTGTAGTGCCTGGTGTATTTGTACACGGTCATCTGATGCAGCAATAGCATCAATGATAGTACGCTCTATCTTGGCAAATGATAAGTCTAATTCTGATTTAACTTCTGGTCCAAACTCTTCACCTAAGTTAGCCTCATCCACTTGTAGCTTAAAGAAGCTAGTGTTTGGAGGTACAAGACTTAAGGAAAGTTTAGAAGCTAAGGCTACTACACCTTTAGCTCCTACACTTTGCCATGGAGTCTTTAGATTTTTCATACCTTTAGAGTACTCCTCGTGTCCTCTTATAAGATATGGTAGAGTTAGCTTAGAAGCCTCTGCTGCTTCGCTTAGAAACTGGGTACGGTCACTACACAAATAGTCATAACGTTCTTTAGCTGTTGCCATTGTTATACGTTAAGTGATCCTGTTTGTAATGATCCTCTTCCTGATCCTGTTCCACCTGATACTTTAGTAAAGGTCATACCTTGTGGTGTTTGTACACCGTATACTCCTGTACCTTGTTTGTTAGCCAGGTTGTAGAGATCTTTCATCTGCTGCTGTTGAGCTGTAGACATACCTTGGAACTGTGCTTGTAGTCCTGATAGACCTTGTGCTCCTGCCCCTACTTGTTGTTGCAGGTTAGCTATATTCGCTTGTTGTCCTGCTCCTTGTTGAGCTAACTGAGAAGTAGCAGACAGTAGTTGATCTCTCATCTGTTGCTCTCTACCTATTTGAGATTGTCTTGTTGCCATCCAATTCTGAAAACCTGCTCCTTCTCTAGCATGTCTATCGAAATTAGATCTAATCCATGCATCATCATATGGATTCTCTTGTTTCACCGTGTGGTGAGTTGTTTTGTGACTTCCGCCCATTGTTATTAAGTGTAAGTGTTACGAGGGAATGGTTATCATTCCATTTTAATTTTTTGGCAAGTCCTTTCCTTACCTTTGCTTCGATAAAATCACAACCATTAATTTTAGCAAAGTTAACTACTGAATCATTGAAGGTATCCATTACTTCATCAAATTGACGACCAGATTTAGTGGCCCATCCATATATGTGGAAGGATTTCTGGCGTGGATACTCATCAAATGATCCGAAACATACTGATACTAATCCTGATTCATCTGTAACTATCCATAGGAATACTTGTCCATTTATGATAGGTCTCAGAAAATCATCAGCATCAACATCTTCTTCAGCGTGAGCAACTGCTTTAGTTATTAATGGTGCTACTTCATTCCAAACATGAGGCACTTGGTTAGGTTGTAGTAGGAGTGCCTGCATTATTTACTCTTTCTTTATACCACTCCACTACAGAACGCTGACCTGCTTTATACATGATAGCAGATAGCTGTTCTTTAGGGTGTGGATTTACGGGTGGGAATTTATCGTCCATCTCTAATGAGAGAGACTCTGTTGTTGGACCTATTAAAGGTTCAAGCGTATTGGGGTAGATTTGTGTTTGCATGTTCAAAGAATGCTGGCATACGAGCTCGCTGTGTATCAGAAAACTCTGGGGCTTTGCCCTGATACATTAAGCTATCGCTAGCATCCAGCCAAAAATTTTTGTCCAAATATTTATCGCTAGTATTTATACCTAGAGGTTGTAAAACCCAGTTAATTGTGGCCTTCCTAAGTTTATCCAAAGAAGCAGAAGGGCGTAAACCCAACTCATGACAAACAAGGCTATTACTTGCGACGTGGATCTGTTCGTCTCTTGAGATATCTGCCGATACTGTCCTAAGAGCAGGATCGCCATTAAACCGAAAGAAAGGGAGTAGAACAAAGAAGATTGCTCTTTCAGCGACGAGAGCTTTGGTAATTGTATGATCAGGGTGTTCAATCCATGCATCACGTAACCTCAAAGCTTCGCTCTCTGACTGTGAATCAGCCCCATGGGCGTCAACAATGTAGCCAAGTGCCAGATCATGCTTGATCTCATCTTTAACGTTCGACTCAAGAAGAATCCGAGCGTTGTCGGGTACTTCTTTTTCAAGTCCTTCTTGTATAAATTCTCCCACTGGTAGCTCCATATGACGTATTGCGAGAGCACGTTTGATGGTTTCTTCAGCACCTTCTTTTAATTCTCCTCTTGTAGGTTTTACTGGGGTCCAAGTTCTTTTTCTTTCTAATAATTTTTGATAGGGATGTTTTCTCATTACTCTTGACAATCACATGTTACAGGTTCATTTAGAATGTCCTGCAAGTAATCATCGACCTCACTCTGATCTAATGCTGCATACGCATCGGTCTTATCTTGTGTGTCTCCCATTACCTGTAGGCTATAGTATAAGGAGGTTTGGGGTGAAATTAACCACTCTTCCACGAAGTTTCTATCGTATATAACGACATCACTCCAGCTATTAAATGAATAGCCGTGAAGAAGTCCTGTGTTATTGAGCATTATCATTGTGTGGTCTGCAACAAGCCTATAATTGTGCCAACCTACTTCTGAGGCGATCTCAACTTCGCCATAATCATAACTCTGTACACCAAAGGTGCCAGAATCTCTATCAACTTTACGGCTGATAGGTGGTGCTATTTCAGGGGTAGCAGTGTACCCATCTAAATCTTCACTCCTATAACTACAGGAGGCAGTAGGAGCTATAGCAAAAGCTCTTACCATATTATGTTCTCTTGCTATATCAGCTGCTGCATCTATAGCTTCTTTAAATATCCCAGCTAAATGTTCTGCTGGGGATACTAATGGTTCCTTATAATTTACTTTCTGTAAAGCAAGTCCCCATTCTTTATAAGTTATGTTGTTCCTTCTGAGGAAGTTTGCGAGGCCGAGTGCACCGAGTCCAACTTGGCGGTCGATATCAGCTGGCAAGTATTCTCCAGTTGTTCCAACACCTGTCCGACTATGGAGCTCGCACAACTGGCGCATACCCTCACAGAAAGCCTGCTTGAGGTCTCCTGCACTACAGGCAGCGAGATTGACATGTTGTAACAAGCAGGTTCCACGTGAGGGCAGGTAAACCTCAAGACAGACGTTGCCATAAATTCTTTCTCCATTGTGGTGTTTAATTTTATTTAGCCAGATATCTCCTGACTTAATGCCATGTAATAAGGCATCTTTTACTTTATTGTCTGTGTCATGCCATTTTGACGCATCAAGATCGACGCACCTTTTGACCCATGCGAGCTCCTCTCTTGGAGCATTAATAAAGTCGAGAATATCAGGATGGTCAATGTCGAGATGAAGAACAACTGCGCCATTTTTGTACACCCCTCCTCTTCGTAATGTTTCATTTAAGGTTGAGTAGATTCTGCCGAATGATACAGGGCCAGAAGCCGTAAGACCTCTGCCGTTTTCTGCTCCTTTGGGGCGGAGCTTAGATAAATGGACCGCAACGCCTGCTCCAAATCGGAGTCCATGGCTGACATATCTCCACGAGGCTTCGATTCCATTTGGTCCCTCCATTGAGTCTTCAACTACAAAAACTGTACAACTTACGGGTAGTCTTGATTCAGGATTATCCAACCATGATTGGACCCGCCCTGTGCGAGATATTAGTTCTGCTGTCATTAGAATAAGTCTTCTAAGTTAGGTGGTTTATAATTTGGTCCTTTAAGAACCTTACCGTCTTCCCGATAGATGGGTTTACCATCTTCATCCAGTTTAGACATATTTGATTTGTGAACACGGTCCAAGGCTTCATCTAAAAACCATCCCATGTTCTCTGCATACTGATAGCATACATATACTAAATCAGCAAGTTCTTTCAGACACTCTTCTTTTATATTTCTTCCATGCCTGAATAACATCCCCTCTGCTTCAAGAAATTCTTTAAATTCTTCTATAATTAGATTCTTTTGGTATGACCTGGTAGGTTTACTTGAATCATTTTTTATATTGTATTTAGATCGGAATTCCCTGGCTTGAGTGGACAAGAAAGATTTCTTCATGTGGCCAATGTTTAACTAAGTTTGATAATGAATTACCTAATATATAATTCTGCTTCTGAAGGGCCATGAAAATCTCAATGATCTCATCTTTATTATCATGATACCCTTCAGTTATTTTATCCCTTATTACTCTCATCTTCAGATCCTGCTCCATAGTTAACTTTGTAATTGGAGCTGGGAGACCATAAGATGGGTCTGTTCTCTGTGAAGTCATAATCATCTACTGTTAAAATACGTGCTAACCTAGCGTTTACTAATGCATCCTGTTCTGTCAAATCTTTATCTTTAAAAGCTTTGACCACAGTTTTCCAAGAGTACCCTTCTTTATTGAAGAGAGTTTCTGCTCTCTTAACTCCAATTCCAGGGACTCCGCCATATCCATCAGTTTGATCTCCAGAAAGACACTGGATAAGGTGCCAAGCTGCTCCGCTTTCGTTACTGATTGTAAATCTCTCATCTAAGTTGTATAATTCCCCAGGAATTTGTTTCATATCCTTATCAGGACTGACTATTATATTCCCTGGGTTTTGCGTGGCGTATATACCCATTGAATCATCTGCCTCTAATTCAGGCAAGACAATTACTTCAAACTCAGTCTTGAGCTTGTTGATTACACGTTTGTAACCACAAGGTTTCTTACGCATTCTATGCCCTTTATAATCGGGTAAGATTTTTTTCCTAAAATTTACTGTATCTGAAAAGAATAGTATTATAGGAGTGAATGACCCAAATTGGTCTCTAATTTTGGCAAGCTCTCTACGTGTAGCGGCAAGTGCATCACTAAAGTGACTAGTGACAAGGATAACGTCATCACCAAAGTCAACTTCAGTTTCCGCTGCCGCACATGATTTGTATACGATGTAATCGGCATCAATTAATAATTTCATAGGTGGTTAATGTACTTCGGCCCAATTATTTCCTGACTGTGATTCAGCAGCAATTGGACATCTTAAGTTATAGTGTTCTCCTGCTTGCATAGCACTAAGCTCCAGCAGGAATTTTAAATCTTTTACTTGTTCAGGTTTACATTCAAATTGTAATTCATCGTGGACAAAAGCTAATTGATGGCAATCAGGTAAATCATATTTACTGACTATTACCATCCACCGCTTTGCGATACACGCTGCCGATCCCTGAAGCAAATAGTTTAATGACTTATGTGGTTTATCTACTAGGATACGTCTCTTATCTAATCCGAGAACGTACCCTCTCTTACTAACCTCACGTACCGCTTCCAGAAGGTCTTTAAGCCCTGGAATAGCTTCAACGTAGGCTTTCCTAATCTCTCTACCTTTCTTTGCAGCCTGTGTATCTGATAATTGCTTGTCATAACTATGGCCTATTTTGGTATCCCCAGCCCCGTAGAGGAAGGCGTAGGTGATGGTTTTAATTTGTTTCCTGGTAACTCCAACTTTTTCTGCATTGGTTTGGTGAATGTCTCCATTGATGAGGATGTCGGCATAACGCCCCTCATCATATTTAGCGAGGTAATGTGAGAGCATCCGTAACTCAATACCACTAAGATCGGCACCAACAAGTACATAAGTTGGCGTTGATGTAAATAATCTTCTAAATCGTTCATCTGAAGGTACTTGACTAAGGTTTGGTTTTCGGTGTGCACATCTAAATGTAGATGTAGCGACGGAACAGTGGTGATGTATTCTACTAGACGTCGTAACAAGCTTCTGCCATGCGTTCACGCCTTCTGATATCATTCCTAACTGCTTCGTCAGATCCAGTAGTTTCAGAAATTGGAGAGCTATATCCGTCCCAATATCCTTCAATACCGTCTCGTTTATGACTGGCTTCCCTGTAGAGGTCATTAATAACGGTTTCCAGCCATAGTGTGTTGTCAGTATCCATGCTATGTGATCCCTAGATGTGGGATTAAAATCTTTTAATTTTGTGAGTGGTGCTCCTTCAACATAGCCTGTTCGCCTATTAGTTCGTTTAGGACAAAATTCCTGTCCTCTAACGTAAGGGTGGCGGTTGAGTAATAACTGAGTAGTGCTTTCATACTCTCTTCTGAGAGTCGATTCAAGTTCCCGTGCAGCTCGTTCATCAAAGTACCATCCATGAATCTCCTGTTGTGTTAGTATTTGTGCTACCTGATGTTCTAACGTAAGCCATTCAGGTAAGGGTGAAAGTGGTCGCATAGTTTTTTCGTAACAACTACGTCTTGTTCACAATAATCTTGCATTTCTTGAGACCAGTTAGACCAATCAGTAGTCTTACCAAAGTCTCCCTTATATTCACCAAGTCGATGTCCATAAGCTTCAAGAGAATGTGAACCGTATAATTTAGTAGGCATATCTTTCCATTTATGCTTCTTATCTATATCGAGTAGATTCGGATGATATAAGCGAGATAGCAAAAGAGTATCAACAATAACAGGAGGATACTCAAAGAAAGGATAGAGCCTTTTAATGAGAGGTAAATCAAAGCCGATGATATTGTGACCGACGACAACATCAGCCATTGAGATCCATTGGACCGCCGTGGTGATACTGTAGCTGCTACCCATTGGTAAATCCTTGGGGTCTTCTGCGTACTTTTCGTCGTTAAATGATTCGGTTCTGTCTTCCTCAAGCCAATAAATGGCCATACAATGAAATCGGGTGGCATTTCTTAATAATCCGTTGGTTTCCGTGTCAATTACTAGAGTTCCTACTCCACTGGTATGTTTTGTCAACAAATCGAGCACGTTCTACTGCCTCTTTACTAGGTGGGTTAGGTCTAATTAATTTATTATCTGCATGTTCATACCATGGATGTTCGTATCCCCCGTCAAAAATCCGTGGACGGGTTGAATTTGGGCGTGGTCTTAGTTTCATCTTCAATAAAGCGACATGTATCTAAATTGTAAGCTAGTTCACATGCGATACCAACTTCGCCTGAATAGCGATTTTTAAGGACTCTAACTGTCGTAAGTTTTCGATCAGTGTCGGCCTGTTGATCGACTTCGAGGGCAACAACTGAATCTGATATTTGAGCAATGCTGTGAGATCCTCTAAGTGAGGACAAACTAACTCGTCCTCCTTCCTCATGGCTGTGCTTGTCATTTCCTGCTCTCCTCAAGTGTGATACTAAAAATAATGCTATACCTGTTCTCTCTACTAATGACCTTAGCTTAGTCATAGTAGTATCTATCATTCTACGTTCGTCTCCATCTAGACCACTCAATAATATACTGAGGTGGTCTAAGAATATAACACGACACTCCAATCCACTGGCAAGGTATTCGATCCGATTGTA
>Ga0208815_1000086_pt1 | contig 31602 bp, 43 predicted proteins | sample Virmet3438_5245_FD_185733 | JGI IMG/M metagenome (GOLD analysis project Ga0208815, IMG submission 185733) | Marine viral communities from the Southern Atlantic ocean transect to study dissolved organic matter and carbon cycling - metaG... | ecosystem: Environmental > Aquatic > Marine > Oceanic ... | reverse complement strand
AGCAGAAGGAAAACCACCAATTTCACCCTCTCCAAGAACATCAATCAGAGTCGAAAACTGCTTACTTCCTAGAACATCACTAGGTAGCGTTGGATCAGTTAAAGTTGTCGATTGATTTAAATTATTTATTGCCATTAAGCAGTACCTTTGACTTGTGCAGTATCAACACCATTGCTGACAACTACAGAACCGACAAATACCTCATGTCCATAAACTAGAGATAATGGGACACCAGCACGACTCACATTCTGCACCCCGCTAAAAGAGAAGTTGCTTTGAGGATCCATTTCTCCAACCCCATCGGGATATTCAGGTTGTGGCGAAAGCATCTGAGCAACGCCTCCGATCATTAAAGAAACACCTATTCCAGCCACTATTGTTCCAACTCCAATCGATCCAGCACCTAAACCAAAAGTTCCAATTGCAGCCGTACCAAAACCACCTGTCGCAATAACAACACCAACAATGATGGCTCCCGCAATAAACTTTCCTATCCCAGAACTAAAGAACTTTTTTGCACCGACAGCAACAGGGACAATTGATATTTCTTGCCCGATTGGATTATGTATATCTTCCTCTCCTATCTCATAGCCACTGGCCTTGACTTTATAAAACTGACCAACCATGTGCTTTTTAATATGAGGCCAATTAGCAACTAAGAATCGACCAACTTCTGCTGTTGAATTAACATCAGCCCAATAAACACCGTTCTCCCAACCCAGTAATTTTCGAAGTCTTCCGTAAACTTTAATTTTACGCAACATAGCGATACCTCCGAACAGTTGCATTAATCAAAGCCTGATTATATAAATCGCGGCTGCTAAGTCTTTTATGCGCATGATGGATCATCATTTGATCGCCTATGTAGACAGCGACATGGTCAGGATCAGGGCCGACAAATTTCATTAATAACAAATCCCCAACTTGCATTTCATCTTCTACTATTTTAAAACCACTTTTAGGAATTATCTTTTCAAATATTCCATTAGTTAAAATTTCTTCTGAGTCCTTTGGTCTCGCCCAGTTTTTAACGGTTAAACCTTTTTCAGCAAAGTAATCAATAACTAAAGTCCAGCAGTCACTTGTCTTCCATTTCCAGCTTCTTCCAATTAACGGTTGTTTGTAGCCATCAGGTTCCATTACATGCCATTCATTAGAACTTGGGTTGACGATATAAAAAGGCAAGTCTAAATAATTACAACTTATTAAGTCGGTCTTGCTTGGCTTTGGTGAGCAATTCGGATGCGAGTGAAAGACACCAACCAACTCTCCAGCATCCTCTGCTTCTATCCAATCATCAGGACAAATAACAAATTCGTCTTCCACGTCAGCAGCTAAATTTTTACAAGGAAAATATTTCTCTCTACCTTTAACAATAGAAATAAGACCACATACTTCATTATTAGAAGAGATAGCGTGTTTTAAGGCGGCTTCTTTCCAGGTCATCCGACAAACGTACCAACGCCAGGAAAATCAGCCCTTGTTATTAATCGTTTAGGTGATTTAGGACCATTTGACAAATCAAAGGAAGCAGCGCATTCCCACTGAATAAGATCTCTATTTTCTGAAGCCTTTCTATCTAATACATAAATTTGACGAGGATGTTCAGATGTTGGATCTGGTGTTCCGTATGGGTTAACCCCTGTACTCCAATTCGCAGCATCTAAAAATCTTGCATGAGTTCTAATTCTTACAAGCGTGCTTCCACAAAGATCAACAAAAGGGGTCACCTTATTGGTGTCCATCATGATCGCCGTTAAGGTTCCCATGATATTGCTAACTCTTAATGTCGGACGTGGTAACGCTCCCTTCCCTGTCTGTTCAAATCCACTTGCTTCTATAGGAAAACGCATATAAGAATTACCAGCCCAAATCACCTCACCATTGTTATTGGGACTAGAGCCATTATGAAATCTATGAACTGTTGAACTACCATGCAAAGTTGCATCAAGGGTCAGAGTAAATAGTTCTATAACAGAACTAGGACTGATTTTTTGTAGCTCAGAAACAGGAACAGCCATTAGGGTTCAAATACCTGCCTAAAAGTTGTATTGATAGTTGTTTGATTAGCAACTGCCATTTCAACAGACCATTCGGAACATAGATATTTCCCTGCGCTACCTCTTGGTGGAGTCCAATCAAAAGACTCCGTTCCTTTTCTCGCTTCTAAAAAAGTCAAAATATTATCGCGTTCTGTATTGTCGCGATTAGCAAAAGTCAAAGTCCAAGTCTTAGGGTCCCTTTGCAATCCAAACTGCACAGATTGGCGATAGCCTTCTCCCATTTCAACAGTGCGAACATTGGGTTGACTATTCTCGTTCGCGATAAAACTTGGGTTATAAGTGAAAGTAGCCATGATTAAGCAGGTGCTAAAAGCCCTCCAGGTCTTTGTTCATTAATAATTGTCCCCTTAACAGCAGCAGCGATAAGTTGACCAAGCATCTTGCCTTCCTCTTGATCTCCTTGCACCTCACTACCAGACGCATCAACATTGACCACCACGTTTGTTGTATTCCCTCCACCCTCAACACCTAGGTTTCCAGAGGCATGGCGCTTGAGGGGCAAAATAGCTTCAGGCCCCGCTTCTCCTAAAACGCCAAAGTTACCTGAACCTCCCATTGCAAAATAATGCGGAGAATTAACAACGCCTCCCTTCGCGTATTTAGTAACGTGACCACCTGAATCTATAACTCCACCTGTAGCAAAACCCAAACCTAAACCTGCCATGATCGGTTTAATGATCATTGCTCTAATTGCTATTCGTGCCATATCAGCAAGGATGCTTGTCGCTAAAGAACGAAAATCCAGTTTTCCCGTCATGACGAACTGAACCATTGCGTCCTCCATCCCTTTAAATGCTGAAACTGTCGCCTTTTTTATATCCCCTGCTGTGTCCTTAATGCTGTTGGCATATTCTTTCATCCCATCACTAATACTTGAACCAAACTTATCTGCCTCTTTTGTAACTTCCTTTGTTTCGTTTTTTAATTCATTTGTTGATCCATGAATTCTTTTTATATTTGCGTCGATCTCCTCTGTAATAGGGAGATACTTAGCCATTAGTTCTAAAACAACAGAATCAAGCGATACATGAATATCTTCTATACCTGCCTTGTAGTCTTTTAAGACTTTTGCCTCTTCCAATATTGCTTGAAAACCAACCCCATATTCGGAGGAGAAATTCTCAAAAACTCTTGATGTTGCATCATTACCTGTTCCAAGCCCTCTAAAACCACCAAAAGGCATCTGCCCCGCTTTTATATTTTCTCTTACTCTTTCTTCATCATCTGGATTTCTTAATCTGGCAAATTTATTTAGCGCTCCAACTCCAACAACAGGCAATGCAGTGAAAGCCTGTAAAAGAGGTGCGATATTTTGTAATAACTCGGTTATGTCTTTTAACAAAGGAATGACAGAAGGCAAGAACTCCTCTACTACAACTACCTGCAAATCTTCAATTGCATTTTTAAAGTTTTGAACTTGTTGTGCTGGACCTTGCAATGCTTCTTCTAATTGATCTGCTCCTTCTCTTTTAATATCTCCTAATGCAGCAATAACAATGTCAGCAGTAACTTTTCCTTGTTTTGCTAAATCTCGAACGTCACCTGTCGCCACATTCATTCGCCTTGCTATGGCTTGAATGATCATTGGAGTTTGTTCAAAGATGGCATTAAATTCCTGTCCTCTTAAAACTCCACTTCCTAATGCCTGACTTAACTGCAAGAACGAACCAGCCGCTTCTGCCGTTGTTGTTCCTGATAATTTCGCCGCCGTATTAAATCCATCAAATACAGTCTGTATATCTTCTAAACCAATCCCAACGGGCCTTAAACGCGCGTAGATCTGTGCAAACTGCTTATTAGCCTGCGTTGTACTTAAACCGAATGTTTTAGCCGCCTTAGCCGCCGCTTCTTGTGCCTCTGCTAGTTCGCCATATCCACGAGAAAGAAGGGTTAATCGCCTTACAGATTCTGTTCGTTCAATTCCAGCTTGTAATGATGCCTGCGCTGTTCTAAGTCCTAAATAGGTGACAGCAAGATTCTTAACTGTTCGACCAAGCCTTTTATATTGACCTTCTACTCCCTGCAGTGAACGACCTAAGTCCTGTATATCTCTTTTGCCACTGACATTCGCTCTGATATTTAATAGAGCATCCCAATTTATCGCCATAGCTATTGAGCCTCCTTATTCATGAGCTTCACAACAGTGGTTTCAATGATTTGTAAATCTTCCAGCACTTGTTGTTTGTTTTCTATCTTGTATAAGTTTAGAACCCCTATTACGGCGACATAGTCTAAACCAATAAATCCACTCATACTTACACGCCACTGAGTTTGACAACGAAGAAAAACCTCAAACGCAGGCCAGCAAGATCTCCACACACCATAAGGTTTCTCTGGTTCAGAATCAGGGAGAACAATCCCAAACGCTTCTGCGTCTTCTTCTAACTCTTCTTTTGAATCGCCACCTTTGCACCAATGCTCGGCAGCGCCTGTTAGTTTTTTAGTCTTGCCTTCCCTCTGCTTTCTATAAGAGCATCAGCGATTGCTTTTGCTATCCCAGGCTTATCAATCAAAGCCTTTAAATTCTTAGTCGTGAAAGGAACCTCCTCACCTTCTTTGTCCTGGATACCTCTCCAACCAATAAGAACTTGAGTGGCCCATTCGTAATCGCTTTTAGTAACTTCACCATCAGGATTAAATAATTCCTGTAGCTCTTCATTACCAATCACTCGGAACTCAGCCTCAAAAGTCATGCGCCGATAAGTTCCACCGCTTTGACCAACATCAAATTTGACAGGCCAAAAAATCGATGAAGGATCTTCTTCTAATACGAAAGCCATAGAGTTTATTATTTCTACTTAGGCTATAACACTTTAAGCAAAGGTCAATTTCACCTCGTCATTGCCCGTATCAGAAGGAATGTAACTCATTGGTAAATTCAACATTTGAATACCAGAATCATCACTGTAAGTAGGGTTCCCAATATCCACCTTCGGACATAGGACAGTTACTTGGTTACCTGCTGTAGTGCCATGCAAGAAGCAGACCTTTCCAGTGGTGTCTGAATTTGCCACTGTGAAGAAATCTTTTTGAGCCATAGTTGGCGCTTCAATCACTGCCTGACCTGTTGGGTTCCTATTGGTATAAAGCACCTCAGTATCTGATCCAACTAACTCTCGATAAACAATCTCAGAGGACATATCAAGACTTAACGATGAAATACGAGCAGAGTCATAATCCATTAACGAAACAGCACTTGTATTGCCTGCTTTGAAAAGTACAGGGGTCGTTTGCAAGGAGTATGTGGTCGAGGGGAGCGCCGTATCAGTTGGGCTGTTATAAATGCCAGTAAAAGAGAAATTGAACGTCGGAATTTCACCAACAGAAAGGTTGAGACTATAACTTCCTCGACAGCCTGTGCATTTATGTAAAACGCCTGAGTTGTTGAAGTAGATGGTTGTACTTTCGAAACCACTTGATCTTGGTAGGTAACCAACGTTTGCAGAGATGCTATATCCACTGCTTGATCCAGGAACAAAAGTCGCTGTTGAAGCTTTTACTGTTGCGACCTTAGAACTTCCCACATAGTCAACTATTAGACCTTTATGCCCGTTACCAGTTCCAGATGTGATGGTCACGATCATGCCGTTGTAGGCATCATCAGTTGCACTTGCACCAGAAGCCAAAGTAATGGTTCCAGCGCCACCAGCCTGAGAAGATCCAGTTACAGCAGAACCTGTTGTAGTGGCTGCCATTCCACAAGCACGCAGCAAACTATCCAGTCTCCCTGGAGTTCCAGCCGTTCCACTTCCAGCAATCTCACATTCAAAATTAACAGCAACTCTTGTATTAGCTAACAACTGGTCAGACGTTCCCATATAAGACCGAATCAAATCGCGGGATACAGATTCAGCTTCGATTGGGGTGACATCGAGATTCCTTACAAGAACAGCATCTGTTCCAGCAGGGGAAGAATCCACAGAATAACTCGATTCGATTTTTGTCTGGATTAATCGTGATCTGGATAGGAGTGCCATTGCTTTAGAACCTTAAAAATTTACTACGGAGACTTAATACGAGTTTAGACACCGTTAAGTCGACAGGTCGGTTAATTCAGTCCTATACCTCACATCCCAATTCGTATTGATCACTCCAATCGCCTGATCACCATCAACCATTGCAAAATCAACTCCCGTTGGAAGAACGTCAATCGCATATCCTCCAAGAGTTAAATCAGAAGTCATCTTTGCATGAACAGACTTGCAAACTGGATCTGCTACTTCATAAGGAGTATTAGAAGCAGAGCCTCTTACGATAATTGCAACCCTTACAGAGAGAGTCCAATCGATCTTAGGTAGCGTCAGGTTTTGTTGTGCGTCATCTCTTACAGGTTCAATCACCAAACTTGGTGACTCATCACGGGTTAAAGGTGTAACCCTCTCCCTGTAAATGCGTGTGCCAACATTTGTTGTCCCTGCAAGAACAGTCTTAATTTGATCGAGAATATTTTCTCTTTTACTAGTCATGTCTTCTGAACAGAAAGAACTGTTGTTAAGCCGTCATCTTCTTTCTCCGCCATCCTGACTGTATAAGCCACAGAATTAATAGTGATTGCATCCCCACTTTTCAATGATCCAAAATCGCTGGTTTTACATCTAAATGCATAATCAACAAAAAGGACCTGATCTCCCACAGCAACATTAGTCGGCTCATCTAAATGGCCTTTACCTGTAGTCGATCCAGCCGTTGCACTTACAGCAGAGGAATCACTAAAAAATACATCTAGGTCATCACTCAGCGTCATCAGTAGCTACAGCTTGCTTTTTAGGTTTGGCTTTTGGTTTAGGAGGACAAGCAGGAGCTTCTGTTGCTTTGCTTGCTCTACCCATACGAATCAATTCTTTTCCAATAGACTCACTTACTTCTTCAGTAGAGCCAGCCTCTAAATGCTGATTACCTGCAGCGCAGGTTTTAAGGATTAATACGTTCATAAAAAAAGAAGGGGCCGTTGCCGACCCCTGTGACTTTTAAGTTTATGTTGTGATGTCAGCGATCTTACCGAAGGAAACAGCGTTTCTTACGGCAACGTCAAGAGTCATAATTCCTCTGATGGAAGTAAGAGCCTTGCTAAAATCATCTGCATCTTCTCCGACAGTTATTTCTAAACCGCCGCCCCAGAAGCCAACAAGTGCTTGAGAGAAATCACCATAAACAAGTGCAGAGCAAACACCTGAAGATGAACCCTTAGTCAAGTTAGATGGCACTTGATTAGTAGAAAGAACGCCATAACCGTTAAGAGTTGCTGGAGTACCACCACGACCAATTGCTTGTAAGTCTTGGTTGTAAAGGTATTCACCGCCAGAAGTTTTTAACTTCTTAAGTGCGCCAATAACCTTAGCGTTTGTGATGTATTTAACGTTGCTTGTATTTACAGCACCGTTGTCTTCCATAACTGCGGTTTCAAGATCAACGACCTTGTCCATTGTTATGGCTCCACCATTTGTGCCAATCGCGACTGAATTTATACCAGAGGCATTGAGAATTCCCGTGGGCTGGCCTGAAGAACCAGATCCATTCAGGATTCCTAAGTCCATCGCCACTTGAAGACCGTCTCTTAGGTCATCTCTAATTAGCTGCTCAATTCCAGGAGTTCCTTGTAGAAGAACCTGTCGTGAGTGCTTCTGAATTGCTGCTAGGTTTTTTGGAGAAAGAGAAACTTGATCGAAAGTGCTGTTCGAAAAAGTAATCGCTGTAGTTTCAGAACTTAACCAATAAGTACTTCCGACTCCGCTAGCCCTAGGGATCGCCACATCACCAACGAGTCCATTTATGGTGCGAACGCCAGCGTTCAACATCACGCTCTGGTTGCGCAAGGCAGAAATAAAATCGCCAGCTAGAAGGTCAGTGGCGACAATGTTGCCTCCTACATTGGCTGTACCCGCAACGTAGGTTGCCCTTTCAGACAAAGCAGTGAATGGAACAAAGAAGCTTTTCTCTGTAGATCTTGCATGTCCCTTGCTCTCACATTCTTGTGAAAGCTCACGAACATAACCTGCTTCTCTTGAAGTCCAATCACCAGTTAGTAGTGAACGAACACCAGCAGAAATTTGATAATCGCACTGCTCTTTCTCTGTCATCTCAATAGGAGAGACAGTTTCTACAGGTCTTTTTTTAATTTCGGCAAGAGCCTTTGTACGAACCTCTTCTATTGGCATGCCGCTATCTTCTGCTGTCTTTGCAAGTTCAGGAAGATTGTGCGCAGCGCATAATTCGCGAATAGATGAAACTCTGGCGCGTTCTTTGCTAAGAACAGATTTCTCTGCTTCAGCACGCACCACTTCAAGATCGGGAGTGGTAGACATTTCTACTTTTTGTTCTAAGGGTTTACTGGGTGGTGCGACAGGAGTCGCGACAGCAGCGTCACTAGTACGCTCTTCTGCCATGTTAGATGGCGTTTCTTTGTTTGACGTAGGCTTAGCAGATCTACCAATGCCAACAGAGGGATCAGCAGCCAAGCTGCAGATGCTTACCTCGTGCGGACACCAGTCCAGGACGCGATACTGATTCTCGCCATCCTCCTCAGTTTTTCGTATTGAATACCCAGTAGAAACCCCTCTCAGGATTCCTTGTTGAACATCATTAAAAACTTCAGAAGGGAAGGGATTGTCAGAAAAGCGAACTTTTACATAGCCACGCTTATTTTTTAGATATGCCGACTCGACTACACCGATGGGCTTGTCTCTGTCGTGATTAAACAACAAAGGAGCCGCATCCTGTAAGCGAGTTAAGTCAACCGAGCTTTCTCTATGATCTAGGATTTCATTTCCTAGATAGCCTCTGTCGACTGGCAATTCAGAACTAAAGGGGAACTCAACTGTGCGCGTCTCATCGTCAATCTTAAATTTGACCGACTTAGGTTCAGCGCGTAGTTCAAGCTTCTCCTCTTGATCACGTTCCTCCATTGTTTTCAGAGTTAGCTTTCCCTTCTACTTTAACGATTCCTTTTTGCGTAGGGATAGCAGGGTTACTTTCAAAAGACAAAGCTAGTTGTTCTGCCTGCTCAACTTCTCGCTTTCTAGCTGCCATCAGTTCTTCTAAATCGCCACCTTGCTCTGCGACAATCTGGGCTTGAGTTTTAAATCCTGATCGGACTGCTTCCTTCGCAGCAGCTATCTCCTTTTGAGGATCGACAAACGCCCATCCTCTAAACAGCCATCTCACTCTTTTAAATCTTTCTGGTTCTGTTTCAAACGTTGGAAGATCTAAATTGCCACTAAGAACAGCTAATTCGAGCCAATAATCAAATATTGGTTGAAAAAAGCGATCTTGTAAAAAGCCTTGGATAGTTCTGTAATGATCGCGATCTTCTATAAGACTCAATCTTGACGAGGAATAGTTGGTTTGACTGAAATCACGACTCACACTTTCATACGAAACTCCGCAACCACTCGCTAAAGCACGCAACATTGCGCGAAGGAACGGTTCGAACTCTCCATTAGGTGCGTCTAGTTGTGGAACGGTTGCGGTCTCCCCAGGAGCTAAATATTTCCAGACCCCAGGCTCGAATTGTGAGACTCTTTCATCGTCATAAACATCATCACCAACTAGCTCTCCATCTGGTGAACTAATAAAACCCATTAAGCTACTGGCTGCACGCGCCCTGATAACACTGGCTTCTTGAAATCCCGCCAAATGATGCAGGTCTTGCAATGCGCTTGATAGCCAACTAACGCCACGAGTCTGCCCAGGTCTATCTGCAATAAATAAATGAATTATTTCATCGGCAGGCAAGAACATGTGTTGCTTTTGCCCTTGAGGAACAGGGAATGGTGTGTCTCCAGGATGCTGCTTGAAAAATGCATAACGCTTGGCCCTTTGAAATTGATCTCGTTCTATTCCCATCCTCCAAGTATTGTTTTTATTTGAAGTGGGGCCATTAAAGTCATCATCCAATTGATCACTTTCCAGTAGCTCTAAGGCAAAAGGAACTGTGCTTCGACCAAAAGGCTTTTTAATACAACGAACAAAAACCTCCCCAGATTCAAATAGGGATTTGACGATTAGACGACTTATATCGTTTAAAGAATCTCGACCATTAGCAGAACAGGAGTCATATCGAATCCACTCTTTCCAAGCTTTCTCTATTTGATCGTTGATTTTATTATCTAACTTCCCACCGCGTAATTTCCTGACATCGCATTGAATACGAACACCAGTGCCAACTACGTTTTGAACAATTGACCTTTGCGCTTGCCTTGCATAAACGTTATCCCTGCAAACTTGGCGTGTTCTATTTCTAAGCTTTTTATTGCTGGTTTTAATTTCACTATCAGCGCTGGTTCCAGCAGCCAACCAACTAAAAGTTAAACGAGAAGAAGTAGCTCCCGCATAGTTGCGCTTCCTTGAAGGAGATAAAAGTACAGGCTTTTCTATTTCAGATGTAAATAAGCCTTTCCAAGCGTTAATAATTCCCATTAGAAGCGAACAGCGAGATTTCTAGGGTTTCCGAGGCCCTGTGCAATTAATTCAGCTTGCTTTTCTCTCATACAAATAGCGTTCAATTCACCCAAACGCATCCTTAGATCTTTCATCTGAACGCGCTTAAAGGTCCTATTCCCGATTGTGTATTCTTGCGCTCCGTCTTCAAATTTACGAAGAGCAACCTTAATGTTGTCGCGATCTATTTCATTCTGAGTTCGAGTATCAAGCGCTCCAGGAGTCCCGCTATATGCAAGCGATTCTTTAACCTTAAATTCACCAACTGCTAATTGAAACTTCTCGCCTCCTTTATCAACGATGGCAGTCCAAGACCAATCACCCTTGTCAAAGTTGCCAGTATCAGTTGCATTAATCGTAAATTGCCATCCACTGTTATATGCGCTCCCAACTGAAATGTGACCTTCAGAAGCAGTATTTGTTCGGAGGTAATAAACCAAAGACCAGCCGTCAGTACTGGTTGCGTTTTGATCGAACGGCACAGTTGCCGAGTCATCACGCCACTTAACAGTTGTCCCTGCTCTTATAACGGAGGGAAATTCAGAAGTCCACACGATTGAAAACTACCACTTGTGTATATAACCCTGTTTAGGGGCTTGTTTAGATTTTAGATGTTTCTTTTGCGTAGGATTAGCAGCCTCTTCCAGTCTTTTAGTAAATTGCTCCCAAATCGACCTGCGGTCATAACGCATATATAAACAATTTAAAGCCGCGTAAGAATAAACAAGGGTGTCTAAACTTTCGTTCCTAGCGCTTGGTTTTTTGACCCATTCCCTATGAGCAAAGCCACCTCGGTTATGCCTCATTACCTGTTTCTCTGCAGTTAGCTGTTCAAAGTATTCATTAGTGGTCGACATGTGAAAGTGCAAATAACCAGGCCCAGGTTCATTGTGTTTTAAACGCGAAAATAAAGTCGTTTTTATCGTGTCACTTCCTACTGGATAAACCAAAGCACCACCCTTTAAAGCTTTGCCCTTATAATTAATATCCACTTTTGTTGGTCGTCCTATTGCTGGTTTATTTCTTTGCGACTGACCTTTAATTGCTATAACTCCCTGCCTCGTTCTTTCTCTTGCGTACTGGTAAACCTCAGAAGTGAAATGTCCACCAGAGTCGATTGCGATTATATCGGGCCTTAATTTCACACCAGAAGCATGGGACCATTCACGTAAAACAATCTCATCTAGTTGCTTCCATATTTCTGGTCGTCCAGGGTCACCATAAATTTCTTGATGATGAAGTAACCATCCTTCTTCGCAATCAGAAGGTCCACGCCACGCAAAAATCGAAATAGCCAAGCGATTGTCCTGGACATCAACCGCACCAGTTAGAGCAAGACTTTCTTCTGGCATCACTCCAGGTTCGTAATGCTCGCAACGCTCCATTAATGCATTAGCAGAAATCTTGGAGGCATAATCTTCCTCCCAAGTTTCACCAAGAATTGTGTTCACCCAAGTTTTAAGCTTTGGTGCGTCATGTTTGCTTTTTAAAAAGTCCTCACATATTTCTTCCCATGACTTCCAACCCAATGGGCTGTATAAAGAAGAAAGGTGGAAGCCTGCGGTTTTCCCATCACCTTCTGCTGTTGCTATCCACCTCCCATTAATTAAAAGTTCTGTTTTGTGAGCCTCGCTAAAGCGCTCCTTGCAATGCTCGCATTCATAAACGACAGTTGATGGGTCTTCGTTTTCCATTTTTAACTGCGGCCATTTCAACCAATCCAAAGTTCCACAAGAAGGACAGGCGACATGAAATCTACGTTGGTCACTTAATAAGAACTCAGTCTCAATTCTTGAATAGTCCTTGATGGTCGGAGTACTTGCCATAAATATTTTTCTACGAGCAAAGGTTGTCGACCTACGTTCAGCCAAAGAACAAGGATCGCCTTCTCCTTCTACGTCCACAGGGAACGCATCAATTTCGTCAAGGAAAATGTAACGGCAAGGTGTACTTCTTAGCCCAACAGCAGAGTTAGCCCCAGTAAGGAGCATCATGCCTCCAGGAAATTCCTTCGAAAATAATGTGTTTCCAGAATCCCTAGATCGAGGAGAAGCTATCTTTGCCCTTAAGCGAGGTGTCTCTTCAATCATTGTTTGAAGCCTTTGTTTAGAAAGCCTCTTCGAGAGTTCAACAGTTGGTTGCACTGCGAGTAGAGGTCCAGGCGCGTGATCGATTATGTAACCAAGCCAATTTGATCCGCATTCTGTAGCTCCTAGTTGAGCGCCTTTCATAAATACAACTCTTTGAACAGGATCAGATGCAGATAAAGCATCCATTATTCCGCGCAAGTATGGAGTTCTATCAGTCGACCAAGGTCCAGGAGCAGCAGAAGCACGACTCGAAAGTATTCTGTGCGAATCGGCCCATTGACTAACCGTCAGTTCTTTTTCAAAACGAAGAGACTCAAGGCTTTCTTCTAGTAATTCATCAATAGCTACTGACACTTAAACCCTCCAATGCAATGGCGATTTCTTTTGTTAACAAATTGTGAATCTTGGCTTGCTCCGTCTCTGCGGCTGCGATTGGAGCGATTCGATCAGGGATTGCCTTCAAAGAATCACGCAAACCCATGTGCAATTTTGCAAGTTTTAATTTCAAATCTGACTTATCAACCAACTTGGCACTTTTCTCTCGATATTCCAATTCACAAAGCCTGGCTGAAAATGCTTCTCGAATAGCTCGACTCCTAGCGAAAGAAGGAACAGCACGATGATCTGCTTCTTGCCTTCGTAAGTTTTCATCTAAATTTGGCGCTCCACCTAAGCCACCTCTATCAGGTGATCTCGTTCCAGCTATTTCTCGATCCAGGGCTTCTTTATCTGTAATCATGTAGGTTCGGCCCTTTTTGCGAAGGCTTGGCAACCTTCCCGTAGCTGCCCAACGAATTAACGTCGTATAAGCAACATCACATTTAGTTGCATACTCTTTTAATGTCATGCCGCTATCACCTCCATTTGTTCAGTTGATGGCTTGCAAATAGCTGTTTTAGATGTATATTCCTCCCATCTTTTAACGATTACATCGCAATAACGAGGATCTAGTTCCATTAAGCAAGCTTTACGTCTTGCTCGTTCCGCAGCAATAATTGTCGTCCCAGAACCACCAAAAGAATCTAAAACAACGGCACCCTGAACGGAGGAATTACACATCTGATATTGGAATAAATCAACAGGCTTCATTGTTGGGTGTTCCTTGTTCCTACTTGGTCTGTCAAATTCAAGAACCGTTGTTTGTTTTCGATCAGTATTCCAAGTGTGAGCAGCACCTTCTTTCCAGCCATATAAACAAGGCTCATGTTTCCAGTGATAATCTTGCCGACCCATAACCATTGTTTGCTTTAACCAAATCAAGCACTGCCTTACCCTCCAACCCATCTCATCTGCAGCCCCTCTAAAATTCAACCCTTCTGAATCTGCATGCCAAATATAAAAAGGAGCGCCAGGTTTCATCACTGCATCTGCGGCTGTATAAACATCAACAAGAAACTGTCTGAAATCTTGAGCGTTCATCGAGTCGTTTTCTATAACTTTTCCATCTGTCCTTCTGTTTCTTTTTCTAGCTTGCTCTGGTGTTTCATTCCCAAGATCAACATTGTAAGGAGGATCAGTAAGCCAAAGATCTGCCTGCTTACCATCCATCAACCTTTCCAACTGTTCAATACTTGTTGAGTCACCACAAAGAAGACGATGCTCACCCAATATCCATAAATCTCCAGGTTTCGTTATTGGGTCAACTGGAACTTCAGGAATCTCTTCTGCTTCACCTTCATAGGCAGGGTCCAATTCCTCCGGCATCAAATCCGACAATTCCTCATCACTAAAACCAAGCAGGCTTATATCGAAATCATCAACGACCAAATCCTTGATCTCACTGCGTAATAGCTCCAAATCCCAACCAGCATTAAGAGCAAGTTGGTTATCAGCCAGAACATAAGCTCTTCTTTGTCTTTCACTTAAATGATCCAGAACAACTACAGGAACTGTAGAGAGGTCTAGTTGCTGCGCAGCACAGAGGCGACCATGACCAGCAATAATTCCATCGCTGCTATCAACCAAGATCGGATTCGTAAAACCAAACTCAACAATTGACTTCGCTATTTGTGCAACTTGCTCCTTATCATGTGTCCTTGCATTTTTCTCATAAGGCTTGAGTCGATCTAAAGGCCACAACTCGATTCTTTGAGCCATGTGAATAGATAAATCCTTACCGATTTCTTCAACCACTAAAAAATGAAAACCACTAAAACCATCTTAGACACATGAAAACCACTCAATCGGTTTTCGTTGGCTCACGCTAGAAAAAAATCGAGGTGCGAAAATACCCGCAAACCTAATGCGTAGAAGGACCCGTTGATACCGTTACATTCATTACAAATAGCCCTTCTTCTTCTGTATTTTTATCTCCTTAGCTAATGCTTTGAAGAAGTTCTTCCTAAACGTACCAGTGAATGTACCAGCCGCGATGTCTTCTACAGGGAAGGTTTGGTTGTATCGAGGAGCCGAGTCAGTTACATAGAAAACTGTGTGGAATCCTCTCTTAAGATTTGTTGTTACGGGTCTACCACCTCGGATACTTCCTCGACCACCAGTGCCTTTGGGTTTCTTACCAACACGACCATAGATGCCATAGTCTAAGCCGCCAGGAGTAGCGGTAAAGAAGTCAAGGCTTGAACGCTTGCGCTTGCTTTGCTTAGAGCCAGAAGCGTTAGAGGTAAAGCCTGAGACGTTGTATCCTTTAAGCCTGCTAATAACTGTTTGATACATCGAGCCAGAGATATTGCCATAGGGGTTGAACTTCAAAGGGGCTGCACCAGTCGGAACTATGAACTGCCCAGGTCCTATTACCCCAGACCGTCTTAGTTGTTTCTCTGTACCCTTTGCCCCACGTGCTTCCTTCCCTGACTTCCTAGCAACCTTAGCCATTGGCTGTAAGTATTTAGCTGCTGGCGTGGCGCTGCTATTAAAGCCCGTAAGGTAATCGTCTTTGAAACCAATTTGAACGTTGAGCCTATTGGTGTGTGGCTTAGTAGCAATCACACTATTGGTTGTCCATCTAACAGGTTGATCTATATATCGAGGGATTTGTGCAGATATAGCTTTCTTAGCCGACTGCCCACTGGCTGCCATAGCATCTCGAACCATCCAGGGAAGTTGCCTGTTCAAACGATCCGTGAAGTTCTTTAGTTGAGGGAGTTCGCTTCTTAGTTCAAAGCCAATGGTCGCCATAGCTTATGGAGAGTAAACGTTAGGACTTCGCTTGAAGTGCTTATACCATGATGACTCAGTAGTAAGAAGAGTGGCATCAATACGAATATCTTCTAATAGATGTTGGCGGAGGATCTCAATGCCAATGTTCTGTTCGGGTGTGTTTCTATACCCTCGAAAGATATTCCTCCAATCCTCTGGGGAGAAGGTGTTCATTTGATTTGATAAATGCTGCTTACTCAAAAGGCTGAAGAGATGCCCTGAGTTATTTACAGCATAGACAAATCATACAGAGCAAAGCCTATTAATTGTTTTTTCGCATGCTTCTAAGTTGTATAACCAATTACGAGAGCCAGGAGTTTTTCTTCGATAATGCTTACCAAGATCAAAACTAGAATCTCTCATTTTTTCCATAGTTCGAACTGAAACCCTAGCGTGAGCAGCTAGTTCTTTGATAGTGACCCAACTCGTCATTTCGGCAGTATTCGCGTCTGTTCATATTACTATGCTCTCTTAGCAATAGCAACTCTCTCGGCTTCTCGGAATGCTTCTTTCGTTGTGGCGCTGGTTGCCCAAGGATACGAACGAAGGTGAGTTTCGAGCGAATGCCCCATTGCGCTTGCAATATCGCCAGAAGGAATATTTCTTTGATGTCCTCTTACAGAGAAGGAATGACGAAAACTATATGAACCAATCCTTTCTCCCCTTTTTGCAAGCTTTTCTTGTAGCTCTCGAAATGCTGGTCTTTTTTTGAAATACTTGAGCGCCGCATCTCCAACTCCACCTTTTCCTTTCAAGGAAGGCAAATCAATCTCATCATTTTGTAAGCGCCACAATAAATTCCAATTTTGCCCTGCAACAGATAAAGGTAAAAGTTCCCTTGGTTTAGTCACGCCTGCTCCAGCCCTTTTCTGATAAGAACACCATAAATAAGGCTCTTTTGATTTTTTATTTGTTTTTACTTGTAAGTGTTTTAGTTCTACGGGCCTTAAGCCATAAACAGCCATAATCATGATCGCTGCTACCCAACGAGCGCCAGCAGGGGTTTCTGGCATTCCATCTATTAAAAACAATATTTCTTCTTCAGTAATTGCATCTACCTTTTGAGTTTTAACATTTGCTGGCTTCCTACCAATATGAGATTTTCTATTTGCTGGAGGATTCCAATTAGAAGAAAAGTTCTCACGCTCCACGCAATAGGAAAGAAACTGGCAAAGATTATTTGTTCTTCTTTTCCTGGATGGGCTGCCTACTTCCCACTCTCGAATGCATAGGTCAATTAAGTCTGCTGGATTGGTTGGAGCCTTTTTTCCTACTAAATAACCAACGGCCATCTTTAAGACTGGAGAATAATCGTGCTTCCAAGTTCCCTCAGAGATATTTGTATCGTGCTTTATTTTTTGCTCTTTGAAGCGATATAAAGCGCCAACCCAATCCTCCTCGTTGATAGGACTGCCACCAATAACTTTTTTAGAAGCCTCTTTAATTGAGGAGCCTTTTTTAACGAGTTTTCTTATTTCTTCTGCTCTAAGGAAAGCTTCGCCAGAATTGCTTTCATGCCACCTAAGACCTAAAGGTGCAGCCTTTTGAAGTCCTCCAGGACGATGATGAATACGAATCATTCCATCGTGTTCTCTAACGCCCCAACCTTTACCAAAACCTTTAACTTGCTTCTTCAATCCATCGCCATCCCACATGCGAACTACACAAAAACTACACAAATCATAGACGCACCTTCGCGAACCGTCACGAACCTTGTAACTATAATCTAGTGTTTAAGCGAGATGTCAGTGGTGGACTATGGGGTATCGGGGGCTTTGGGAGCACTAGGTCGCAGGTTCGAATCCTGTCGCCCCGATTAGTAATAGCAAAGGATCTCAGCGAAGTAGAAAAAAGGCTGAAAATGCCATCTACACAAAAACTACACAATAGAACTCAGTTAGGAGGCTGTTTCCTATGAAGTGGGTGCATCTTTAGGCGCATCTTTCTCAACCAACGCGCTTCGATTTGCCTCACCCTTTCCCTACTAATATTCAGGATCTTGCCAATCGCGACATACGTGAGAGGACCAAGTTCATCAATACCAAAACGCAACTCAAGCGCCCAACGATCTCTTTCTGGTATATCGGCCATTAATTCATCTAGCTGCTCAAGGCCATGTTGAATTTCTATCTCCTCCTCTGGACTACTTTCATTACCTGAAATCAAATCAAGAATTGTTGTTTCTTCGTATAACTTGCTCGTTGGATTAGTGAGTTGATCCAGGCTTGAAATTCTTGGGGTGTGTTCCAAATAAGCCCTCATTGTGCAAGGTCTGATTTCGCAATATTTAGCGCATTCATCCATAGTTGGATGACGACCATTTTCTTCCTTAAAAGCCTCTGCAAACCTTGCGACTTTTTTTTGAATCGTTATTGCATTAATCGGAAGCCTAATGCTGCGATCTGACATTGAGATGGATCGCGTCACAGCCTGCCGAACCCACCAATATGCATAAGTCGAAAACTTATAACCACGAGAAGGATCAAACTTTTCGATTGCTCTAGACAAACCAATATTTCCTTCTTGAATCAAATCAAGCATGGTCATCGTGCTTAAATTTGCTTCTGCATATTTTTTGCTGATATGAACGACTAAACGCAAATTTGCATTAAAAATCCTATTTTTGGCTTTAAGACCTCTTTTTATTCTTTTTTTTTGTGCCGCCGTTGGATTAGGTAAATCTCGAATGGCCATGTAAGCCTGGACTTCATTCCCCAGGCTTATCTCTTCGCTTGGAGTTAATAAGGGAATACGACCTGCTTGTTGCAGATACCAAGCAACGCCATCATCACTCATTTAGAAAGGCATCTCTTCTTTCTTCCCAGAAGTCACACCCAATAAGAATGGGTTTCCTTTTTTAGAAGTCCTTGGTAAAAGCTTCTGGTTAACCGTGACGCATCTTTCTCCTCTTTGATTTTCTGTTTTAGGAGTAGCTGGATCATTTACCCAATCCCACAACTTTTTTATTTCTTCAATAGGCCATTCAGCCTTAGACCAATGTTCGTTTTCTTTTCCATCAATCTTTGAACGATTGAAATTACTAAACAACGCAAACGCGTCTTCTTTGAAATCAGGCATGGTTTTGTAAATCAGGGTGAGTTTCTATAAGCCTGTTAAGGCCAGTGTTATCGCTTAAATTATTTTCTTTTTGCCAAGACTTAAAAATATGCCAGTTCGGTTCTTTTAATTTCGCTCCAACGTGAAACCTACGTTTATGAGCCTCCACTTCAGATCGCCACTGCCAATCAGCCATTCCCATAGGCCGCGCTCTTCTTGTGACCCTTTGACTTCTTTGATTGTCGTTAAATTCCGCTTCCATTAGGTCAGTTTGTTTGTGAAACGATCAATAAATTCAATGTGGTGAGGCTCTTGAACGTGTGCTGTAAAGCTTCCAGTAAAATCAGGAAACTTTTGTTTGTAAGCAACTTTCAAGCCAGGAATTAAAGTCGGGTGCTTTTTAGCCCATTGCTCAAGATCCAATAAATAAGTTTGGATAAAACTAGGCTCAGCTGGTGGTTGTTTGATATTCTCTCCGTTTTGCGTAGGAATAGCAACTGGAGGTTTTAAAGAAGAGGTTGTGGGTTGGTCTGTTTCAATTTGATCCACAATGTCAGGCATACCAGCAGAAATGCCGAGCATTTTTAAATATGCATACCTTGAGCGATATGTGACCCCTGCACCCCAGTCTTGATTTGGCTCTCGCATCGAACCTTTAATGAGTTTGGTTTTGCCAGAAATTGACTCACCACTTTTATGTAAAAGATGAGTTACCAGGAACTCGCTCTCTCCATCAGACTCAAAGGTTTGAATACAAACCAAACCCTGCTTACCTAGCAAAGGAACTGTGATGCCTTGTATGTAAGACAAAGGTGCATATTTACTGGAATGAACGCCAGTAGTCTTTTCTTCTATTGCTGGAAGAGTTTTGTGGAACTCAATCAAAGCAGAAGGAAGTTCTTTTAATGTTTGAAAATCAGCCATTACCCTCGTTGATTGATTTTTTCGCTTTTTGAAGATCGAGATGCCAACCCTTAACGGATCGCTGTTCGTCTGAATCTAATTTATTCCAGTCGAGTGTACGAATAGATTCATCAAATGCTTTTAAAGCAGAGTCCACTATTTGCGCTGTTGACTCCTTGAGCGTGCATAAAAAGTTATATGCTTTGTTTTCATCTGTGGGCATAGCAAAAGTCGAAGTATGCTGATATTACTATTTAAACGTAAGGGGTCAACCCCTAAAGATTGAATAGTAAAATGTTGGATATAGGTTAAATAGTAGAGCTAGTCAAGTCAATTGATTATCAGTAAATATGAAGGTTGATGTATCTTTTTTAACTTTTATTTAGCACTTGCAAGTAACACCAATTTAGAGTTGGCTTCTTCTATCTTCTTAGACAATTCTCCCGTAGTCATATCTTTCAACCCAATACATGCTGGACATTGCTTGTATTTTCCAATAACAAATTTAGCTTCTTCGATTGTGAGGATTCTTTCACCTCGCAAAACATCTTGAGCCATGGAAGCAACTTTTTTATCTTTGACCTGTTTCATCGATTTGGTTTGGCATAAAGCGTCCCAACATTCTTTATTGCTGAACATATTCTCCCTTGCAACTTTCTTAAAGGCTCTTTCTAGCTGTTGCGCAAACTCAGCCAAGAAGTCATTGGTCAATTCTTCAGCCTTTGTATAAAGAGGATTGATTGGTTGCCTATTTCCAAACATGGCTTGAAAATCCAAGGCCGTTGCTACTTCGCCTTTATGGTTTAAATATGGCTCTGCTGCTTTCAAGCGATCTTTTACAACACGAGACAAACTAGCTGGAAAGTTGTTCTCTGCTATGGCGAAATTATATGCTTCACGAGCAAACCAAAATTCTCCTTTAGGATCTAAGGTTCCCCTTTCCCAATATGCAACCTGAGAATTATGAAGAGGAACACCAGCCGCCTTAGCCCAATCGTGGCAATTTTGTTGGGATAAAAGATTTATTTCTCGCCATCGTTTATCGCTTTTCCCTGTACCTAATCGAGCTTCAAACCTTAAAGCTTGTTCTTTGGCCCAGTCTCTTTTACTGCTAGGCATAATTAGGAAAAGTTGTAAATAGTAGGGGTGAACCCTTTGTTACGAGAACACTAACCTATTTTTACTTAGGAACAAGTTCTTGTAACGACTAAATACTCTATTAAATACATTTTGCTATGCAGGTATCAGAGATACCTTGCGCTATTTAGGGATATAAGCTTTACTAAGCACCAATAGTAAGTCTAAGGGTTAACCCCTAAATGCCTGATCCTGAAATTGATCTCGATAAAGAGAGACGAGCCTACGAAATGCTGCGTTGGGTTCCATATTCCTTCCCTGCTGATTTCAATATGGAATTAGCCCTTCTTGGGGTTTACTCCAAAGCACAAAAAGAACGCTCAGACAAAGCGCTTGATGAATTTGAAAAACAACATCCTTACGAATCAAGCCCAGAACTCGCAGCCTTCCGTAAACTCGAAAAACTCGGACGATTTACTCAGTCGGACTATTACTCACCAACCAAAGCACAAGAAAGCTATTACACACGTGAACTTAAGAGATTTACAAGAGACAGACACAGCAGCGCTCGTAAAAGAACACAAGAAAGACTTGCAGGGAATAAAAGACCGCGCCGCCTTTCTAGTAACTTCTGAAAAAGACCAGCAACAGCAATTTTATCTACTTAGGCTTTTTGTTCAAGATGGCAACACGCCATTACGAGATGCCGAGATTCGCTCTTACCTAACAGAAGCAAGATCAAATTTAAGTGGAGCCGCCAAGCCTAGAAGGAAAGGAGAGCGAATGGATACCACTCCCACTCCTTGGGTTTGGGAAGGTGTGGTTATGGCTGGAACAACGAATTTATTAGTAGCTCCTCCCAAAGTAGGAAAGTCTGCATTAATGGCAGGAATGATCGGAGCGTGGTGGAGAGGAGATGTGAATTACTTGGGCCATCGACTTCATGGGAAATGCAGCAAATGCTTCATAGTTGGAACCGACCAGCCAGAAAATGATTGGTTTACCATTCTTAAACGAGAAGGTCTGACAGCAAATAATGGAGAACTTGCTGGACCAATTGAATGCCTATGGCATACAGGAGCACCACTACATTTAAACGATAAAGGAATTGCAGAACTAGAAACGATTGCTTCTCAAAACCCAGGAGCGCTTTTTTTACTAGATAGCTATCACGCCTGTGTAAGCCCTTTAGGGATAGATGAAGCAACAAGTGCATTTGATGGACCAGCACGAACGCTTGCCTCTGCTCTGGCCCCATATCAAGCCACTCTGGTCTTAATTCATCACACCAATAAATCAGTAGCTGGTGGAAACGCTACGAATGCATCAAGAGGAAGTAATGCCCTTCCAGCCTGCGCAAGTTTAACGATCTTGATGAATTGGTTAAAGCAACCAGCAGAAGGCCAAACTCAAACTGATTTTCGAGTGGTTTTAAAAACGCAAGGCCGAGCAAAAGGAACAACAATGGTTGCTGAATTAAAAGACGATGGATGGATTAGTCATGGTGATGGAGCAGAAGCAATGGCCCAGGAAGCGCGAGCAGATGCAGAACTAGATTTACAGGGACGACAAGCCGATGCATTTGATTTCATTCAAGAAAGATGGGACCAAGGAGAATTTCCTGTAACAGCAGCAGAGATAATGAATCGATTAAATATTGAACGGAATAAGGCTCATCGCTGCCTAGCTCAATTAACAAAGAAAGGTTTGATTTATAAATCTGGAGAAGTTGGAGCGACGTTAGATGGAGGACGACCAGCAGCTTTATTTCAACCAATAGGTAGCCTCCCCCCAGACCCCGTGATAAACGTCACTAAGGGTGACAAACCCTCGCGCGCGCATGAATTAAAGGGTTTATCACGTTTGTCATCTTATATACAGGTATCACAGGGAGGGGGGTTAATCACACCCCTAAAAGGAACCCCTGTTGAGAGAAAGGTCAAAGATAAATGGCTTAACGGATATGTCGTTCATGAGGGGTCTAATCCTCACGCGATCACGATTGCGAAATTAGGCAGCCCCAACGTTCAATTTAAAAACCTGCGTTGGGATATTGACCTGCGCCCTTGTTCGTCCTTTTTTGCTACTTCTACTTATGACAGAGAACATCCATTGGAGTCCGATGAAGGACCTGCAATTTTATCCATCGATTCACCGTTACCGCCTGAATCAGAAATGGGTCAAGTATTCAATCTCCCAAGTGATCGACACGAGGGATCAGAAGACGAAGGAAGCGCACGAGAGGACGCGTTCTGAATGGGAACCAAGAGGCAATCATGTCCATGCCTGTTTAGAAGCTTTTTTGTTAAAGCAAAAACCACTCGATCCTGGCAATTACAAAGATTGGGTCGATCCCCTCCTGTCCTATGACTTCTGGAATAGATGGGAAGCCGTCGCGTGTGAACACAGAATGGTTGATTTAACTTTTCCTGGCGGTATAGCTGGCTCTGCTGATTGTGTTTTACGTCATAAGGAATCAGGAAACTATGCCTTAGCTGATTTAAAAACACTCAGCGCTTCTGGTAGGAAACGAGACATTAGTTCCCAACTTGGTGGATACCTTTCTCTTCTTAATCATTGCCACCCTGATATTCCAATTACTAAGTGCTTTGCAGTTTGGTCTAAACCAAATCAAACCTTCACCAGTAGTTATAAAACCCATGACTGCATTGCTGAATATGAAAAGAAACGAGAAGCCTTCTTTGCAAATCAACCCCAAATTTAAAATGCATCAAACAGATTTATTTTCGCCTCAAATCAAAAAAGAGGAAGCAATGGACCGCGTTGATAAAAACGCCAACGAGGACTTTCGCCGCGTAGCTTTCAAAGCACTAGTGAACCACGCAAGGCATAAGGAATTTATTACGGCAAATGATGTCTGGGATGGATTGGATCTATTAGGAATAGAGACTCATGACAACAGAGCATTAGGGCCAATATTCTTAAAAGCAGCTAGAGAAGGATGGATCGAAAAAACAAACCAAACAATGCAAAGTTCTCGCTCCTCTCGCCATGCTGGTGATGTAAGAGTATGGCGTTCTTTATTATTTAACCCTGCTATTGCTGCGTAGGCTTGCCAAGGGTTAACCCTTAAGGCATGATTCACACACCTGCAATCTTATGAAATGCAAGAACTCAAGAAGACAGTCGCGTTCGCCATTATCGGCACTCCTTTTGTTTTGTTTTCTTCCTATCTGGCTTCTGATCTCCGTTCCCTTGGTGATGTCCATGAAACTTCTTCATCGTCTATTGCTGCTATTGCTACGCAAAACGCAGAAACACAAAGAGCCGATTTCGTTTATTCGGTCTCCCAGCATCTCCAAAGATATTGAATCTGATACTTACTTCATTTACGAAGAAACCCCAGAAGAAGAGGCTGAAAACATAAAAGTATGGATGGCTCTATTTGACGATCCATTTGTTCAAGCCAACTTAGTGAACCATTTAGAAAATTGCTTTACAGCAAAACCATTACCACCTGTCCCATATAACGAATTTGATGACCCACTCTATTGAATCCGAATTTGATCAAATCAAACAAAAAGTTCTTATGAATCCTTTACCTCGCGTCTTTCAAGAAATAAAGAAATTAAAGGAAGAGATCAACGAACGAAATGCACGACTCTATCTTTTAAAAGAAGAAATTGATGAGCATTATGAAAAGGGAAATATCAAAGAAAAGCACTCAGAAGAAGGGGTGACCGTTACTAGGAAAAAATGTCCTCAACGATATGAGTTCTCAGAAATGGTTGATCAATTAAAAGTGGAACTGAATAAAAGAAAAGCGATGGAAATAGAAGACGACATCGCAATTGCAAAACCTACGATTTACACCTGGGAAATTCGTCTTGCTAAAAGTGAGACTTGAAGAAAAAATCCAACACGCTCAATTGCGTATTAAGGAACTGGAATTATTAGTTACTAAATGGAAGGAACAAGAGAAATCAAAATTGAAGTTATCGGAGCGCCCATCCCTCAAGGTTCCTTAGTTGGTAATCCTCGGTTTGGTGGTTTGAGATATAGCAATGATGCGTTGCTAAAAGAGTGGCGTTCAAAAGTCATTATTGCTTTGGCTGATGAATGCCCAGACAATTGGGACCAAAGCGCTCCTCTATTTGTATCTGCCAATTTTAGATTTGTTAGACCAAAGGGGCATTTTGGAAAAAAAGGATTAAGACCTTCTGCCCCAAATCACAAAGCAACAAAACCTGACCTGGACAAGCTAACGAGGGGCATAGGAGATTCCATAGAACAGGCAGGTATTGCTAGGAACGATTCACAAATAGTTCAGTGGTCAGTTCTAAAAAGATGGACCGAAGGCCAGGAACCTCCAGGAGTAACGCTCACAGTTAGAGAGATATAGCGGCAGTAATATTGTTAAGCACCAGAGTGTTCACCTGTGGAAACTCAACTTCTCCACAAGATCAAGTGTTCTCTTTGCTCATACTGCCTGCGACGTAGCGATTCTCGGTAATAGGTTGTGTGTACTAATTGACCTGATTTGGTAATGCGGTGATACAAAATATTTTTAGCTTGTGCCAATACAGGCCATCTGCTTGTGCGCGAAATGTGCCAGAAATCTTTATCAGTATGCAGAATAATTATTGGTCAAATCCTGAGATGCTAGTCAGTGACTAGAAAATACTTATAAATAGTACATGCAACCTAAACGAAAATAATTAACACCTGGGCTATATAACACGCAGGCAGCGATGCCTTCATTCACATAGGAGTTTATTCATGGGCGTACTTGCTGACGCACTACGCGAGAATCTCAGACAACTTGCTCAGTCTGATGCTCGTCGGCTACGAGAGCTTGATTTGATTCTCAAGGAATCACGAGCAGTAGATGAAAAGCTAAAGAAGCTTAAATAGCAACACAGCCCGCACACGCGGGCCTTTTTTTGACTGCTTCTAACACGCGCAGTCTTTTTTTATGCCGTAACACAGGCGAACACATTAGGGAGTGTGGTTGCCGAGGGATAGATAGCCCCATTCATAGGACCCGCCTTATTTACGCGCGCGCGCTCTTGTATTCGGCTGCTCCTCGGCAGGTTTAAGTTTATGCCTCCTCTTCTTCGCAGCAAGGACAAGTTGGAGCGTATAAAGGCTCTTCTCTCAAAATACAAGTCATAACCATCATCGCTGCCATACTTCCTGTTACTTCTTCATTGAATACTAAAGACACCCCATGCGCTTGTTCTTTTTCAATTAGGTCAACCATCCAATGTATCCCATCCTCAAAAACAGCAATGCCTGTTTGAAAATAACACTCTGGTTCATGTTCGTTGGTATCTAGCTGGCAAATAGAAAAGCCAGGTCCATATCGTTCGTCTTGAATAATGAGCGCTCGATAGTCACTCATTTCTAAACCTGCGACATCAAAACCAATATCAAGGTGCTTTGCAAATTCAGCAGCATTTTTGCCAAGTTCAGGAGCAGGGTCTTTTCTGTACTTTGGCTTTGATTTCTTTTTAATAGAGTTCATGAATGGTTACCTCTCGGAATAAAAAAACCCCTCAAAAGAGGGGATGGTGGTTTAGTTAATAGGGAAGAGTTCAACTACTTGCTTTTTGGCAGAGGTTAGAAGAAGTGCAGCATCTCTAAGAGCTAGTGCAAATTCCTTATCGTGAGTAGCTAGGCGGCGTCCTAAATCTCTTTTGTAATCATTGAGCGTTAGAGCCTTGTTTTCTAGCTGTGCCTCCAACTCTTGAATATAAATCTTTGATTGCTTGTGATAATTTTTGTAATCGGCAAGTTTAGATTTCGAGTTGATTGTTTGAGAAATCATTTGAAAACCTCATGAATGGTAATGCCTCTCGGCATCTATATAATACCTTGTTATTTAGGCTTAGGGGTTAACCCTTTACTAATTAAACATATTAAAACATACTTGAAGAGGTGCCTGCACGCACCAACTCACTGGTAGGGGATCAAGCCATGCAGGCTCTTTTAAAATAGATAGGTTGCTATGAGGACGCAATAAGTTAATATTCGTATAACGCGTTAGTTCATCGCCTCTGCTCCTAGGACAGGGGCTTTGTTCTGCCTAAAATTAATCGTTAGCAATGCGCCAATAACGATTCTTCCATTTGTCGTATATTTCCAATTCTTTTTTTAATCGCTCATAAGTCAGCACTTCTTGGTGCAAGCCAGTGAAGGTATTTGCATGAGGATGAGAAGGGTCATCGCGATTGTCGAGGCGATATAGGGTCTCCATGTATTGATTCCTGGCAGCGTTTTCTTCGATTGAAATTTCCTTCATTTTGGAGTGTCGGTAGTCTTTGGTTTCATCTTCTTGATAGTATCCATAATAACTGCTACAACTCCGTTTTGACGTAGTTTTGAAGCACCAATTAATTCAGATACAAGCGCGAAAAAAGCCCAGAAGATTGGACTACTTAAAACATCAGAAAAATTCATCTAGAAGGTTTCATAGGGCAACGCTCTTCTAATCTTGCAATTGATGTCTCTAAGCGATTAAGTCTTAAAAAAATCTCCTGCTTAAGCTCCGAGTTCTTTTTGGCTTCCATTGCAAAGTACACAAAAGCACCTGAAACAATAGCTGCCGTAATCTCGGTCACTTTACGAATAGAGGAACTAATCTAGACTAAGACTAATTTGCTATGTCGGCATATGACCGAAACACCACCAGAAAAGAAAAAAGGATTAATAGGAAGAATTAAGGCAGGTCTTGACGATAAGGAAGAACAGGTATCTTTCATCTCAATGATTACGAGATTGGTCGTCCTTGGGTGGTCGGGGTTTCTGTTGACATTAGCGTATGTAGATTTACCTGAAAGCATCCTGCCTAAACAGGATATGGACCCGACGTTCATAGCTTCGATTTTTGTTTCAACTCTCACGACATTCGGGATTGATGCTAACCAGAAAGGCAATGGCAAAAAGAAAGACAAAGATGCTGATATTGAAAGTGCAGGTGGTTATCAGATTATTCGTGTAGAAACCCCAATTAAAATTATTGGAGCCGAAGAAATAAAACAAAGTAAAAAAGTAAACGACCTGGACAAACTCCAATGAAAAAATTACTTCCTCTATTGCTTTTAGCTTTTGCACCTTTACAAGCTAAAGCCGACATCACTTCAAAATTTGTCACCGCTGCAAGCATCAATGTGAATATGCCTTATAGCCAAACAACAAGGGGTGCAACTGTTCATCAAATTAGCGGCACAAATTTGACCCCTAGTATTACCGTTGACGGCTCCGCAGTTAGTGGGCGAGTCGGAGGATTGAACCTTGGCAGTCTGACTAATGGCGTTCCAGCCTTAGTAAATACAGATACATCAGTTACAACAGCAGGCTCAGCTTTTCAAAAAACAGAGTCGATTTTATATGGCGATGCTACGCCTAGTGCTGTAGCTCCTAGTTCAGGAATTGCTAGTCTTCCACATCTATCAGGTACTACCACGGTAGGAAGTGGAGGAACATTAGGCTCTGGCGTGATTACGTCTTTGTCCAGTGGGATTCATACTTGCTCAGGCGCTTTTGGCAGTGGTTCTGGTTGTTCTGTAAGTACAACGATGTCGATAACAATTGACTAATGATATTTACTCTATTAGGAATAATATTAGTGATCGTATTATGCGTTCTATTTTATATTTATTACCATTATGCAATTTAATATTTTTTCCTATAAAAAGTTATGCTCAACCCGTGGTCCCGCAATTCAGATCAGGAACGCTTTCAACCTCAAGCAGCAGCGAGACCTTAATTAATGAAACAATTACAAGTTATCAATTCGGAGGGTTTAGCTATACAGCAACGGGTCACAATGTTAGACCAATTACAGGATCAGCAGTTAATCCAAGCTTACAACTTACCGAAACTCAAACAGCAAATGGAGTAAATTATAATTGGGTTACACCATCACTAGAAGCCGTTCCACAGTTTCAATTAGTAAACGAGGCTCAACCTTTCTCACTGGTAACTTCAGTAAAAAATCCAGGACTGGATACGATCACAATCATACAAAGGCAAATTCAAACTTCTACTCAAAGCCAGTCAGAAAGTGTATTTGGAATGTAGGCTTATTTGTTTTATTAAATATCCCTCAGATTGCTTTAGCTAACACGACAGTCAGCAGTCCACAAAGTACAAGTCAGGGGGTCGTTAATAATAATGCCACAATGATTACACCAGGGTTGTGGCCTACTTCTAGATATAGTCAGGGGATTCAATGTGTAAGCCCTTCCATTACAATTAGCCCCTTCATTTCTAAAACACATAGTTACGCCTTACCTTTTGTAGACAAAACTATTTCGCCTGTATATGACGAAGACACTGGAGCCGTGAAATACCACACTGAGTTACCTCGCTTTGAGAAGGACAATTATAATTTGAATTTCGGGGGCGCTATACAACTGAATATCCCATTGGGACGAGGAGTAGACTTGTGCCACTCGGCAGTCAAGACGAATATAAAAGCGCAGCAGTTATTAATTACTTCAACACGACTAGATATAGAACTTAAAAGATTAAAAATCTGTGCAGAGCAAGCGAAATTAGGCGCTGTATTTGTTGGGCAATATGCTGTTAGTTGTGAAGGAATACAAGTTACTATTCCACCTAATCAAACCAAACCACACACGCATCAAATCATTCCTCTTTCTTCTTCTTCGAAGTAAGTTTTTTAAATATATTTTTTACAGCAGGTTTAATTATATTCAATATGAGAGGTGAGCTTGCCGCTATTAATGCAATTGCAGCCGTACTCACCGCAGTCGCGGGCGTGGGGAGATACTGTTCGATAAAAGCTACAGGCTCATAAATGGTTTCACATTCACCCTCTAAATTTCTTTTATGAGTTAAAACCCTTTCTAATTTTTTTTCGTTTCTATAATCGCCAACTCGTTGATCATTTGGTCCAGGACAAGGTTTAAAAGTTTCTTCTTCTTTCTTTTCTGGAACGTTTGGAGTCTCACTACTTGGGACCTTTGGCATATTTGGTTCTTGAGACTTAACGGGTGTTTCTTCAACTATTACTAATTCATCAGGTTCATAATTCATTGGTATAAAACTTGGATATTGTCCACAAGGAGCGCTATAAGTTACACCTCTAGGATCATCCAACAGTAGATTAATATTCCCTGTATTTCCTATGTCTCTATGGGTATAAGTGCAGCCAGGGACAGCAATACTAAGGATTGGTGGTGGGGTTACTTCAGGAATATAAACTTCAGGGACAGGGATATTAATTTCTGGTATTTCTGGAACTTCCACCTAAAAACCAAGTTTGGTTTGTGATTTTAAATCAGGTATTGCGCCACCTGTTGACTTTGGCATTTGTCCACCAATAGCCCCAGGTAAAGCTTTTTTTATATCACCCATAATTGCGTTCTTGATTTTTGCTTGTCCTTGTTCACTAGTTACATATTTATAACCAAAGAAACCACCGCCAATTATTCCAGCAGTTAAAACAAAAGAAGCCACGGCTAAACCGTCTAAAATTTTCCTGATCATTTTAATTTTGTTACTATGTCGCCATAATAAGAGTAACAGAGAATTAAGTCTTGCTACCTGACGAACCAATATGGGTCTATACCCTAAGAATTGCTACTCCTGCTTTAGTCTTGACTTTCGTAATGTCTGTTCTTGGATTTATGCCATTAATGCTAATGGGAAAATATATTCAATCAAATCAACCAATACATCAACAACAAATAGACCTAGCTAGACAAGTTCACTAATCTGCCGCTTCTGGCTCATTGCCATCAATTGCTACCCACTCTAGGTAGTCTTGGTAGTCTGTGTTTGCTGGATCGAATGGAATACAAATAGGACATGATAAAACATTCCCAGATGTATCTTTGATTTGCATAATTGCAAAATCAACAACTACTCCTCTTGATTTGTATTTTTTATACATGGTTACAACTCCGCATTTAAGGCAACTCTATTATCATTACCACTATGATTAGGACTCATAGGGTAAGGCTGATCTTTCTGAATACCTGAAAAATTACCTAAATTTAAACAAGCTCCTCTACTATTATCTCTGCTACTTCTTACAGAAGCATGACCTGAACTTTGCGTCCTGTCAGCATCATTCATTTCTTCAAAGGTCAAAACTCCAGTAGTACTGAAACTAGGTGTTGCCCTCATCTCTACTGGATAACAAAAACTAAAAACAATTGTTGTTGTACTATCCTCTCCTACACCTACACCACCTGTAATTGTTTGGTAATACCTCTGACACCTAGCTAATTCAGAACCATACGATCTATGTTCAAAGTCAGTGGCAACGTCTCCTACTTCAAGCTGAACACCTGTTACTTCAAAAGTTGCATTAGCAGTACTATTCCAATTCTGTGCAAGATCTGGCATCCTACTTGAGGAGTTAAATGTATCCCAACTGTCTAAAGTGAAACCTGAATCTGTTCCATCTGTTCCCCAATAAGCAACAAAAGTAATATCTAAACCTTGCCCATTATCATTATTTAAAGTGATATTACTTGCTCCAGGGAAGGTAATTGTGACGTATTTCCATGTATCGGCAGAAACAGTAAAGGCAGATACTCTTACTTTATTTGTTCCATCCTTTGTTCTTAATTGGAGGTAATAAGTACCAGCTAAACTAACTTTAACCCAAAAGGATAAAGTCATATAAGAACTTGTAGACGTATGAACCCAACCTGAATTTACAACGTCTTGAGCTTCTACATAGTTATATCTAATATTTGCCTGATCTGTCGCATTACTAGAACCTGTCGTAGTGTTTTGAATATGAAAACTTTTTTTAAAACCTTTTTCCCAAGGGCCAGTATCAGAACTTGTTAAATCATGTATGCTTTGAGTGGTTC